>UMHU01000867.1_pt1 | contig 160569 bp, 177 predicted proteins | sample 1965591 | NCBI WGS metagenome assembly UMHU01 (sample SAMEA4836101, study PRJEB28245) | human gut metagenome | biome: gut microbiome; material: fecal sample | place: Denmark | collected 2008
TTCTAAAACTGTTTCTAATATTATGCGAGAAAAGCAATTAAAAATTAACGAAACTGTCTATAAGTATTTAAAATCATATTTACAAAATTCTATTATTCCGATACTATTAGATAACAGAGAACTTGCAAATAGTGATCCATTTATTCAGGCAGAATTAGATAAATTAATTGCAGATACAGAAGAATCTTTCACTTCTGAATATGAAATTGCAGCACAAAATATACTAATATATTTACGTCAATCTCGCAACATAGATTTAAAAAATAAGATGCGAGAGTTATTTTTAGATCTCTTAATTACAGGAACATGTTATTATCGAGTGATTCCAACTGAAAATGGAGAAAATGTATCATTAGAAATATTAAATCCTCTAAATACCTTTATTGAACGTAATACTAATTCTTATTATTTAAAAGATTCTTATCGAGCAGTTATTTGTAAGTACATGACTAAAGAGGAAATAATTAATCGATATCACGATGAATTAACTTCAGAAGCTCTAGAATCTTTAGATAATGATTTTCATAAGAATCAAGCATATTTTAACAGTGTATTTGTAAGAGTTCCAGCAGCTAATACAGAAATTAGAACTGATACAGGAACTATCTTAGAAGGAACAAGTACAGGTATATTAGGAGGATTAGAAGTAACTCCAATGTTGCCATTTGATGAAACAATAAATGGACATAGATTGCTTAATACAATTCCAGTTTATGAAGTTGAATGACTTGAAGTTAATAAAAAAACAGGGTATTTAACTAGACACGAAGGTGTAAAAATTGGAAATGATATTTATATTACTAGAGGTGAATCTAAATATGTAGTGCGCTCTTCTGATTATCCAAGTAAATGTACATTATCAGTTAACGGAACATTCTTTTTAGATAAAAACGGACAGCCGTTCTCTCTTATTTTAGCTACTTCTGATCTACAGGATTAACATTAGTATGAGTCCTGTCTAAATTCCGTGAATTGCTGGAAACCCCTAACGTAAAGTCGAGGGCAATCAGCAGCCAAGCCATATAAAAATGGAAGGTTCAACGACTAATATGTAGGATCAAGTGATCCGAAGCGCGGAAGTATAAATTAAAGATAATTGTTAATAAATTAATAAGTAGTTATGAAATATAACGAAGAAAATTATAAACAAAAAGTAAAGCAACTATATAATGGGGAGCTTGAAGTCATTGGGCACTTTAAAGGTTTATCACAACCAATTATTGTTAAAGATAGATATGGTATTATAAAATTAACTCAGGCTAAACAGTTATTTAATAATCGTCCAGGAATATTACTAGCGGTTAATAGAACTGAGTATTTTATGAATATGTTAAAAGACAAAGAACCTAAGATATATAATCAAATTCATCCTTTATCTGAGTATACAAAAATGAAGGATAAAATGTTATTTGATACACGATATGGAATAGTTTCTATTTCTCCTGATGCATTATTAGCTGGTCACACTCCAAATATTCGTAGTGCGGTTAATAGAAAAGATTATTTTTATAAACAGTTACGTTATTTGTATAATAATGTTTATGATTTTAAAATTGAATCTACAAATCGGCATAATGGAAAATGTATATTAATTTGTCCTATTCATGGAGAAGTTAAAATAGATAATGATTATATATTTTCGGGCTGTGGTTGTATAAAATGTAATACCGATTGAACAAAAAGTAATGTGTTTTATCTAATTAAATTATCAAATTCAACAGAAAAATTCTATAAATTAGGAATCACATATAAGAAAACTGATGGAAACTTAAGAAGATTTGATGACTACAAAAAGTTAAATTATAACATCGATGTTCTTAAAATTATTGAATTTAATGAATTTGAAGCATGTGTAAATTTTGAAGCGGAATTAAAAAAGATTATTAAAAATAATTTGTATGTTCCTCAAAATTGGCCAAATAAAACATCTACTGAATGTTTTCAAGAAGATTTATTAACAATTATATTACAAAATATTAATTTATATATGATATAGTCTGATCTACATAGAAATATGTAGCAGTCTAAATAGACGGCATAAGAGTAACGAACTTATGTGAACACAAATGAAATACGATATGCTATTGTTCTATAGAGACAACTTAATTGCTTCTAGTGGAACTGTTGGTGAATGGTTAGACTTAGCTAACGTTCCTGAAGCATTAGGAGTTGAAATGCCTGAAAGAATTCAAAAGTGATTAGCTTGAAAAAAGAATGGAGTAGCTATTTTAGATAGTTCTCAAGAAGGGCAATCGTTAAATACTATTTTTAACGGATTTGATGATACAATAAAAGTTCAAGCAATACAAGCAATACAACTTGCAATTCAATCTGTTGAACAACAAGCATCATCTATTACAGGAGTATTCCAAGAAAAACTAGGTCAAATAGAGCAACGAGACGCTGTTTCAAACGTACAAGTTGGAATTAAACAATCTACTCTATTAACTAAACAGTACTTTGACGCAATGGATTTAATGTATAAAGAAGTTAACTATGATATGTTAAATCTAGCTAAAATAGTATTTAAAAAGGGATTAAGAGGTACAATAATTTTAGGAGATAAATATGCTAAATTGTTTACTGCATTGCCTGAACACTATACTATAACTGATTTTGATATTCATATCGAAGATAGTACTCGAACATATAGAGATATGGAGGCTTTAAAATCTGTTAGTCCTGAATTAATTAAAGCAGGATTGGCTGATTCTGAGTTAGTAGTTAATATCTTCAAAGCTAAAAATATGAATGACTTAGAACGTTATATAACACGTTCAATGAAATCTAAAAAGCTTGAAAACGATCAATTAATGCAATTACAACAACGTATACAACAATATGAAGCTCAAATTCAAGAAAATCAAAGACAGCTAGAACAACTTAGTTCAGAAAACAAAAAACTATTAAATCAGATTGATAAAAATAGTAAAGAAAAACTTGATCTAGAGCGTAAACGTATTTCTTTAGAAGAGCAAAAAATCCGAGATAATAAGGATTATAATGATAGAGTAATTGATACAAAGGAAAAACAAATCCAAGTTGAACAAATGCAGCTATATGACTCAAATCCATATAACAATAAAATAAAAACAAATATTTAAACAGATGAGTGCATCACGTCCAATTGAAGTAGAAATAACTATGACGTCTGGATGTTATTTACAGGTAACAGATATTACAGGAACGTCTAATTTTGAGCATAGTTATGAAAAATGGCAAGAAGAAAATAGTGATTGAAAACAGCATGTATTTATTGATTTCCTAGAAAATAATTCCTATAGTACAGATGATTTAACTGTTCTCGAAGATTCTATAAGATGTTTAGATTTAGAAACAAATGATATTCGAACTCCTTATCTGTATAAGTTACCTAAAGATGGTATATATATATATAACAAATATTGTATTGAAAAATTAGAACATCTTAAATCTTCAGATGCGGATACATATAATGCGAATGGGAAATTGTTTTATTATAGTAACGGAAACACTTGAGATATTTATATAGGAACAACTGACGGGCAAAATGAAACGTTAACCGTAGAATCTGCAAAGAAAGTTGAAGATTATTCTGAATTATCTAGTTTAATAACTGATGAAATTGAATATTGAACGAATAAACAAATTGTATCTATTTGTTATTTAAATAAATGTTTAATTTCGTTACAAAAGAAGATGATTTATGATAATCTTAATAGTAAGTGTACATATGATAATTGCTCATCTGATGAATCTATAAGAAATATGCGAAATTTTCTATTTGATTCTGTATATATCTTAAGTTATTTAATTGAACAAGGAAGTTATTTAGAAGCACAACGTATAATTGAAGATTTGACTTCGTGTAATTATATATGTAAAGATATATTGGGAGAGACAAATTATAATAAATGTGATTGTGGAGCAACTATATAATATCTTTTTAAATGTGTATCTATCAGAATTAGAAAAATTAAAATTCGGATATACATATGATAAACAAACTTTAAAATTTCTAGATGATCTTATGAACACAATAGATTATATAGAAAACGGAGATATATCTAGAAACGATTATTTTAAAATAATTCAATATTATGAAGAGAACAATTAGTTCAAGAAATTTAAATGCTTCTAATATCGAAAATAATATTTCACGTCAAACATTTGCTTACAGTAATACTATTGATTTCTATCGTGGATTATCGTTTAGATATGAGGAGTGAAATCCAAACAGTCATTACTTTAATGATGAATATACTGTCGATTTTGTTTCTCACGATAATGCTCTTTTTGCTTGTAAAAAAACACATTGATCTAATGATGTTAGTATTGACTCTGAACCATTAGTTAGTAAAGTAAATAATGAATATTGAACTCTAGTGATGCAAGGTCAACCTGGAGCACAAGGCGAAAAAGGTGCTGTTTTTATTCCTCACTTTGATCCTAGTTCAGGAATGTTAAGTTGAGAGAATAACGGAAACTTACCTAATCCAGATCCTGCTCTAATCAAAGGAGATAAAGGAGATCCAGGGCAAAAAGGAGAAGACGGAGAAGACGGAATTGGATTGCAATTTAAATGGGATGGGACAAATTTAGGAGTTAAAAGAGAAAATGAGGAAACGTGAATCTACGTAAATCTAATAGGACCTAAAGGAGACCCTGGACAAAAAGGAGATCCTGGTCCTAAAGGAGATCGTGGACAAAAAGGAGATCCTGGTCCTAAAGGAGAGAAAGGAGATAATGTAAATTTAAGAGTTGCTAGTAATTATATACAGTTTTCTTATGACTCTGTTTATTGATACAATCTACTTCCATTGTCAGACATTACTGGAAAAAATGGAGTTCCTGTAATAATTAGAAACAATGGAATAGAACTTCAATGAAAATATGAAAATTTAGACGATTGGTATTCATTAGTTCCATTAAGTGAACTAATTGGTCCTAAAGGAGATACAATAGAAGATGTTTTTATTGATGAACGTTTTCATTTATGAGTTCGATTATCTTCTGAAAACCAAGCTAGAGATTTAGGAAATGTAAGAGGTCCTCAAGGAAATGATGGCAAAGATGGCAGAGAAGTATTATTACGAAGAGCAGATGGACACATACAATGGAAATATTATGGTTCTGAGGGAGGATGAACGAATATTTGTAGTCTTGAAGAAATTAGAGGAGTTGGAATTAAAACTTTACTAATTAATGAAAATGCTCATTTAATAGTTACTTTAACTAATAATGAAATACAAGACGCGGGTAGAGTATATGGAGAAAAGGGAGATAATGCTACTGTTACTGTTAATAAAACTACTACAGTAGAATATACTGAACCTGCTAATGTAAAAAATATTAGTTCTGACCCTACTAATGCAGTATTTGATTTTTATATTCCTCAAGGAGCTCCTGGAGATCAAAACATTCATGTTGGACCAGAATCACCTTGTGAATATAAGGAAATGCATCCTGAAAATCCTGCTTATGATGATTGTCAGAATATGATCTGATATGATCCAACGAATGCAGATGATGAGCAATATAGAGGGCCGAGAGGTTATTCAGCTTATGAACAATATGTTCAAGGTGGAGGAACTTTGACAGAAGAACAATTTATTGAAACTTTAGGACAAATTGCTACATGAGATAATGTTAGTTTTAAAATAGTTCAATCTTTACCTGAATCTGGAGAAACTAATGTTATATATTTAATTCCTAATCATCTTTCAAGTGGAAATGATTTGTTTGATGAATATGTTTGAATAGATAACGGGCAAGGTACACATAGATGAGAACTATGAGGATCAGGCAAAACCGTAGCAGATTTAACTAATTATTATACTAAAACCGAAATAGATCAGCAAGTTGATGTTTTAGAACAAAAAATTATTGCTGCAGGAACACTTACATGAATCGATATTAATTAAAAACAATAATTAAATGGCATTAGATATAAGTTTTTTACATTTTACAACTAAAGCCTCTTATGATGCTGAAAAGAGTCGTAATGAAACAGACGGAACTTTAGAAGAATTCGAAAGTTGTATTTCATTTATTGACGAAGGTCCAACTATTTGTACTAGAGGTAAAGAATATAAATGTAGTGTAGATCAAAACTTAGTAGAAGAACTGATTAATTCTGCAGGACATGCCACAGTTTCACAGCTAGCGGATTATTTACCGCTAGCTGGCGGAACTATGACAGGAACTCTTAATTTTGTAAAAGATATAAACAATATAATAACCATTTCGACAATAAATGGAGAAAAAAATTTATTAAATATTGTTGATTCTAAGGTACATGTAGGTCAAAATACTGATAATATAAACGGAACTGTAATCAATGTTGCAGATGCAGGATTAGAAGTATCACGTCCACATAGTGCTAGTAACGCAATTGTATATGATACAGAAAATTTAACAAGCTTATCACAATTAGAAAACGATTTAAATTTAGATTTTATTCCAAATAATAAAATTGGAGTAGCTAATGGAGTAGCATCATTAGATAGTAGTGGTTTAGTTCCTTCTAGCCAGCTACCATCTTTTGTCGATGATGTATTAGAATATGATTCGTTTAGCGATTTTCCACCTACAGGAGAATCGGGAAAAATATATGTTGCGAAAGATACTAATAAAACCTATCGATGAGGAGGAACTCAGTATGTAGAAATTTCTGCATCTATTGCTCTAGCTAACACAGTAACTGGAAATGATACAGCATCTACTGCATCTAGATCAGATCATAATCATAACAATACTTATGTAACCCTAGCTACAGAGCAAACAATTTCGGGTAAGAAAACATTTTCAACAGGTGATAAAGCAATTACTTTAACTGGCAATACTAGTACTCTTATAAATGGAAGAGATCATTATACTATTGCTCTAGCAGCTCCGTTAATAGAATCTAATTATACTAGTTTATTTGGAATAAAATTAGCTAACGGTAATACTGCTGTTTTTGGAGGCACAAATAATAATATTGGATTAAATTTTTATAAATCTGATAGAGTTGAAAATGGAGTTGATTGATTTTGAAATTATACACAGGAAGATAATATTGCATACTTAAATACTAATTTTGAAATTCGTTCAAGAGATATAACTATTAATAGTACTCAAACTAATGGATTAACTATTAATAGAGATACCGCAGCATCTGCTGGAATAAAATTTAGTAATATTAGTAAGGGAAATCTTGGATCAATAGAGTTTGCTGATAATTTTAATTTCTATATTAAAGATGCTGATGGATCACAATTAGCAGTACTAGATTCTACAGGAAATATAACTTTTGTAGGAAGCGTAACCGCTACTTCTTTCAGTGGAAATGCTAGTAGTGCAACTAAATTATCTTCTGCTAAAACACTTTGAGGACAATCTTTTGATGGTTCAAATAATGTTAGTGGAAATCTCTCAAATGTAGGAGATATCGTTCCTCAAGGCGCTGTTTATATTGGAACTTCTACTAATAGATTTTCCTATGGTTATATAAAACAAATATCAACTGGAACTAGAACTACTCTAACCTCAACTGGAGACGGAATAGTTCTTGGTTCAGATGGAACAATATCGATATCTGCATCGACCGCTAATCCTACTATTTATTTCAGTAAAGGAACAACATACAATGCGGATAATTTCTTAAGATGAGACGGAACCGCAATCGTGTCCACAAGTTTGTTAAGTACTACCGCTAGAATGAAAGCGGCTGGAGGCTTTTGTGTTTCGCAAACTTCTCCTGAAGGATATGGTATTAGTTTAATAGAAAGTAGTATCGCTTTAGCGCCTGCTTACGGAATGTACTTTGGACCAACTGCAACATATGGTACTCATGGAACAGTAACTGGAGATCACGCTATATATTTTAGCATTAATAATAATGCAGGCAGAGGTTTCATATTCAAAAATAGTGAAGTTGGATGTATAGCATCTATTGATAATAAAGGTAATTTTACTGCGAATCAAATATATAAAGGAGTTAATTTTACAACATCTGACATTCGATTAAAAACAAACATTAAAGACGTACAACGTAATTATATATATAAATCACTTAATATAAGTCCACTTCGTTCTTGAAATTATAAGAAAGATGGGACTTTTGCAATAGGTAGAATTGCTCAAGATGTTCAAAAAGTATTTCCTGAGCTAGTAACTAAGAAAAATGGATTATTATATATTGATAAAGAATCCTTATTAGAATTAGAAGTTGAAGCTCTTAATTTAAAAGTTCAACAGTTAACTACTAAGTTAAATGAACTGACTAATGAGAAATTTGAATGACAATAATATTGTAGTGGGTAATTATGCCCACTACAATTCTAATACATATAAAATATGACAGGAGATTTAATTGTAGATTATAGAACCCAAATAACTTCTGCTCAATATGGATTTGGAGGACAAGTTTTAGGAAAGCTAAAGGAAGGTCAAACATATACGTTTATAGCATGTGGATATTGTAGTCAAGAACAATTAGCTGGCTATGGTCAGTTAATGATATCTATGTATTCTTCAAATCAATCTAAACAGTGTGAATTGTATTTTAATTCTACAACGCCTGTTGTAAAACAAGGTACGTTTGTTCCAAATCCTTCTAATTTAGATACTTGAATAACAGCATACTCTTTTCCTAGTGAAACTAACGGAGGTCCCGCTCAAAATGTAACTTTACTTTGATATAAAGTAGTTGAGGGAGAATATGATTTTGATATTTATGATGCATATGGATTAAATGGACCAGGTTTTAATATACTTAGAAATCAATCTCGGGGCGGTAGTGTAGAACATTGAGCTAGTATAGGTTCTGCTAATGATATATTAGGACTTAATACTACTACGTTTGAAATTTCATGTATTAAAACTAATGGTGCATGAATGAATACTAGAGATGCTTTAGAATTTAATGGATTAGAATTTAAACCTAATACACCATATACTATTTGTTGAGAAGCATATGTACCTGAGAGTAATGGAACAACTAGTTTTAAAGTTCCAATGGAAAACTCTACAATGTTAGCAGGTGATCTTACAGTTAGTGAGGATCGTTTAAATCGTTGAGTTAAATATTGAGCTGTTTGTCAGCATTCTTCTAGAGGTAATATAACTTTTTATGTAAATAATCGGAATACATTTTATTATTTAAGAAATGCTAAGTGAGTTGAAGGGGATCATAGATATTTTTTAAATTGAACAGGAACTGCTCAAAATGTTTTGCCGTTTACAGATAATTTTGTAAATTTGCAAGGTTTATGTAGAAATATTCCTTATTTTTGTGGATCAAGTTTAGTATATAAACCAGATGGTTGTGCTCAATTAATGTCTGAAGAATTTAATACTAATTGAAAAAGTGGCGCTCAAGGTAACTGATCTATTGTGGACGATGACTCTATGGGTAAAGTTGTACAATACGAACGTATTAATGGCACAGGAAATTATCAATGAAGTATTAGCGAAGGTGTATATACTAATTTAGCTAGTTTAAATGATAAAACCACTTCAATGTGGATAGTTGTAAAAGATAACGGAAATAATTGAATATTTAGTCAGTGAACAGCTACAAATGCTACACTATCTCCTACAATTAACGATAAGAAAATTGATTTAGGAAACGGATGATATTTGTATTATAATGTCAGAAACGATCGTGTATTCAAAGATAATTATGCAGCTGGAATTAATAGCATTTTAGGTACAGTACAATTTTATTCTTGCGGAATTTGTGAAGGAGATATATCTCCATTATTTGATTTAGCTGCATGAAACGGATTTTATTATAAAATATCAGAAGAAGAAAAAACAGAAACTAGTGAAGATTGAGTTACTACTTCTATAAATATTACTAAATCACCTACAACAAATATAGCTAATACAGGAGGTACTGTAGCTTTATCTGCTACTGCTACTCAAACTGCAGGAAGTATTACATATAAAAGAGCTATTTTTTCTAATGGAACTTGTAGTGATTGATATCAAACAAATTCTTCTAGTGAAACTCAAACAATAGACATTAATTCATTAGCTACATTTAGTAAAATAAGTGGAATTGGTTCATTATCTGAAAGAGTTATAACTTTTGATGAGAATAAAACTACAACAACTAGATCTGGAATATATAAAGTTAGTTATGATGGAAAAGAAGCTCAAGTTACTATAACTCAATCTGCTGGAACAGTTCGATACGAATTAGTATTAAGTGGAATTACAACAATTCCTGCTTCTGGCGGAAGTGTTACAATAGGCGGTACTTATAATGCCTATTGAAACGGATCTTCTACAGCAACAAGTAGTATTTCTGTTACTCCTATATTATCTGCTACTTCTACTCCAAACGGATGAACATTATCTGGTAATAAGATTACTGCTCCTTCTAGAGGAACTACAGTAGGAACCATTTTAACTGCTACAGGAACTGCTTCTTATGGAAATGCAAGTTTAGCTTATTCAATTCAACAACAAGCCAATAATGCTACGTATTCTACACCTAGTGTATTTGCTCGATATACTAAAGTTGTTCCTGCTAATGGTGGAGATTCTGGAGTACCAACAGTTAGTTATTCGCAATCTACTACATATACATCTGGAGCAACTAATAATATTACATCTGGAGCAACTATTACATATAAACAGTCTTTAGTTGTTTCGCCTGTTGCTAGGTTATCTCAACCGTGATTAGCTAATCCTGCATTTACAGTAGATGTAAAAAATGTATTCGTATATGATAATGCTAATTCTGGCAAGTGTACTTTAACGAGAGTTGCTGCAACAAATCCTGTTTCAGTAAACGGAGGATATATAATGCGTTGGCAAAACAAAGGTTCTGGAACAATTCCTAATTTAGGAGGATTTGGTGTGTCTTATACTGGGCTTGCCAGCAACACCTATTATTGTACATTTGTTGCAAAAGTACCTAAAGGTTATCAAATTGAGCACAGTTATAATTCTCTAGGTACAGGAGGAACTTTTAAATGATTAACATCTGTAAATGGAACGGGTGATTGACAAAATTATACAGCTGAAGTATCATGTGGTACTGGAACAGTAAGTAGTATATTCTTTTTTAACATCAAAGGTGGAAATCCAGGAACTGAAGCAAATCCACTTACAGTTGATTTAGCATATATAACAGTATTAGAAGCAGGTACAAGTAGTACTGGACTTAATACTTCTACGGGGGCTTGAACACTTCCTAATATGACTACTAATATAGATAATTTATGTGCTCTTAGTACTGCAGATCATAGAGGAAGAGTAACAGAAATAAATCTTACTTTAAATGGGAAAACAGTTAAAGTATTTGCTCAACCGCCACAAGCAGCTAATTATGTAACAAATATAGCAGTAGCTCAAGGTACTGAAACAATTACCTATCCTACAATTCCAGCTAAAGGTGGCACGTACGCTGCACGGGGAGGAGGACAATATGCTCAAACTTTTACATTTACATCTGGATCTACATCTTCTGCAACTCCAGCTTCTACATATGGTACATTAAACGGAAAGGCTGTTTATTCAATGACTCCGACAGGTACTTTTACAGGTACGGCTGGTAGTCAAGTAGTTGTATCATCTAAGGGCTATACAATATCTGCTGCAACTCAGTCAAATCCTATAACTCGAACGTTTACTCTTACTTGAACACATTCTGCTAATTATACGCTAGGTGGTACTAAAACAGGGTCATATAGTAGAAGTGATATTAAAGCAACTCAAGCACTAAATAAAGTAGAATCAATTACAGCTCAACCACAATCAGGTTATACAACGAATTTAACATATCCTGCAGGTGATATTCCAGCTAAAGGTGGTACTAAGAATCCTGAAGGTAGAGGAGCATGTAAATATGTATTTTCATCGGAAACTGTAAAAACCACTGCTGATTCAGAAATTAATAGTCTCTGAGCACAAACAGTAGTGAGTAGAACGTATAGTGGTTCTGCAACAGGAATGTCTGTAAATTCTAGCGGTATAGTTACTGGAGATAACAGAACTACAGTGATTGGGGCACGTAGAAGTATTAGCGTAAACGCTAGTTTAACTTTAAAATTTACTAATCCAAGTTCAGTTGGAGGAGATACTCTTACAAGTACAGACACAGATACAATAGTAGTTTATCAACAAGCTAATGCAGTAACTGCAACTAGTATTACTAACGCAAATTCTACAAACCAAACAACAACGTTTGCAGTTGGAGGACAAACTATTGACGGGTATTATGCTCATCTAACTTATACATCTGAAAGTACTAATTTTGATACAACCGTTGCACCAGGTAATATATGAACAATATCTGGAACTGGATTTAGTATAGCTCAGTCTTCTTATCATAATTATGCAGTAAAAGTTACTGCAGCAGATAGAACTACAGTAGCTGGAGCAGCTAGAACTGCTACATTAAGATATTCAAATTCTAGTATTTCTGCCAATGCTACACTAACTTTAACTCAAGCTGCTAACGAAATAGTAAGTTATAATTATGGAAATTGAACTGGAACGTTAACCGTTCCATCTGGAGATTTACCCGCTGGAGCTGGATCTAAAACAATTACTTGAGGTTCTATTAGAAGAACAAAAACTCCTGTATATAGTACAGGTGATGTTGGAACAGCAACTACAGAGTATTGAACTGGAACTGCATATTTAACTTTAAGTGGAACAGATTATTTATCATTAAGTAAAAGTAACTATGCAAATAGTTCTAGTACAACTACTAGTACATTAAATAAAACTTCTTACAATAATGTAATTAGAGATCGAAAAAGTTATACAATATATTTAAGACAGAGTTCTGCGACTGGTACAGTTATAGCTCAGGCAACGTTTTATACTGCAGCTAATGCTAAAACATCTATTACTTATGGTAAACCTACTATTAATACTTTAACTTATAGTGATATAAATGCAGCAGGAACAGGAGTAAGTCCTACATTATCTTATACACAGAGTAGAACACAAAATTATACATCTGGTTACACCGAAGCGCTATCTAATTTAACATCAGGAGCTACAGCTAAATGAACTAGTACAAATTCGGTTAATGGTGGCGCTATTAATGCTTCAACAGGGGTAGTTACAGCAAATTCTTGTGGTACAACGTATACTACAAGGAGAGTAGTACTTAAGGCAAATTTAGTAATAACAATGAATGGAGTATCATCTGATACTAAATCTGTAGATATATATCAACAAGCGAATTATGTAACAAAAGTAGCATTTAGTAAAACAGAAAACTTAACGTATACTCAGATTGGGGTAGGTGGAGGAAATTCTAGTCCATCTACGAATAGTAATAATGTTATAACTTTTACATTTACATCAGGGGGAACAACAACTACAATTCCTGCTACAACATACGGAGCAGGCAGTATGGCAAGAACATATTCTTGACCTGGATCTTCAGGAACATTTGCGACGCTTAATACTTCTACTGGAGTAGTAACTGCAAATTCAAAAGGTGCTACAGTTTCGGGTGTAACAACATCGCCTGTAATTACGAAAACTCTTAAATATACATGAACTCCTAAGAGTCCATATTCAGGAAATACATTAACTATTAATTCAACGACTACAGGTACAGTTCAACAACAAGCTAATAGTAAGTCTTATGGAGATATAGATATAACATATCGAATATCTGCTATTTCTGTAGCTAGCGGCGGAGGGCAAGTATATTTATCAAATTATATAACTGGTATAACGCAAGAAGTAACTTATACTTCAGGATATAGTGCTGGAAATGAAAATATACTTGATTCTGCAGTATGTACTTATACTACAGATGTTTCAGGGTGAACTATAAACGGTTCAATTCTTACTGTTTCTGCTAATAATACGTCTACGGTAAAAACAGGTACTGTTAAATTTACAGCAAATCATCAAGGAAAAACTAAAACTGTTAATTTAACAATTCAACAGAGTGCAGGGACTAAAACTTATGGTCCTATAACAATTACTAACTTTACTTATCCAATTGCACCTGCTGGAGGTGGTTCAGTATCTCCAAACTTATCATATTCTCAAACTTATGGATATAACGGAGCTACTACTGGAGGTGGTACAATAACGTCAGGAGCATCGATTACATATTCTGGTACAAATGTTGATGCTAGAACTGGCACTGTTACTGCTCCTAGTTTAGGAGCTAATGCTACAAATGGAGATACATTATTAACTACAAGTAATGTGTCTGTAATTATGAATGGAAAACAACAGGTAGCTACTATAAAAGTTTATCAAGAAGAAAATTATCTTATGATGCCATCCTTTAATTCAGGATTTTTTATTCCTAAGATAGGAGATAAAAATGGAGGTACTTGTTCTATGACAGTAATGACTACAGGAACTTCTAAAATGAAATCTGGATATACTATATACTCAGGTACTTATGTACAGGATTATTTGTTCTTTTCTGTTAATGTTGCTTGAGCTACTGTTCAGGGAACTGGACCTGGTAATAATTCATTCGTTTATTATGCTAATTTAGGTCCAAGTAGAACTCTTAACTTTTCTTTTGTATGACACGATATGAATGGAGTAGAAAAAACTCAACCATACACCTGAAATCAAAATGCGGGGGGGACAATTTAAACAACAAAATGGCAGTAAAGTATTTTAATAAACAAACTCAAAAATGAGAGATATTTCCTGGTACTGCAGGAATATCTGCTTATGAAGCTGCACAAGAAGGAGGATATAAAGGAACTGAAGAAGAATTTAATGCTCAAATAGCTAATTTCGAAACAATATTAAGAAAAGAAGTAGAAATTACAAATAGTGCAGATGATGTACATTATCCAAGTTCTAAAGCAGTAAAAAATTACGTAGATAGTAATATAAAATCTGTTGAAGTAGTAGATAACTTAACTACAGAAAATGCAAGTAAAGCACTATCTGCTAATCAAGGAAAGATATTAAATGATAATAAATTAGACAAATCAACTTATACTATAGATAAATCTAATTTTGTTACTAAAGAAGAAATTCCTGATATAACTAATTTAGCTACTAAAACAGAGTTAGCAGATGGATTGAATGGCAAAGCTTCTAAAATACATACACATTCTATTTCTGATGTAATTGATTTACAAACTACATTAGATATTAAAGCAGATAAGTCAGAAATTCCAAACATAACAGATTTAGCAACTAAAGAAGAATTAAATAATAAAGCTAATAAGATTCATAGTCATGTAATTAGTGATATAACAAATTTACAAAATATATTAGATACCAAAGCGGATACAACTGATATCCTCAATATAACGGATTTAGTTACTAATTCTGAATTAACTAATGTGTTAGCAAGTAAAGCAGATAAATCTGAATTACCTGATATTTCAAATCTTGCTACGAAAGATGAATTAAAAGAAAATAATTTATCTGTTATTACTTATACGACAGCTACAGGAGCTGACGCTACTGCAAATAAATTATTATTTGATAGTATTAGTTCCGAAGAAACATTAGCTATTAAATATATTACATTAAATGGAACAGTATTAGCTAATCTATATAAAACTGATGATATTTTAGTATATTATGTTATAAATAATTCTATAAAAATAGATAGTTTTGATAATACAACAGGAATATTTAAATCTGAAAAAAGTTACGAAATAGATAAATTATCATTATATAACGCATCTATCTCAACTTTAACAGATGATGAAAAAATAAATATCCGAAATATACTTGAGCTTTCTAGTATATATTTTCCAATAAATGGAAATACAACAACTGATCTCAATGAAAAAATATCTTCTGGAACTTTCTCTTATGAAGAATCTACTAGTAATTCTCCTAATAATCTTTCAGGAACATTAATTGTATTTACAAAAACCAATGTAGTTAATCAATTAGCTTGAGATTCAAACGATAATATTTGGAATAGACAAAAAATAGATGAAACTTGAGCTTCGTGAAAACTTTTATCAAATATAAAACCAACTAGTGTAAAAGGAACTTTTACTTCTGCTGCTGGAAATATTTCGTTAAATATTACTGAGGCTAACATTAAAGTCGCTTTGGTAAAAAATGCTAACGCTAATCCTTCTTTAATGCTATACTCGATTTCAGGAACAGAACTAGTTGATTATAAACGATGGTCTATCCGAGGAGCATCAGAAATAGAATCTACTAATGAATCTGGAGACAATGCTACTTTAACTACAACGGGAGTTACGATAGATGCGGAAGTTTATATGAAAACTAATGAATCTGGAACATTAATGATTCGACAAATAAGTACAGGTAATATTTATGAGGTTAGGAGTATGATTTCAGGAAATGGTAGTAGAGTAACTATGTGATATACTAGAATAATCTAAAAGTATTGTTAATATATAAGCATATACTAATGGATCAAAAATATTTTCCTCAAGTTTTTAAAAAAGCAGTTAGTATCTGTAGTAAATTATTTGAAATTTCGGAAGATAAAATATTAAGTAAGAGTTCTAAACGTAATATTGTAGACATAAAAAAGTTAATAGTATATAAATTTTATAGTTTAAAACAACACGACAAGGATAATTTAGTTAATTTAATTTCTAAAGAGTTTAACTGTGGACATTCGAGTGTAGTATATTGATGTAATAAAGCAAAAGAATTATACTTTAATGATTCTAATTTTCGAAATGATTATGATATGTTTTCGACTGAATTAGATTTTTATATAAAAAAATTATAAAAACATAATATATTTTTTGACTTAAGCAAAAGGTTAATAAAATTATTTCTATATTTGTAGTGCAATTGTAACATTACATATATGTAATAATATTTATTAACCTTTTAACTTTTTATATTATGATGGAAAATGTGATTGAAAAACACTATGTTCCTACATCTGGAAGTGGTCTTGATGCTAATTTAGTCGCTGCATTAATGAATAACAATAATAAAAGTCTTGATCCAGCAACAGTAGCATTACTTCGAGATAACGATAAATGTTTAGAGACAGCCGCTTTAGCTAACGGTGGTGGAATGTTTGGCGGAGCAGCTATGTGAAATAATCCGTTAAAAAATTTATCAAGTCTATTTAAAATATACTGATATTAATAAAGTATTATAAAAAATTTAAGTATATTTGCAATAATACATAAGCGGATTTAAAACTCGGTGAATTCAGGGAAACTCTCACGTAGACAATCCTGAGCCAAGTCTCTTATAAAACTAAGAGAAAGGTGCAACGACTATCCTTATGGAGTAGATTTCAAGTGAAATCGAAGCGCCGAGCCTCTTTAAATTTAAAGAGTGATGATATAGTCTGAACTCTATAGCGATATAGAGAGAATATATGGAAACGATATATTCGCAACAAAATATTATGTATCTTGTTTGGATGTGGATAATGAGATGGATGAACGGCAACGGAGAATGAGGAAACGGACAAGGTTTAGCTAATCAGTTAAACAATGATGCAAATACTAATTTAACAATTCGAGCAATTGATGGAAATCGGGATGCTTTAAGAGAACTTGCAACTAATCTTAATTGTGATTTTAATACTTTAAATTCGGCTATCTGTGGAATTAAAGGTGCTATTGATAAAGTGGGTTGCGATGTTGGCTTCTCAGCAGAGCGAGTAATTAATGCTATCCAAATGGGTGATAGTAATATAATTAGCAAAATGCAAGATTGTTGCTGTACTACACAGAGATCAATAGATGCAGTTAATCTTAATTTAACTAAAATGAGTTATGAAGATCAATTAGCTGTTCAGGCACAAACTAATCAGCTAATGACTGCAATTAATAACGGTTTCTGTAATGTTGGACAGCAAATTGGTAATCAAACTGTTGCAATGCAAGCTGGATTCCAAGGTATTAAGGATCTATTTACGCAACAGAAAATCGATACCCTTCAAAATCTTAATTTACAATATAGTAATCAATTATCACAATTGGCTCAAACTGCAGCTATTCGTGAATTGATTGATCCGATTAAGAAAGAGCTTTCGGATATTCAATGTGGATTACCTAAACAACCAGTGCCTGCAATTCCTGTAAGTTGTGCTTATCCTTATGCTGGATATGGCGCAGGTTATGCTGGATATTCTGGTTGTGGTAGTTGTGCGTAATTAATATTATCTTAATGTTATTCACGAAATATGGCAACAACTAGTTCTAATCCAACAGTTACAGGGACTCCAGTTTCAAATCCTAACAACGAAAGTCCCGCCACACTTCAGCGAAAGCTAATAGTTTTAGCTTTCAATTTACCAGATAATATTGTTACTACTTCACCAATTGAAGATCAGATTACAGTAACAGTCGATTCAGTAGATACCGCTACATTTACAAATCCTGATGGAACAACCAATACTGATTATCTTGTTATAGTTAAAGTAGTACAAAATCTTAGTTACTGTACTAGAAGTTTAGTAGGTTATAGAGAAGTTACTCGTACTAAAACTACGTATGAGTGTTTTATTATGCCTCAAGAAGAAGGCGCTTCTGCACCTCAGATAAGCGCAACTTACGATTATGATGTATTTATTAATCATTGTAATTATGTTGTTCCAAATATAGCAAGAACAAGAAATCACGCAATTGTTGTAAGTATAAGAAATAGTGCATCAGCTTAAAATTACTATAAATATGATATTACATCCTGAACTCATTAAGAAATATTTTAGTCATCCAAAACAACTTCTAATGGTTTGTAAAGATCACTTAGCAGATGCTTGCAAAATTTTAGAAGGAGAAGATGAGTATAATTCATATAAATCTTCAAGCCGTTTAAGTAAGAGTGAAGAAATGGATTATAATTTTCATTTAGCTAAAGTATGTTGCATTTTATGTGATTACTTTAAAACTGAAGGTTTAAATCCAGAATCTTATTTGAATGAAGTTACAAGATATAAAAGAGAAGAACGCTAGAATTTAGATTTCATAAGAGAGAGATATATGTAAATGTATTCTTCTCTTTTTACTTTAAAATATTTTATGGTTATGTTTGCTAATTCAAAAGTTAATGATAAGTTATACTTCTTAAATATTAACAGTATAACAAAAAATCCTGAATTATATATAGGAACAATTCTAACTGCGGGAAATCCTATTGATCCTCCTCTAAAGCCAGGAGAGTTTAGAAATCCTAATATACCTGTAGAAAAGATAATGTCTATTCGTGTAGAAGTATTTGGAAATGTATTAGAATATACCGTTCCAGCAAATGCTACATCTGTAAAAGACGGAGATACAGAAATATATTTAAGACGAGATGATTTAGAAACTAAATTAAAATCTCAAGTAGATTCTTATCGAATAATGTTTGAATCAGTAAACAAACAGAAACAATTGTATGAAAAATACAACGATTTATTTCAATCTGTAAAAGGAAACTCCCAAGAAAATGTTACAGAAGAGAAATATAAAGAATTAATAGCTAGAATAGCAGAACTGGAAGAGCAGTTAAAAGAAAAGGAACAGCCTAAAGAATAATTATTTGAAAAGTTAAGAATTCGTTCTTAACTTTTTTTTTATTTAAATATTTTGTATTTTTGTACAAAATTTATAAATAAAAATTCTATGGCAGATGCTTTACATAAAAATGCAGAAACAGTAGGTTCAATAAGTAAAGATTTAGTATTAAATACTTTTGGCCGAATTTATATAAGAGTTAGAGATAAATATTATGAATTAAACTACGATAATACTGGATTAGACAATACATCAAATGATCCTGATATTATTATTTTAGAAAGTAGCGATGATCTTACTTCTATAACATATCCTGGAGATAGTAAAGTGATACTTACACTAGATGGGGGATTCTATATTACAGTCAATGGAGAGTATAGACCTTATACCGTAAAACAAACTGGTAGTTCTTGAGAAATTGAAGATTTAACTGTAAAAAATCCAATTAAAATTCTAACTACTACTGAACCTCCATTTATTATTAACTCTAAACAATTAGTAGAAAATTTAAATGCGCAGTATTTAAATGGATATACTGATGATAAATTTGCTAAAAAAGCAGAAAACGAATCTATCTCTGGAAATTGAACTATTAAAAATATCTTATTTGTTGATAATGTTTTAAAGAGTACAAATAATAAAAATACTTTAAATGATACAATATTAGATTTTGCTAATAGTACATTAGATATTGATTATATCAACGTACGTAAAGCAATGCGTGTTTATGAGTATATTATTAATCGAATTAAATGTACTAATGGATCTTTTTGAGTCTCAGACAGTGCTATAGTAGAATATAAATTTTCTCCTACAATTAATTCAGGCGATGATGCAAACACTTGATCCTATACAATTGTTGATTCTATACAAAATGATTATAACTTTGGAACATTAGATAATGAGTGACATACATTAGAAGAATGATATAATATATTTATACCTGATTATTCAAATCAGCCATATATACCAATTGATATTAACAATAAAACACAGGTTGATAATGCTACAACATTATTAACAGGAAGAACTCCTGAAGGAATTATTACAAATGAAACTTTATGAAACAAAACTAAAGAATTATATCCTACGCAATATGGAGAATTAAGTATACTTAATTTTTTAGATACATTGTATAATAGTTTTTACAATATTGATGGAGTAATTGAAAACTTTGATGATAACATTGTTAGATGTACTATGAAAGATGAGACTTCTTCAAATTTAACTGTATTTTGAGTTAACGATGTTATTAGATTACAAAAAACTGTAGGATATAATATTTATAATATCGAAGGAGTCGTTACTCGCGTAGAGAATAAAACTGTATTTATTAAATTATCTAGTAAAAGTAATGGAGTAATTGAAGAGGGAGATACTTTTGTTCGAATTGATAATGTTATTCATCCTGATCGGCGTGGAGCAGTTTATATGACTTCAGCAGATTATAAGGCTCCTTACATTGATGTAATTGATAATACTAATTATTCTTATAGTAAAAACGATTATAACGAAGATATTACTGATGAACCCTATGTAAATAATTCTAATATAAAAATACGTTTAGGTAGATTAGATGGGTTAGCTTACGATGAGGTATTTGGTAGAATGTCTGGAATGGGAATTTTTATTAAAGGAGATTATAATCCAGATTATGTTTCAGAAGCTACAACAATATTAGGTCAAATCGAGGAGTTTGCTCAAAATAATAGTGGTGGTTTATATATTAAGGATGGGTGTATTGCTCTTGGTTCATATGCAAATTCTAATAGAAAAGTTGGAATATTATTAAATAATGATGGATCTGGATACTTAGCGCAAGGACATATTTATTGAAATAAAGAAGGTACACTTTATTTAGATGGAGGAAGTAATGAAGGTTTAATTATTCTTAACGGAGATATTAAATTAGGTCCAAATGGAAATGGTTCATATAAGATTGAATTAAAAAATGATGGATCTGCTTTGTTTGGAAACAATACTACTAAGTTTAAATCTGATGGATCTGGATATTTAGCTGGAGGTAATATTCGTTGGACAGTTAATAAAGATGTAACTATTTCTAATTCTAATTTAAAAATCGGCTCTAGACCTGCATGATTATTTTCTCCAGACCAGCGTAATTGAGGAGATATATATTTTGAAGGTTATAAATGAGCTATAGATAAAAATAACCAAATAATTAGAATTTCTGGAACAGAAACTCTTGAAAGTCAAACAGGCACTTTAATATATTCGTGTCAATATAAAGTAAATACAGAAACTACTTATAAAAACTTTTCGCAATGAAATGAAGATTATAAAGAAGCTGAATCTGTTACTCTTAAAATTTCAATAGTTTCTACATCGCAATATATTAGTTCTACAACTAAAACATATGTATCTAATCCTTCAGTCGGAGTTAACGTTAATAAAAATGGAAGTGGTGGAATAGCATATAACAATTTGTATTGAAATAATGATGGATTATTACAATCTAAATCTGAGATACTAGCACCTAGAATGTTATTTTGAGATGGAGGAACTCTTTATGTAAATAGAATCTTTCATATAAACGTTAGGGCAGCATTTGGATATCCTTCAACAATAGTTTTGCCAGTGGGTTCTGAATATTTAGGCAAACAGGTTAAATTATATGTATCTTTTCCTGCAACAAAAAGTGTTGGATCAGTGTATGTATATAACGGTAGTGTCAGCTCTACTAACTTTTTATTAGAATTTAATGGCGGGACAACGTTAGGAAATACGCAAGAAGTATATACTTTTGAATGCGAGCCTGTAGTTATCGGAGATAGATCATATGGAGTAACCTGAAGGTATTTAGGAAGTAATGTAGATTCAACACATGGTATACTATACTCAGGACATGTATCAATGCCTGAAACATTAACAGATCCATTCACTGCAGTTTTAACTAGGTATGGAAGTATGCCCAACGTAGAAGTTTCTTCTGTAAAATATCAATATGCATCGAATCCTAATTTACCTACTAATTCAGCGTTAGGTATAGGTAATTCACTAAATAACAACTGGGTTGGATATATTTATCACAATATTGGACATACAAATTATACATTACACATGACTACAGTTCCTTATGAATTTTGATATAATTGTCCAAATAACGATATGTGAATAAATGATGTTGTATGTAGAGTTATTGCTAAACGTTCTAATGAATGTATATTTCAAATAAATAAAACAGATGGCGCAAGAATAGTTCAAGAATTTGATTTTATATTGTGTGGTGCTAAATAAATAATTTAATAAATAAGGATTAATATGAAATTTAATGTAGTAGAAAGAATACTTTTACCTCAAATGGTTAAAACAGCAATTACTCAAGGTAATTTAATAGAAATGATGTCTGTTGAACACATAATCAAAAAATTAAGTTTTGATGAAAACGAAATTAGTAAGTTTGAATTAAAAGTGTCAGATAATGGAAATATATCATGAAATACTAAAACCGCTATCGATAAAGAAATAACGTTCACTAAAGAACAAATTGATATATTAAATAAAACAATCAATTATTATGATGAAAATAAATTGATTGAACTAAGTATGATCTCATTAATTGTTAAAATTAAAGATTTGAGTGAAAAAAATTCTGATTAATATAGGTATTTATACTATACTAATTCTTATAATTGTTTGCTTATATCATAGTAATCAAAAAAATAAAGAAGCTTATAGTATTGCTGAAAGTAATTATAAAACTGAGTTACTTGCTAAAAATGGAGAGAATAGAATTTTACAATTAACTTTAGATCAATTTGAATACCAACAAGATTCTATTATGAAAAAAATGGATAGCGTCATTCAAGATAACAAAATCAAAGCAAAAACTATTCAATTTTTAGCATATCAAAAAGTAGAAATAACAAAAACTGATACTATTAGACTTGTTGATACTGTATTTCAAAAAGGAGTAAATATTGATACTACTTTAATTGATCCATATTATTCTCTTAATCTAAAATTAAAGTATCCTTCGGAAATAGTAGTTTCTCCTAAATTTATAAACGAGAATTATATTATTTCTCATTATAAAAAAGAAACAATTAAACCTAAGAAGTGTTGACCGCTAAGGTGATTTCAAAGAAAACATATTGTAGGCGAAATTACAGTAGTAAATTCCAATATATATAGTTCACAAAAAGAATCAAAATTTATAGAGATTATAGATACAAAAAACAAGAAGTAATTTCATAAAATCTTTTTTAAAATTAATGTCAAAAAAAACAATAATATTTACTTTTGATTTTAGTTTTTAAAAGTCTAATTTTGTGAAATTAATAATAAGAAACAATAAGTTAATGGCAGAATTACCAAATTTATTTGATAGTTTACTAGAAGATAATAAAACTACTACAACTGAGGAAGTTGAGGTAGAAGGATCTAGTACAACTGAGACAGGAGAGATTAGTCAACCTGAATTAGAGAATCAAAGTAATAGTGATTCAAATGAAGAAGTAGATATTAATCCCATTGAGGAATTCTTAAAAGAGAAAGGTATTGAAGATGTTTCAAAGATTAAATATGAAACAGAAGATGGAGAAATTCAAGAAGTAGATTTTAATTCTTTAAGCGGAAAAGAACAGTTAACAATTCTCAAAGAACTTTCTACTCCTGATTTATCTGAATCAGAAATAAACACTGTACAGTGGCTTAGAAATAATGGAGTTACACTAGAACAAGCAATAGATTATTTTAAACAGACTGCTGTTGAAGAATATAAAGCTTCATTAAATAATAATGCTCCAGAACAACACTACGATGTAGATTCATATTCTGATGATGAATTATACTTTGCAGATTTAAAAGCAAGATATACTAGTATGTCAGATGAAGAATTAAAGTATGAATTAGATAAAGCAAAGGAGAATGAAGATTTATTTAAAAAGAAAGTTGAGATTATTCGAAATGACTATAAGGAAAAAGAGAAAGAAGCTGCCTTAGAAGCACAAAGAAGAGAAGAAGAAGAATATAATCAACTTCGTTCTGCTTTAACTGAATCTGTTTCTAATTTTAAAGAAATATCTTTTGATTATAAAGATCCAGAAAGTGATGTTTTGGTTATTGAAGATGATGAAAAATCTAAAATATTATCTTATTTACTAGAACAAGATACTAATGGATATAGTCAGTTTTTTAAAGATTTAAATGATCCAAAAGTTTTAGTTGAACTAGCATGGTATAGACTTTTTGGACAAGATGCTATTTCAAATATTAGCGAATATTGGAAAGATATTTTAAAACAGGAACGTCGTACAGCAAAAAGTAATAAAAATTCTTCTGCTAGTCAAACAGTAGTAGATAAAACTAATGCTAACGATAAATCTGAAAAACCTAAAACACTTTCTGATCTATACGATAAATATTATAGATAAGAATAAAAGTTATATTTTTTAAACAAAATTTTTAATAAGTAATTATGAGAATATCTAATTTTACAACAGTACGCCCCGAAATGGCTTCGACTCGTACTGCAGAGGACTTTATGAAGTTCTTGGGTGGATGAGCGCCCCTTTAGGTAGAAATACTTATTGAAAAATTGCGTAAAATCGGCGAAACCGTCCTAATTCTCAGCGGCAACACCGAGGTAAAATATATAATAATATATATATTCACCGTAGAGCATAGAGATTGAAACTTTATTTATAAAGAATATAATATCTCCAAGAGTACGCAACATCTATTAGATGAAAACGTATGCCGACCTTACAAGATGGTAAATTGTAAGAACTATAAGATAAAAAACTTATAGGATAACAAAAGCATGGCAAATCCTGCTCGTTTAGGTATTGTATCTTCATTATATGATCAGTATACTGCTACGCATCTTACTGAAGCATTAATGAATGTATATACTCTAGACAAAGGTAGACCTAATGCTTTTCAAAGTATTAACTCGTTCATGGTTGAATGGGATATTAATGTAAACCGTATTAAAAGAGTACACTTCCTAACTGTACCTGAAGGTAATGGCGCAAATGGATCAGATATTATCTTCCATTTCCCTGAAAACTACTATCAGAAAAACGATACCTTTATTATTGAAGGTTCTCGTCAACAGGTTATTGTTCTAAATCGTCCGATTAGACGTCGCGACAACGATTGGGAAGTAGTTGGTAAATTACAAGGTGACGATTATAGTGAAGTACTTGATCTTTCTGCTTGTCAGCCTGGTATGAATACGCGTTTCTTAACGAACTATCAACCTGAGATGCATGAAGAGGGTTTGGTTTGTGTAGCTCTCTTCCGCTAATATTATAACTATAATATAGTGTAAAATTAAAAAAATATTCTTAATTGCTGGAAACTCCCTCTGGGACAATCAGCAGCGAAGCTAGAGATAAAGTAAGCTCAAGGAGAAACACTCTAGAACGTTCAACGACTAGTCTGAATAGACGTAGGAGAAAAGTAACTCCGAAATGGAATAAATCTAAAAATAAATACATATGAATTATATATACATAGTTTATCAAACACTTTGTACAGTCAATAATAAAATTTACATTGGAGTACATAAAACTTTAACTGAAGAATTTGATGGATATTTAGGTTGTGGAGTTTATATAAATAGACCTGCAACTTACAAAAACGCCAATACTCCGTTTAAACATGCTGTAGCAAAATATGGAGTTAAGTCATTTAAACGAACTATATTAAAAACATTTACTTCTGAAACAGATGCGTATAAATTAGAAGCCGAGTTAGTAAATGAAGAATTTGTACGTCGAGAAGATACTTATAATCTAGCGTTAGGAGGTAGAGATACTTCTATGGGAAACGATAAAGTTAAAGTTTATATGTATGATTTAGATGGTAAATTTGAGATGGAATTTGAAAGTTTACATGATGCAGCAAGATATTTAAAACCAAGTGATGGAAGACCTGGACATTTACCTAGAGCAATTCGTTTAGGTCATCAATATCTTGGGCATCAGTTCTCCTATGAAAAGTTACCATACATGAAAAAATTAAAACACCGAAATATTACAACAGTTGAAAAACCATACGTTGGGTCATCTGTTGGGCGTTTTGACGATAATGGAAATTTATTAGAAACTTATTCTACAATGACAGAGTGCGTAAAAGCTGGGTACGCAAACGCTAAATCTGTTGCGCAAGGAAAACGTAAAAAATGCAAAGGATATGTATTTAAATATTTAGATTAAGATATAGTCTGAACATTATAGCGATATAATGATTAACAATAAAGTACACAAAATATCAGAGTAATACCGAAAAGCATCGGACCTAGGCGAAATATGGGTCCCATATTGGTGACAGTATGTAAAAATAACTTCTCTAATTGCTGGAAGGCTAAGTATTTATATATGCTAATCAGCAGCGAAGCTTTATATCTATTTTAAAGAACGTTCAACGACTATCGAAAAGGTAATCGTAGAGAAATACTACGATAAGTAACTGAGTAGAGTACACAGTAACAGTGGAAATGGGAAGTAACTTGTAAACGGTAACAGAATACAAGTTAAAGATATAGTCTAATCTTATATGAAAATATAAGTTAATACAAATGTTATTTCAACTCATCGTGCAGATGTAAGCTGGTCTGCTAAGTATGCCGCAATGGAAGATGTATTCATCCAAATTGGTAAAGGTCAGCAAGACGATCCTGTTTACAAACTTAATCCTGCACAAAAAGATTGCTTAGATACCTACATGTTTGCTCGTAATAATGCATTACTTTGGGGTAAAACTAATGTAGATAAATTTGGCAAACCTAAGATTTTTGACCCTAAGTGTTTTGGGGTCGCACATAGTAATATGTGGCAATAAAATTTACTTAATTGCTGGAAACTCCCTCTGGGACAATCAGCAGCCAAGATGTTACAATAAGCAGGCTTCTTAGAAGTAGCGTAACATAAGGTTCAACGACTAGCCGTAGGGCGTACATAAATATTTTATGGAAATGGTAAATAACTTAACAAATATTAAATATATTATATATTTAACTACAAATATTATTAATAATAAAATTTATATTGGAGTTCATAAAACTTATGGCAAAAAATTTGATTATTATCTTGGATGTGGTGTTTATAGTAATATAGTATCGACATATAATCATCCAAAAACTAGATTCCAATATGCTGTAAAAAAATACGGCCCCAAAAATTTTATTAGAAAAACAATTGCAGAATTTGATAATGAAGACGATGCCTATTATCTTGAAGAATTAATTGTAAACTCAGATTTTTTAGCTAGATCAGATGTATACAATATGATTCCTGGAGGTAAAACAACAGAAAAAACAATTTACTTAAATAATTCTATTAAAATTTATCGATATAACTTAAATGGAGTATATGATAAAGAGTATGAATCAATTTTTCAGGCATCAAAAGATATTAATAGATCAAGAAGAACATTAACAACTGCCGCTATAGAAGGTTACTGTTGTAATAACTACTATTGATCTTTTAATAAACTGGATCAAATTTGTATTGTAAACAATAAAAAAACTGTACATTGTTATGACTCTTGTGGTAAATTTTTGCGGACTTATGATTCGCTTTCAGAAGCAGCTAGAGATCTAAATATTGAAGTTTCATTAATATCTAGAGCAGTAAAATTAGGATATAAAGTATTAAATTTTTACTTTTCAGATATAAAATCTAATGAATTTGCTTTAAGTAAAAAACAAAGTATTTACTCTAGACCTGTTTATCAGTATAGTTTAACTGGAGAATTTTTACAAGAGTTTAAAAATGCGAATGAAGCTAAGAAAAAATTATATATAACTTCTGATATTGGTTCTGCAATTAAAATGGGACGCACTTGTGGAGGTTATCAATGAAATTATGAAAAACTTCCAAAGATGCCTAACATAGAAAATAATACTCGTGGAAAGGCTAGAAAAGTTGCTAAATATGATTTAGAAGGAAATTTAGTAAAAATATATAATACGGTAACAGAATGTGCAAAAGAACATTCAGGATGTAAACGAGTATTATCTGGACAATATAAAAAAAGTCATGGATTTGTATTTAAATATATAGAGTAAGTTAGTGATATAGTCTAGACAATAAAGTAATTTATTGATATAACTAGGAAACACAGCAGCCTATTATTTCTGGCGATGGTATCATCAGCCAAATTGAACGTTTTGCTGGAAAATATGTATTTAGTGGACATCTAAATGTTCGTATCTTTAATAAGGTACTTGCTCAAATGACTACTAAATCGGAAAGACCAACGGGTAACAAATATATCTTTATTTGCAACACGTTGATGTGGCATGAAGTTCAAAATGCACTTTCATCTTGGATTCGTGATTGGAAGACTGTTGGAACATTCTTATTCTCGAAAGCTTCTAATGGATATCTTGATTTAGGTGCAACATATCAATCTTATGAATTTGCGGGTAAATAATTGCTCCTTTATATTTTAATTATAAAGAAAACTCCTTTAATTGCTGGAAGGCTAAATGTAAATATTACACATGCTAATCAGCAGCGAAGTTCTAATTATTAGAAAACGTTCAACGACTATCGAAAGGATATACAATAAGAAAGATATTGTAAAATAACCAAGTAGAGTAGGATTTATTCCGAAACGGGGAGAATTTAATATATGGTAATAGTATATTAGATTAAGATATAGTCTGATCTTATATGAAAATATAAGTTAACATAAATGAATCAAATTACATTTAAGATTGATCGTTCGTTTGATTTTGAATATCCTGATAAGAAATACGGTATATTTCTTGATCTAACGGCAGATTCAGCAACTGGTAAACCAGCACTTCAAATGTTTACATTTAAAGGTTGTGATATTGTTCATAACTGGATTAATGGTGTTGGTGGACAAAACGGAACGTCAAGCGGTCAAGTTTCGTCTCCTGTAGCAGCTTCTAAATATATTAACTGGGGCTTAAATTACGCAGCGTAGGTCCCCTATATTGGTAACAATATTGTAAAATACTCCTTTAATTGCTGGGAAGTCTTATTAAGATAATCAGCAGCCAAGACTGTTATAGCAGTAAGGTTCAACGACTATCGAAAAGATAATTTACGAGAAAAACGTAAATGAATAACTGAGTAGAGTAAAGATATTTATCTTGAAACGGGGAGGATCCTTTAAACGGTAATAGAATAAAGGATTAAGATATAGTCTGTACATTATAGTAATATAATGATTAACAATAACATAGACGCAGGCGTAGGCGTATTCAATCCTTATCGTTCATTTATTTTAATTAGCTCTGACTAATTAATATAATATAAATTGTAACTTCCTCTATAATTGTGTAGGGGAAGTTACAATTAATTTATAGATTAAGACTATTTTAGATAAATTTTTAAATAAGAACAAGTTTAATAAGAATAAATATGGCAAATACAATAACTCTAAGAAGTGCTTTTGGCAAGGTAAAATCTGTATGGTTCAATCCAGTAAAAGATAAGAATGGAATGTATCCTCCATTTGTAAAAGAAGTTCGTATGAATCCTAACGGAGAATCTGAAATGATTCTTAGTGAAAAAGACCTTAATGACCCAAATCGTGCTGGTTTTATACCCGCTGATATGGAAATTTTAGTTGAAGATGGAACTACATTTAACCTTGATAATATTCTAGAAAGGCACAAATGGGAAGCTATTAAAAATAGTGAGTTGATTGTTGAAGAGAGAGGCGCTAGAGATGAAAAAGGAAATCTAATTATAGATGGAGATAAAAATCGCTATGGTCGAGCAGAATTTTGGGTAGAAAAACCTGGAGAAGAATCTGCACGACGTATTAAAAGAAAACAACTTATTACTAAAGCTAATGTTTTTATCGAACAAGACTCTGCAGAAGGTCGCGCAACTAAAGTTAAGCTTTTAGGTAAACGTATGTATAATGCTCCTGATTCAGATATTCAGGATTTCTTATATCAAAAAGCAGAAGCTAATCCTAACTTAATTATCGATTTGTATACAGGACAAGATCAGCAATTACGTTTATTGTTTATTGAAGCTACTGATAAAAACATAATTAAGAAAGTAAGTGGTATATTTATGTACGGAGATGTTCGCTTAGGCGTAAATGATGAAGCCGTTATCTTCTTCTTTAAAGATCCTGCTAATAAGCAAATACTAGATGAGATTAAGATTCAAACATTCCCTGAATATAAACCACTAATTAATAACTCAGAAACTACTAATAACCCTAGTAGTTCTAAAAAATAGAAAATTATATGACGGCTAAACAAGTATATGAATCTGTGCTTATAGAGATAAACAAATTAGGCGCTCCAAGCTTATTGTTGGAGGATTATAATTACTTTGTAAAAAAAGCCGTCCAACAATATATAAATAAAGTTTACAACCACTATGATATTAATCAACAAAGTACAGATGATTTAAAAGTCTTGACAAGACATATTAGTATTGAATTACAACCAAATACAGTAAGTAATTTTAGTAAACGTTATGTAGGAAATCTTCCTGATAATTATTTACATTTATTAAATTGTGTTGTAGAATATGAATCACAAGGTACAAAACCATGTACTACAAAAGGTACATCGATTTATTATGGTGCGCGTAGAGCCACAGCAGATATGTTAGGACAAATTATTAATAATGCTTATATGAAGCCAACTATTAAACGTCCATATTATTATATTAATAATTTTTCTAATAGCTCTAATTCTTCTATTGAAATATTATGTGGAGATAAAGTTGATTATTATGAACCAAATAATGTACATATAGATTATATTAAAAAACCTGAAAATATAACTTTATCTTATACCGAAATAGAAGGTATAAGCGAATCTGCTGAATTAGAATTCCCAGAATACGTCTGCTATGAAATTATTAATGATACAGTGAAGTTAGTTTTAGAAAACGCTAGTGATCCTAGGTTACAAACTAATTTACCAATTAATCAAACAATAGCAACGGGAGTTCCAATAACTAAGTAAATAACATTTTAAATTTTTAAAACTATGTTTGATTACACAAAAGAGACTATTTTAAATAGCGTAACGGACAAAAATGTACAAGCAATTACTGGTTTACTAAGAATTTTCCGTGTTGGTGAATATAAAGTAGACTACAAAAGTACAAATATTGCTGACGGAAAAGTTTATAAAGCTAAAGGTACAGAAGGTACGAAAGCCACTGCAACAATTACTGCAGTAGCTGGTAATTCTGGTTCAAATGCAGGTAAATATCGCGTTACGGTTAATATGAAAAATAATTCTAAATTTTATGCCGATTACGCAACTGCAGTTTGGAAGTTTCAAAAGCCTATTTATGCTGAATTTACAGTAGTTGGAGATAGCACCGACAATACGGCAGCTTTAATGGCTACAAAAATTGCTAACGCAATTAAATTAGCACTTCCTGAAAATAATAAGTACATTACAGTTACTGTAGATGACGATGATGTAATTATTACAGCAACTGATGCTACTGATATGTTTGAATCAGTTGTAATTGAAAAATATGAACCAAATTCTGTACTTCCATCAGAAGGTCAATATGTAGTATCGACTGTAGTTGGTACTATAGCAAAAACTGACAATGAAGTACCATTTGCAACTGGTGACTGGTTAATTGAAAATCTTCGTTTCCCAAGCTATCCAAATACTCGATACAATTCTATCAACGGAGACGAAAAGCCTGTTCCTGGACAACTTTATACACAATATTCTTTCCGTTATATCGCTGAAAGAAAGAATTTGAGCGGTATTGGTTCAGTAGGACAAAGATTAGTTTCAATTACTAATCATGTATTCTATATTCCTAGTACATTAGAAGCAACATTTGAAGCTAAACTTAATACTGCATTTGGAGAGGGTGTTATGGCAAAAGAAAGAATTATAGAAATCATAGGAAACGATAGCATTGCTAAAGGTAGTACGGTTACTCTGATGGCTAATGCATATAACGTAGAGGGTGGAGAAGTTGCTCCCGTAGATATTACATGGTCTCTACCTGACGGTAATGACAGTGGAAATCTTGTACTAACTGGTGATCAGTTAGAAGTTAAATCTTCAGCTACAGGAAGCAGTGTTAAAGTTAAAGCTACTGCAACTGGATTTACAGAAGCAACCAAAACTATTACTCTTACAGGAGAATAAGTTTTACAATAAATGCACTTATTTTAAAGGCAGGACGGGATTCTTTCCTGTCTTGCCTTTATTTTTTAATATTATTATAACATGACAATAAATGAAATTGCTAGTGCAATATATAATGATGTCGTTTCAGGTTTAAGAGGAATTACTTCAACTCCAACAATGTCTATCGAACAATTAGAAGATGAAGTAATTGAAGAACGTTTAGTTGTAATTAAGGAATTATATCTAAGAAACTTAATTTCTTTAAAAGATATGATGCTGGCAATTAACTGTATTGAGGTCGACTGTAAAGATTTAGCCAGATGTTGTAATTTTTCAGCAGGAGAAAAAGCATTACACTTTGAAATTCCTCAAATTGTTAATGATTTAGGAGCAAAAGCTCTTGAATTTGTAGGAAGTATCGATAGGCAAAAACAATATGTAATATATACCGATACATCTTATCAGTTTCATAAATATAAGAAACGTGGAGCAGATGAGCCTTATGTTTATATAGAAACAACTCCTAATGAAAATGGAATGTATGATGGATTCATTTTTAATGTACCTTTTGTCAAATACATTTCTGTTATAGGTATATTTAAAGACCCTAGACAACTTGAACAATACAGTTGTTGTAATTCCGAACATTATTTAAATCTATCTTCTATTTCTAATGAAGTTAAAAAACGTCTTACTGAAAAGAAATTAAGATATTATAAAGCTTTCTTAACTCCTGTAACTCCAAATACTCAAGAACCTAAATAATGAAACTACATAATTTTAATTCAGTTTATTCTTTAGCTCAAACTTTATATGGAACAAATTTAACTCCAACTGCTTTTGAAGATATAGCTTTAAATGGTTGAGAAAAAATTGGAAATAAACACACTCGTTTATACCGTTATAAAGCAGATGCTATTGATAAAAAAATAGAATTACCTTGTAATTGCGATATAATTGAATCAGTTCATCTACCATTGTTAGATGCACAAATGACAACTAATCAAACAGTATTTAATCAAATCACAACATTATTTATTGAAAATTATGTTGAAGCTTGAAAATGCTTAAATAATCCTTATTATCATCCTGGAAAATTAGTTAAATACCATCAAGAAGATAATTCTTTAAGATTTGATAGAGATTATAAAGGAGTTATAATTATATATCATGGTATAATAGTGGATGACGAAGGACTACCATTACTAAACGATAAAGAAGTAACTGCGTTAGCTGCATATATTGGATATTGTGATTTATATAAACAAGGTATTGCATTAAGAGATAAAAATTTAATTGAATTATCTGAATTAACGAGAAGAGAATGACTTCGAGCATGTAGTGCAGCAAGAATCCCTATTAAATTTACGCAAAACGATATGGATGCTATATTAGATGTTAAAACTAGATGAGATCGAAAAAGTTATATGAAGTCTTTCAAACCAATATTATAATCAATGTTTTACAAAACAGGATACTGCTTTACTTCAAAAGATTTATTTGATAATTTTAATATTTCTAGATTAACTACTAAAAAGAAATTTTGAGGTAAAGATTGTAAAGGTGATAGCAAACTAGACTTAGTTGCTAAGGTTTTAACATACTGTTTCTATTTGATTATTTTGGATATTATTAATAATAATATTACATTTGTATTACCAACTGTACATAAAGAAGCAATGATACACGTAAAGCAATTTACGGGAGAAACGTTTAGACATATGTACAATATGGGGAAATTTAATGATATTGATTATTTGATGTCTAATTTTAAAGGATATCAAATTTATTATCGATATCAATATAAAGGCGGATATAGAGAAAAACCAATTTATATAAATTCTGCCTTAAAGAAAATATTTATTGATAATATTAATAAAGGTAAACAGTATTACTAATGGAAATCAAATATGTTGATGATTATGTAGATAAAGTATGAGAAAAATTCCCTTCATTAACTAGAAAGGAAATCGAATATATTTTAAAATTTGGATTAAGATCTTTTTATACACATAACGTATATGGGGGAGATGTGTTACTCAAATCCCCCTATTTTACTCTTTACTGTGGTAAATTCTTTAGAGATAATTTAATATTTTATCATTATTGAAGAATTAAGAATAAAATTAAGCTACGTATTAAGTATAAAAGAGCTAAAAAAATATTTAATGGAGAATACTATTTCGGACTAACTGATAAAGAATTTGAGAATTATAAAGCTCAGTTTAAGTCTCGCGGAAGAAGAAGACAAAGAGTTAAGTTCGATTATATATATGCCTACAAAATCTTAGAAGAGTGTATGTTAGATAGAGGAAGAAAACACTTCTTTGTGCTATACTTTCCTACAGATGTAGGATGAACCTTATATCAAAAAAATTATGAAACTAGAAATATTAAATATATTTATAGAAGAACAAAAGATGGTTTTGAACAAATATAATAGAATAGATTATGTCTAGACAAGAAGCTACAAATACTTTTAATGATGGAATGATTAAAGATATGAATCCATTAACTACTCCAAATACAGTATTAACTGATTGTATTAATGGAACTTTAATCACATATAATGGAAACGAGTTTGTTCTTCAAAACGATATGGGTAATTATAAACTCCCATTAGCTAGTTTAGGATCTGATTTTATTCCTGTTGGAATAAGAGAATATGGAAATATAATATATATTATTTCCTATAATCCTATCAAAGATTTATGTCAAATCGGATCATATCCGTCTCCTCAACGTATATTTATATCTGAAAATGATTCTGATGGAAAAGAAACTAATATTGAGATACTTCCAACATTTGAATACAATTATAAATTATATACAGAATTTGAAAAATCTTTAAAAACCTGGATATATAGTAATGATGACAATTATAAATTATACTCAGGTGATTTATTTCATTTATATAATGAAAATATTGCACAATTAATTGGGAATAATTGATATGAATTATCTCATTACGTTTTTACTGAAGAATCTAAGCTTATACCAATTACTATATCCTTAAGCGATATTACAACAGGTAAAATTTCAACAACAGATACAAAATTATGAAACGTTGTTAACTGAACTACTCCTGGATGAATTTGTTGCAAATCTAGAGTATTAAATATCTCTAAATTGAGCTTTTATATAACAAATTTAAAATATAACCAATTTGAAGGAAAAACATTAACATGTACATTAACTTTAGAAGTTTGAACTGATGACTATTTATATACTACAGACCATTTAAAGAATATAAATTTCAGAATTCTCTGTGATGGTGATGAGGTTGCCTATAAAACAACAGGTCAAGTTATATCATACGGTTCAGAAAATATTACACATAAAGATAATACTCAAGAAGATCCTGAAAAAACATATGGCGCACTTTTAAGTACAGATATTAATCACTCAACATTAGAATATCCAGAAATTCAAACAAAAGTTAAAACTATTAAATTAGATTTAACTGTTACAAAAAATGTACAAACTAAACAAAATGCGGAGATTATAAAAACTTCTCTATATGTAACTCCTGTAGTTACAAATATACCATATAAAGATGTCAACGAAGAAATAGAACTTAAAGAGATTATTTATGATCAATTTACAACTAAGATAGATATATCTTCTGAAGATATCTTTAATAAAGATACAATATCATTATTAAGCATATATAAATATTTAATTAATGATAACGGAATTACTTTAAATTATTTTATTTCTGGACCTTTTAATTCTAATAGTAACATTATAGCTAAATATGATATTAAAAAACTTAGCGATGATGGCGAGTTAGTTTCAGTTTTTGAAGAAAAACAAGAAATTATTGATATAAATCTATATGGACAAAATACGCTTAGTATAGAATGGAATAGTAAGTTCGTTGAAAATGATATATATACTTTCACGATATATTTATATAATAAAGACTCAAATGAAGAAATTACTTCTGAATCAAAACTATTAATAACTTCAAGGTTATTAAATACGTTCTACTCAACAAGAGATGATTTTAATGAAATTTATTTAAATGAATGAATCTCAAATTTAGCTACATATGGATCAGGTTATAATGTTTCTAAGACTGAAATTACTAATCTTCAACTTGATCCAATGACACAGCTAGATTCTACAAAATTTCCAAATACTCTTGCTCCAGAATATTCAACTTATATCTCTAGTTCATATATTAAAAACTTTACAGCTTCTATAACATTAAGTTGTGACTATACTGCTACTCTTGATAATTTTGAAAAGTTTTTGCCAAATTATAATAGAGGCAGATTATTTAAGAATATTGAAGTTTCCAGAACATTATCATATAAATATAATGAAAGTTCTGGAGCAATAACAGATCTTGTTGTAAACAATAAAACTGCAAATTATCCTGATCCATCAAGAACTTTTAATATTGATGAAAATCTTACCTATAAAACAATATTTAGTAGAACGCAAATTCAAACGTGTACCTTTGAAGCTATTAATCAATCAGAACCAATAATACAAAAAATAGAAGTTCCATTAATACATTATATGTCAGGAAATTATGTATTTGAAAATAGTAGTGATCAAAAATTAGCTAGTTCTGATTTAGGAATAAAACTTTATGGAACAGGAGACAAAATTGGTTGTTCATTAAATAGAATAAAGGAATATAATAGTGATAAAACATGAATCAATCCTCCTGGATGAAATGTAAGTTCTGGTGAAACTAAAGAAAGTGTAGAAAACATAGCTGAGACGTGAACTAAAGCATCGGAAGATTGAGATATGTTAATAAATAGGGATACAATTGGAAAAAAGTATTGTATATTTGTAGTTTATATAGAAGCTGTTTATCCTATGAAGTTTAATATGCGATATAATCCAATATATAATAATATACCATATACTGGAGGGTACGCTATTCTTGTTAGAACTAAACAAGGTAATCAAAATACCTTTGTATTTATTCCGTGTGAAATAGCTGATAAGCAACATGATTGAAATTTTAATATTAATGGAACTGTAGAAGAACAATTAACTGAAATTAATAAAGCAGTACAGTTATTAGGAAAATATCTAGTCTTAATTAAAGAAGGTGGGACTACAACTTATGCAAATGTAAATGTTAAAAGTGATTTAGTAGAACCTGGCGATTGGCAATTTGTTTGAAAGTCTCTAAATGTATCACATAAATATAATAAAATCTTATATAAATTTGGAGATAGTTCGTATGATTTAATTAACGATACGAGTAATTTAAGCGATTTATTAAGTAAATTTGGAGTTGAATCAAATAATTTAAGAAAATTAAATGAATCTATAATTAACATTGAAAGTTTATATACTGTGAAAGTTCCAGATACTATTACATTAGATTGGAATATTGATTCAAAAATACAAACAAAATATAACGAGTGAATATCGGATAACGAAAACACTATAAGCGAATATATAAAAAATCATGAAAATGACTATTCTGATATTTTAAAAAATGCATCTTCTGAAAATTGAAATACTATTAAGTGAATTGGAGATGATTATGTAGATGTAAATAATAGTTCTATAAATAGATTAGTCAGTATGTTAAAATGAGATAAAAATAATGATGTTATATATTGTGATTATAATGGAGAGTTAGCCGAAACTTGATTTTACAATAATGGAAGCAGAGGTTGTTGAAGAGTATATTCAAATACCAGTACGTGTCCAATTATTCCTAAACTAATTAAAAAATAATATGACAAAAATAGGTATACAGTGTATTAAATTTAATCAAGAAGGAGATTTAGCACATGAGTATCAACCATTACATAATATTATCGATCGTACTGATAAGACTGTAAAATATCAAGAAAGTGATATAAGTTATTCTGATCAGATTAAAGATTTTGAAGTGCCAAGTACAGAATTAGGTATAGATTTAAATAATCCTGTTGATATAGAATGCCAACCTTCCTATGATGGAACAGTAAATTTAATAATAAATGATGATAAGAATCCTCCAAGAATTATTAATTCTCGTTTCAGTGTTACAGAAGATAATAAATATAAAATAATAAGTCGTAATCAAGTTACTCAAACTAATTTATACGATAAAAATAACGTTGATCGCGATACACGTTTATTTAGAAATGTAAATAGTATACCAGTTATTCAGTTAGTAGAGGTTAGTAATTATGGACAATTAAAAGGAGGAAATTATACTTTTTATATTAAATTAGCAGATAATGATTACAATAAAACAGATATTGTAGCTGAATCTGGAACAGTATCTATATATCATGGTACAATTAGTGATGTTACGACAATATATGGTGCTTTGTTAGAAGAGTTAACAGATAAATCAATTGAATTAAAATTAAGTAATATTGATACAACTTTTTCTAGAGTATATTTGTATTATACTAGAACTTCAAGTGATTTAAATGGAATTAAATATTCTAAAAGTTATGAAGTTATAAAACCTTATGATATACTTGAAAACACCATAACAATTTCTTTAAATGGATTTGAGGAAGTAAAAGAAATTGATGAGGAGCAATTAAATATTAAATATAATTTAGTTACAGCAGTTAAGACTCAAGCTCAAGTCCAAAATATGTTATTTTTTGGAAATACTCAAGGAATTTTATTAAATCATAGAGATTTACAAACAATATCGTATTATATTGATGTACGTTGTACACAAAAAAATGAAACGATTGGATATTTAGACAGTGATTATAAGATTCAACAAAACGATAGTGTTGAACAAACAGAATACTATAATCCGTTAAATACATACTTCTATTTAGGATATTGACCTGATGAGATGTACAGATTAGGCATTGTTTATATTATGCAGGATGATTCTTTATCTCCTGTATATAATCTAAGAGGATGCCAATTTACAAAACTTGAAGCTACGAATATACCTTCAGATAGTAAATATAACAATCTATATATAAAAGATAGTGAAAAATTAAATTATTTACCTGCAGATATATTTATTGAAGAAAAAAATCTATCAAATACAAAAGGAGTTTTTAAATTACCTAATATTAGTATTTTTTCTGAAGGTGAAACCAAACCTTTATATTTTAAATTTACATTAAGTAAAGATATCGTTTCTGAATTAAAAGTAAATAAAGTTAAAGGATTTTTCTTTGTTAGGCAGAAAAGAATCCCAACTATATTAGCACAAGGTTTAAGCATTGGGATTGACACTACTAGTTATGTTCCGATTATATATAATGATAAGACTAACTGTTATGAAACAGAAAGTTTCATAAGCCAGACTTCAGCAGTTCTTACAACATCACATAACGATAGAATTATAAACATAAACAATAAAGGTTCTTCTGCATTATTATGTTTAGATGCTTGTGTAAATCCTTCACTACAATCTACTTTTAATGGAGCTGAATATACTTTATCTAAATTTATTTCAGGAGAGGTAAATCAAGTTACTAGGAGATATAAATGAACATTTAAAGAAGCTACTTTAGATAGTGGAATTTTTAAATCTAAACTATTATTTGTTCCTGATGATACTCCCTTGAAATTTATAGATCAGAAGGGATTTACTACTAGAGCAGGTTCTGCAGAAGATGTATCTCAATTTGTATCTGTATCTGAAAAAAGTTATAACTGAAACAATTATAAATTAGCGAGAGGTAATTATGTTCCATTTGTGGCAACAAATGTACAATTAGATGATAACTGTATTTATAATATTAGAATTTCTAATTATTCAACATTATTTTTAAAGCAATATTTTACAATTAGAGCAAATGATCAATCTGCTTATTATGCAATTACAGATAGATACGATATAAATACCTTTATAGCAGATAGTGTTATTGATGGTTATAGAGGAGATTGTTTTACTAATACTATAACGTTACGATTACAAAGAAATTTTATTGATTCTAACGCTCCTGTAACAGAAATAATTGTAAATCCAAATACATGATTAGATAATTATTCAGGATTAACTAGTATGAATAAGGATTCCTGAAGTAATATTAATAGAGCTGATGTTAATACAGTTCCAATTGGTTCTTGAATTACATTTAAAGTATTATCTAATTATAATTTAGGATTAAGGTCAGAGGATACTACACATACTGAAGAAGCAGCCTTAATGGGAAATAATAGATCGTTTTATCCTTTAAAAGGAGATAATGTTTTTTCAACAAGTAAAGTACCTGAAAGTTTTATCCTAAATGAAGGTTATTCTACTTCTTTAAGTGCTAAACGTTATCAAATTGTTCCAGATGTTCCTTATGTTAAAGAACTTTTTGATACTAGAGTAATGTTTAGTAATGTACAAGTAGAAGATAGTTTTCAAAATGCATATAGAATATTTCAGGGTTTATCTTATAAAGATTTGGATAGACAGTATGGTGCAATTGTAAAATTGTTACCTTGAGGTGTTAATCTCTTCTGTGTATTTGAGCATGGATTAGGAATAATTCCAATTAATGAAAAGGCTTTAATATCAACAAATACTGGACAGTCTATACACATGTATGGAGCAGGAGTCTTACAAAATCAAATTACTTTAATTTCTCCTGATTTTGGAAGTATATGAAAAGAATCAATTGTTAGAACTCCATTAGGAATTTATGGAGTAGATACGTACGCTAAGAAAATATGGCGCTTTAGTGAAAATAAAGGTCTTGAGTTACTTTCCGATTTTAAGGTCCAACGTTTTTTAAATGATAATATTAACTTAAAAGAATTAGAAAAATACCCTGTTATAGGATCTAGAAATGTTAAAACTCACTTTAACATGTATAAAGGAGATGTTATGTTTACTTTCTATAACGGTAACTTAACTTGGAATTTGTGTTATAATGAGCGCCTAGATAAATGGATAACTGAATATACTTGAACCCCATTATATTCCGCAAATATTAATAATATTTTTTATTCGTTAGATCGAGAAAGAGCAAAACGTTTAGGTGCTGTATTTGCAAGTAAATCTGATATAGGAATACATTTATTAAAAATCGATGATTTCAGTAGTCCAAAATACTTATGAGATGTTTCTTTAGAACCTATTATAAGCGGTGAACAAGAGATAGCAAAGCATTATAATATTAATAATTTTAAAGCCGCAATAGTATACAATTCTAACTTATTTAATACGTATAAATTTAGGATCAACTCAATTTCTACATTTTCAACGAATGATTCTCAAAATTGTCCAGTATTATTATGAGATGACAGTCTGCCCGTTGAAGATAGTGGAATAGTTGGATTAGAATATGTATCAGATTATTCGGGATATGTATTACCTTTAATATCAGAGACTAATACTTCTTATATTGAAATAGATCCTAAAATAATTACTACTAAGATTAAGCAAGAAGAACAAGGAACACAATTTGATGATTATGAATTTAAATATTGTGATTTATTGTTAAATATTACAGTGTTTCCAGGAGTAACTCTAAATCAAGATAATAAAGTTGATATTTGAGGTAGTACGGTTACACAAAATATTGCAGTTGCTATTGATTCCGATAATTTAAAAGCGTTAGATAAAGAAAAATATAATGAATTGTTAAATAATGCATTTTTTGTTCACGGTCGAGCAGGTATATTTGACGATATAAACTATTTTGATAGTGATATCACTAATCAGATATTACCTACAAAATGATATGATAAACAGCACCCGTTTGAATTTGAATTTGTAGTAAATAATTTAACAGGTTTACATAAAATATTTAATAATCTTGTGATTATTTCAAATAACGCAGAGCCTGAATCCTTTGAATTTGAAATAATTGGAGATAGTTATAGTTTTAATAAAGCAGGTATATATAAAGCTGAGACCTTTGCAAATAATGAATCTGAAAAGAAAAGCTATATTTGAGGGAACGATAATCCTCAGCGTCCTGTTGGAGAATATGTAGAAGAAGGATCAAAATTTAAGCGTTCTCAAGATTTTAAGTTACATAAAAATTCTAAATGAGATATTAAAATTGATTGAGATCCAGTATTAAATCAATATGGTTTAGTCATTCCACAGGAAGCTAAAAATATAATTAAATATGGAAGAGTTAAAGGTAACATTCAATATAGAGAGGATTCTTGGCATCTTGTAATTAAACCTATTTTATATAAAGAAAGTATTGCAAAATATATTAACGGAAAGTTAGATAAAAATAACATCATTTATAACAATACAATACAATCAACTAGAATTAGAGATAAGTTTTTAAAAGTAAGAGTTAAATATTCAGGAAAACAGTTAGCTATTATTACAGGATTAAAAACTTTAATGACTTTAAGTTATTCATAAAATGGATGACGCACAACAATTGAATACAATTGCTTCTTTAATAGGAGGGCAACTTCCAAGTTTAAAATTTAATTCCGTTACTCCTTCTATAAAATCATTACCTTCAATTACTTCAGGAGTTTCTAATTTAATTATTCCTGAAAATTCTTCTAAATGGAATAATTTAGGAAACATCGGAGGATTATCTATTACAAGAAAAGCTGGCAAAGATTATAAAATGTCTAATGGATTACAAACTGGCTTAACTGCTGCTACTACAGTTTTAGATAGTGTTGTTCCTGATAATCTAGATGCTAGTCAAAAAGCAATGAAATCATCTATGAAATCACTAATATCTCTAGCTGGACCTATTGGAACTGCTATTAATTTCGCAGATAGTGGTTTAAATATGATAGGTTCTATTGCAGGATTACAATTAGATAAAATGGATAATGTTGCAGCATCTAGAGCAGGAGTTAGTAGTGCAGGATTAAACAATACTATTATGTCAATTCCTGTTGTTGGATCACTCGGTGGATTTATGGCAGGTAAAACACATAAATCGTATAAGTCTGGGGAGATAGATGATGTGCGAGGAGCATATGGTGGATCTACTGGAGATATCGATGCTGCTCAAAATTTAGGAAATAAGCGTTTCTTATTTGGAAAAAGGAAAGCAAACAGGTTTATTGATCAAGCTAATAGATATAATGAATTAATTACTGATATATCTACTGAAAATAAATTAAGAAAACAAAACACTTATGGAAGTGATTTAGCTAGTCAAAACTATATACGTTTTCAAGGTTTAAATCCAAATAGGATGCTAGTAGGAAAAACAGGAATGAAGATACCAGTGTTAGAAAAAGCTAGAGAAATACTATTAAATTTAACAACGAATTTACCAATATATAAAACTGGAGGTAAACTAAACATAATTGTTGAAGGTTCGTTACATGCACGAAAAAATAATTTAGAAAATACTAACTCAAATTTAAAAGGATGTATTACTAAAAAAGGTATTCCTGTCATTTCATATTCTGATGGTAACATTATACAACACGCAGAAATAGAAGGCGGTGAATTAATACTAAATAAAGAGCTAACAGAACAACTCGAACAATTATATAAAGAGGGAACTGAAGAAGCAACGATCAAAGCTGGCAAATTATTATCTATAGCTTTGATAAAAGATACTGAAGATAAAACAAAATCTATTTTAAATGAAACAAATAACAATCGAAATAGAAGATAAAGAATATGAAGTTCTAGTAGCTGAAACCGAAGAAGAGAAAGTAAAAGGTTTACAAGATGTTATTGAAATGGACGATGATGAAGGAATGTTATTTGTATATGATAATCCGCAGCATGTAGATTTTTGGATGAAAGATACAGAAATACCTTTAGATATTGTTTTTATCGATGAAGACGAAGAAGTAATATCTGTTAAACAGGGGATTCCGTTTTCAGAAGAATTTATAAGTGAAGATAATGTTAAATACGTTTTAGAAGTAAATCAAAACTCAGGGATAAAACCTGGAGATGATGTTGACTTTGATGATGAAGACTGAGAAGAAAGTCTGTCTACAATGCATGTAATTGGATCTGATGGAACTTCTCAATTTGAATTACTCGGAGGAGAACGTATTTTTAGTAGACCAAATACTAGAATATTAGTTAAAGGCGCTCGGCGAGCATATAAATCTAAAAAAGATTCAGACTACAAGCGTCTTGGGAAACAAGTCTTTAAATATTTAAAAATACAAGATAATAACGATCCTAGTTATGTAGAAATGAAAAAAGCCGAGTAAAAATACTCGGCTTTTCGACTAACCTATTTGTTTTATATTATTAATGTAGCATCTCCGTAGAGAATGAAATACATTCTGATTATTATTTTTAGGTTATAGTGCAAATATAATAAAAAATAGTTAACTTTCAAAAAATCGAGAATTAAACTATTTTTACTTTGTATTTACTGAAAATATTACTAATTTTGAAAATCAAATATCAGAATAGATGCAATTGACAAATGGTTAGAGATATTTAGTAAATAACAATATAAATTAAAAATTTTAAGTATGCTTATAAAAAAATTTCAATCAGGTGGCCAAATGCCTGCTGGACAAGTACAACCAGCACCAGAACAAACTGTACAAGATCCTTTAATGGAACTATATCAACTTGCAGTACAAGCTTTACAAACTCAAGATTGCCAAGCTGCAATGGGAGTTTGCCAAGGGTTTATAATGATTGTACAACAAGCTCAAAATGGAGCAGGAGAAGTTGGCGCACCACAAGGAGAACCTGTATTTAAAAAAGGTGGTAAAATGAAACGTAAAGGTGGTTGTAAGAAGTAATACAACAGATAAAATGGAAGATTGGATCTGTTCTAGTCTTCCATTTTTAATATATAGCTACAATAATTATGTCACAAGTAATAAGAAAATTTGATAATGGGGGGCCAATGGCAGTAGCAAGTAATCAAACGCCCCCTAAGAGAGGCCACTTAATAATTGATGGAACTTCGTATGATGCAAATAACGAAGGATTTATAGATCAATTATTAAATTTTGGCAAATCTAACTTAAATTCTTCTCAACAGCCATATTTTAAAGGAATTATTGATGCTTTAAATCGAGGTGAAGACGTTACATTCAGTTCATTAAATAATGAGGTTAGTCCAAATGTTCAATTACAAGGTTTAAATAACAGACAGGAACGTCGAATGAATCGCGATCGTTCTAAAGCTGGAATGTGATTTGATTCTATATTTGGTTCAAAAGTAGATAACGCTGCTAGAGCTTTAGATTCATTGCGAAACTTTCGGTATATTGCTCCAGAAGCACCTAAAGCACAACCTTTAGAAAAAACAAATATTAATTTTACAGATAGATATATAGACTATATTACTGACAAAAATGGAAAAAAGATATATTCTAATCGTCCATCTAATACAGCTATAATTAGTGATATTAATAATCTTATTAATTATTTTGAATTAGGAGATAAAGGAGACGAATCTTATAATGTATCTGGAATTAATATTAATGCGGTTAGAGATTATTATAATAAATATAGTGGAGAATTAGCTGCAATTAGAGATAGAATTCAATCTGGAACATTAACTGAAAATGACTGAAAAGTATTAAATGATCTTCGTATTCTTCAAAATCAATCAAATGAACAAATACTTACTTCTCAACAACAAGAAGAAATTGAGTCTCAGAAAATTCGACAGGCTCTAGGATTAAAGAAGGATACTTGAAAAGATGCAAAATTTTCAAATATTAACGGAAGAATAAGAATAGATAATTGACAAGACTTGTTTAATGGATATGATAAGGCAGTATTTACAGAGTCATCTCCATTAGCTGGAACTAAATGTCAAAATTGATTTGGGTATAATGGATTTTTATATTCTCCAGAAGAAGTAGAACGAAATGTAGATAACATCGGAACTATTTTTCAACCATTTAGAAATGCCTGAAACAAGTTTGATTTTGATGCAATTAATTCAGCAGGAGTACAATACTGACCAAATAATGTTACATGAAGTGAATTTAATAGAGAACAACATTATCATCCTACACTGTGAACTGCTACTCGAAATGTTAAACTAAATCCAGGGCAATCTTTATATGCAACAACATTAAGTAACGCATATGATTTACCAAACGGAGCAAGTTTACAGGCATATATAAATCCTAATGATCCTAGACATTTATCAGGTATCCCTCAAAAAATTCATTATATTGCTTATGATCCTAATAGAGAAAATACCGATGGATCACATTACTTTGAATATACTGATGTATCACAAATTCCGTATAAATTGCGTTCTGCAATTAATCAAGGAAATCCTGCAAAGTTTAATCGTTTTGATTGACAAAAAGTTTCTAATAATTTAAAAGTAGCTCGTTATGGAGAACTTATAGATCAAAATGATAAGATTAATTATGGAATTTATAGAGGTGATGACGGAGCTATTTATATACAAGTTGGGAATGATTATAAACAAGTTAAAAACTTAGATTTATTTAGCGCTATAAAGGATAGAAGAGTTCCAGCTATTAGAGCTAATATAAATATGTTATTTGAAGGTCCAAAAGGGAGTTCTAATGAATATAAAGGACGTACTGCCTTACAACAGGCTAATGCAAATTACGTTCAACAGCAATATAAAACTGGAGGTAAAATTCCAAAATATCAATTTGGAAATGTATTTAAAGAAATTACAACTAAAGGTGTAAACTCTGAACCTAAGCAAACTGTTATTAATAATCTATCAGATATTACACAAGGAGCAGCTGTTAAAAATATCTTTAAAGAAGGAGAACTAACACCTGCAGATAAATGACAGTTAGGAGCTATTGCTGGAGATTTAAGTGCTTTGATTGCTTCAATTCCAACAGGAGGAAATCCAGTTGCTGCAGGATTAGGATTTGGTTCAACAATTTCACAGTTTGTTAGCGACGTAAAGCGTGATGGTCTTGATTGAGGTGATGCTGGAAGAGCATTGGGTAGCTTAGGATTAGATATGATTACTTTAATTCCAGGTGTAGGAATTGCTGGAAAAACAGCTAAAACAATTAAAGTTCTTAAAAATTCTGCTAAATTAATTGGTAGTACTTTTGCAGCCGCAGGACTTGTAAATGCGGCACAATCGTTATCTAATTTAACAGAAGATGGAAAAGAATGAACTATAGATGATCTTAGAAATGTTGCAACTGGTTTACAATCTGTGATAGGATTAAAACGTTTAGCATTTGATAAACGTTTAGCAACTAAAAAACTTCCAAAAGAAAATAAGGTAACGCCAGTTAATAATATAGAAACAAGAAAACAAGCTTTAGTTGATGAAAAACTAAAAAATGATGCCACATTAGCTGAAAAATATGTTGGAGAGAATGGAAAAGTTGATTATGATAAAGCAAGTAAAGAATTAATTAGTAAATCAGAATTAGCAAAACTAAATGTAAGTAAAATAACAGATTCTGCTAAACAAAGAGGTAAAAAGTTTGTTAACCGTTTCAAAGCAGCTCCAAGAGAGATTAGAGAAGCACAATATACTGCGAAAGGTTTTTGACCACGTATGATGCAAACTATGCGAAATAGAGCAATTGCTCGTTATCAAATAGATAACCCCGACAAATTCGGAACAAGATTTGTTATTGGATCTAAAGAAAGTGGATGAACTGGAGAACAGGTTCCTGTATATGGACAGGTGCGAAATAATACAACATTAAATAATGGATTTTTATTGTTTCATTCACCTTATGCTGGAAGAGAACAATCCTTTACACCTATTGGTTTATCAAAAAAAGCAACAGAAAAAGCTATAAAAAATCAAATAGTTCCAACTAAAATACAGGATGGTCTAGACAGTGAAGGCAATTTAACTTATAGATATTTTGTAAATACACCTCGCGGTACAGAATACGAAACTGATGATATGAAGGAATTAATACAATATTTACGTTCACATAAAAGTGGGGGTAAAATCCAGAAATTTGCTCCTGGAGGATTATTTGATTTTGTTTCAAAATTAGGACGAGGAACTCAAACAATAAATGCAAAACTTCCAAAAATTGATCAGGATAGTCTATATAGTTTAACAGGATTAATAGGATCAAGAGTTTATAATCGTAAATTCCACGATGAAATAGAAAAAGGAATTAGATCTGGATACAATGCTACATTAAGTGCACCTCAAGAAATTTACGATAGTTTTAATACTTATGGAGTACCTATTGCTTATGAAAATAAAGCAGTTAGAGAAGAAAACTATAAACCTGTCACTTCTGATGCTGTATTAGCAAATGCTTTAGAACAACAAGGTCAATCTCAAGCAAATCAAACTCGATTAGAAGGAAGATTAAAAACTTCTGAATTGTTTAGCGATTATTTAAACAGAAATAATGATTTAAAAAGACGTTATGCTCAAGTAAGAGCAGATGTTGCTAATCAAAATAGACAAATAATTGCTAATGTTAATATGCAGTTAGCACAAAATAAAGCTTCCAAATTAGCTAATGATTTTACATCCTTTAATAATTGATTAATGGAAAAAAGAGCTAAAAATACATTAAATGAAGAAAAACGTAATGCTATTAATTCAACTTTATTACAAGGAAAATTAGAACATGAGTTAAGCGGACAAATGAGAGATTTGATGAAGCCTTATAGAGACCAGTTTGATACCTGATATAAAGATGATGCTAACAAAGACATACGAGATAATTATTCCTTTGAAAGCTGATTAAGTGAATATAAACCTGAAGAATATAATAGTATCCAAAATCAACTTTATAATTTAAAGGTTAAATCATTAATTCCTTACTATAATTCATTGTTTAAGCGTCCACAATTTAATGCGGAAACATATACTAACGTTTTATCTCAAAGAAAAGGAGGAAAAGTAAGTTCACATAATCGTTATCCCAGACCTGCACACGAAGAAATATGAATACAACAGAATAAGGCTGCTAATGAAGCAGTTAAATCACTTAATAATAATATAGTTAGATTATTTATAAAAGCAACATCTCATGAAAATAAGAAAATATAATGCAGGGGGTATATACTATACCCCCTTTATTCCTAATAATGCATATGAGAATGTTCAAGGAAATATATCTACTGCTACTTCAAATAATACCTTGTCAAATGATGATACATTTACAAAAAAGGCATTAGAAATTATATCAGAAAATGGAATTCCAACAGATGTAGATACATTTTTGCGTCAAGCAAATGTTGTATTAGATAAAAGTAAAAAATTTTCTGCTAACTTATTTGGGGCGGCTAATCAAAGTTATAATGTTTCAGATATTATTAAACTACGTTCATTAGCAAATAGAACTAAATTTAATAAACAGTTATATGATGCTGCTACAGAACAGCTATCCAAAGAAAGATCGTGAGCAGAAGCAGCTGTTGATGATAAAGGTAGAATGTATGTATATTCTGAAAATGATGGAATTTCAACAGTAGATCCTTCAGAATATTATTCTAATAAAGATAAATACCAAGCTTTAACTAATTCACAGCTCTTAAGTTTAAGAGAACATCAACCTGAATTAGCATATCGACAAGATATATTAAATAATCTTTCTAATTCAGTTGGAATGGAAAGTATTGTTAATTATCTGAAAGGTGTTATAAAAGATTTTGGAACTAAAACGATTGAAGGATATACCTTAAAAAACAAGGAACAAATCGAAGATGGTTTTAGAAGTTTATTAATGGGAGGACCTGATGGATATTATAAAATAACAAATAAAGATCAAGGTACAGAAAGAGCATTAGAGTATCTATATACTACACTTCCTAGTAACATGTTACATGCTTTAAGAGTTAAAACTGCGGCAGAAGGCGGAAATCCAAATTCAAAAACAGAAGTATTAAATTTACTTGGATTAGCGTTAACTGAACATACTACACATTCTAGAGAATTAGCATTCCAAAAAGAAATGACCGATAGTTTAAGTAAGGGTAGTTCTAAAAAACCAGATGAAACAGAGCTTAGTCAATTGGAAGCTCTTGCAAATGGAAGAATTATTGAAGGTCGTCAAATGTTACTAAGTCCAGCAGATTCAAAAATAGCAATTAGTGCTTATGCTCAATCATATGGTGCTCCTGTAGATAAAAATGGCAATATAGTACCTCAAACCAATTTACAACAATTACTTGATAAAGCAGATATCGGGAAAATTGTAGATAAATCATCTATATATTTTGGAGATCAAAAAGTGAGAGATATAGATATTAATAAAGTATTGTGAGACGGTACGAGTCAGGTTAATAGAGTACTACTTCCATATACTATTGAGCAAGATGGATCATATAAACCTGATTTTGAATCTCAAGAACGATTTGAAGAATTTCAAAAATTTTTAAATGATTTCCCTGATATTACCAATGTTGAAAAATTTGAAAAGGCGAAAACTCTAGGTTTAGATGTAACTTATGATTCACAAACAGGAAATTTTGTATTTAATACAAACGCAGTTAAACCATTTATTATAATGACTGGGTATGCAAGTAGTAGAGTAATGCCTTTAGATGAAGATTCGAAATGAATTAGCCATTTACCTACAGAACAAGGTAAAGAAATTACCGATTATTATGATACGCAAATCAATTATGGAGAGCGTTTCTCTACTAAATCTAAAAAACCAGCAAATGAAGCTAAGTCTAGTAGGTGAAGTATGTATAAATCTTCTATATTTATGCCTATTGTAGATACAAAAATAGCGACATATCAATCAAATAATGAATTAGTTCCAACATCTAACTATAGAGATATATTAAATCAAGCAATTGCTAAACGTAATCAAAATGCAATAAAAACAAATTTTTAATTTAAGCAATAATATGGAGAATAAGAAGAACGATTGGTTTGCAACACTGCTATTCCAACCTAATATGACTCTACAGGATTTTGCTAATAATGATATTACTCCAGATAATACAAGTATAAATACTAGAGAATATTATAAAAATATTCCTGAAGTAATTGATGCTTTTAAAAATGAGAATGGACAATTTGATGAAAATAAATTTAATCGTTTCTATCAGAGTGCCTTAACTGTTTATAACGATTATGCAAATAATAAGTTTAAAAATAAACTCTTAGAAACTTATGAATATGATCCATTCGATTATTTTGCTCCTGCAGGAAGTAAAGTAAAAGATAATTTACCTTCAATACAAAAGGTTGCAAATCCTGAAAGACGTTCTGCTGGATTAGAATATGTATTTGGTAGAGGTAATCAAACAATGAGTTTTAGAGAAATAGCTCAACAGAATAAAGTATTTAATTGAGAAACTCAGAAGTTTGAAGATTGAACTCCAAATGAAAAAGGTGGAATTTGAAAAGCTTTAAATAGACCTACATTAGTATTAGCTACATGAGATGAAGATGGAACACATGTAGTTGATGGACGAACGTTACAGCATAAGAAAGGAGATCTCAAATTTAATGAAGATGGAGATACTTATTATGAAACATTAGGTAATCGAGAAATATATGGTAAGCAAGTTTTAGGTATTGAAGATACTTTAACAGTAGACGGATCTGCGTGAAACAAATATGATTTTTTTGATTCTGATGGTTTAGATAAAAGTTTAGGAGGAACTATATCAAAACTAGTATTTAAGGTAGGTCCTATGTTAATACCATATGTTGGATCAGTGTATGGAGCTTTATCTGCAGGAACTGAATTAGCGCAATTAATTCCTACTTTAATGAAAAGTATTAACGGAATTATTGGAGGAGATAATGATTCAGATTTTATTAAAAAATTAAATCAAATAGAAGGTTATGCAGCTAGGTTTGATTCTAACGTTTCTGATTATTCTCAACAAAATATGTTTAGTTGAGAAAATCTTGGAAAGATGATTGAAGATACATCTTTACAACTTTTCCAACAAAGAGTTATTGGACAAATACCAAGAATTTTAACTGGAGCTCCAGAATCAGTTCGAGTACAAAAATTAGGTAGAAATCTAGCACTTGCTTATATGGCAGGTACATCTTCTCAACAAGCTTATTCAGAATTTAAAAATGCTGGAGCAACTGATGCTGTTGCAGGTTTAGGTATGTTAAGTGTTATGGGAGGAATGTATGGATTAATGAATATGGATTACTTTAGAAATTTCTTATTCAAAGGAACGTATTTAGACCAAAATCCAGCTAAAAAAGCAGTTAAAGATTTAGCGCAAGAGGTAAAAGAAAACTTAACAAAATGATCTGTTACAACTCCTAAACAAGCTGCCAATTTTATCGTTAGAGGAAAGCAATTTTTTCAAAATCAATTTGCAAAGTATAGTAGTAATGAATTGGTTGATTCTGCATTAAATGAAGCAACAGAAGAGGTAATGGAAGAAGTAACTTCTGATTTAACCAAAGCTTTGTTTGCTGCAGGAGATGCTTTAGGCATTGATATGACTGAAAGTGAAAGACGTTTAGATTTTGGTTGATCAGCTAGCGATGCTGCTCAACGTTATGCTATGTCTTTCTTTGGAGGTGCAATTGGAGGACCCGTATTTCAACTACATGGAAAATGACAAAATAGATTACACGGAATTAGTAGTAATTTAGCTACTACATCTGATAATCAAACTGCTCAAGAAATTGTTTATTTAATACGTCAAGGACATACTGATGATATAAGAAATGAATTAGCTCGTTTACATAAAAAGGGCAAATTAGGCGATGTAAACTTATCAGGAAAAACATATGAGTTAGTAAACACTGGAGATGAAACTCAAATTAAGTTTCATAATGCAGAGGAGGGAGAAAGTCAAAACGATGTTGTATATGATCAATTACTTGATTACATTGATAGAGTAGATAAGTTAATGTCATCAGAAGGTTTAAAAGTATCTGATGAAACATTAAAAAAACTTCAAGTATATGATCAAGAAGGGAGACCTTATGATAAAGTAGCCGAAGCCGTACTAGCATCAGGAGTTACTACACAAATATTTAGTGATTTTAATAACATTACAGAACAAATTGTTCGTAAATCTGCAGAATTATCTAAATTAAATCAACCTACTCCAAACACTCCTATTACTAATGAAACGCAAAAAGCAATTGCAGAACAAAATGCACAAAATTTAGAAATACAAAAATTAAATCAAGAAATCAATAATTTACGTGCACGTAGAGACGCTATATTAAATGGAGAACGTACTGGATATTATTTTGGACAAGCTATTTTTGCAACTAATAGTGCTATAAATCAGGCATTTGTAAATATGGGTCTGCACGATTATGTAAAAACCATGTATGGAAAAGACTTAGATTTACTAAATGAAGATTTACAAAAAACGGCTAAAGAAAACTTTAGTGCATATACGCAATTAGATGAAAAAGCTAAAGTTTATAAAGCATACGATTTATTTTTAAATTTAAGTCAACAGTTAAAAGACTCTCTACTAAAAATAAATGACGAAACAAAAGTTGCAGATAATATATACGGTTTACGTTATTCTACATTAGGTAGAATTGCAAATAACTTAGATGCTATTAATGCTAAAATAGAGGAACTTAAAAGTAATAAGGAAAAAAATTCTGAGGAAATAAATAGACTAATTTCGGAAAAAGAAATACTCCAGAATATTCAAAAACAATATACTGAAAATACAGCATTACTTATTGCTAATCCGATATCTACTGAAGGACAAGATATATTACATCGTCCAATATCATCTACAACAACTGATATAGATAGTTATGCTCAGTCAATATTAAATTTTTATAGTTATCTAAAAAATAATAATTTATCAGCGGATTTTGGAGATTTAGACGTATTAACTTTATTACGCTCTGTTAAAAAACAGCAAGACGAAAATAGTTTGTCTTATAAACAACGTTATATTACCTGACTTCAAAATTTATATAAAAATAATCCCGACTTAGAGTTAATGGGAAATCCAGTTTCATTTGACTATAGTATAACTGGATATGAAAACTTCAATAATTTGTTAGATGAATTACAAGCATCTTTAGATGAGGATCCTGAACAAGTGTTATCTAAATTTGCTGAAATAAGGAATCAATTAGAACAAACTGATTTAGATGAAAATCAAATTGAAGATTTCTTTAATTATGTATTTCCAAGAATTGGAACTTATCGTTTAGATGAATATTTAAATGAATATTATAACATTAGATCCCAAGTTAAGGCGTCTCCTATATATGAATTATTGAATGTATTTGCAATTAGTTTAGGTGGGCAACCTAGTCAATTATTAAACATTATTGCAAATGAACATAACAAATTTATAGCAAGTAAAAATATTAAAGATTATATTATTCAGGATAAAAACGCTAAAACTCAATTAGAACAATTATTATTATTTCTTAAGGGAATAAAATCTATATTAAATGCTAGTGTAGACTTTGATGGAGAAGGTATAAATAATTCTATTAATAAATACCTAGGAAATTTATCTTTACCTGAAATTGATTTTGAAACATTTTATAATCTATCAAACGATATTGAATTATTAGAAAATAAACTAAATATTTTACTCGAAGTATCACAGAAAAATCAAGAACAAAAAGCTCGTGTTCAAAAAGATATTACAATTAATATGAAACAATTATTTGTTAATTCTTTAACAAATGAGAATAGTCTTATTAAACAAAGAGTATTTGATATGTTTCATATTAATTTAAATGAAATTTGAAATAAGTATAAACCCACAGAAGAAGTTACTGAAGAAAATTTTAATACTTTTGAGGATTCGGCAATTAAATTTGAGACAGAGGTATTTGAAACAATTTATGAACAGAAACTTACTAATGATGATTTAGCGAATAAATTAATTGCATTATTTGACGATAAAGAGTTGTATAAACAAAAATCTACTGATCTAAATACTAATAATGATAATATTATAACTGATTATGATGTATTAATGTATTTAGCATCTATTATAATTACTCCGAGCCAAAATTTTTATGCAGCTCTAAAACCAATTATATCTAGTGATGAGTTTGATAAAATTCCAATTTTTTCACAGGAACATGCTGTAAGAATTGGATATGCAATGAATTACAACAAGGAACTATTTAATAAAATTATTAATAGTTTAGTTCCAAGTGATCCAAATTTAAGTGACTATATTAAAAATAAATTAAAGCTATATAATTTTTATTGCACATTTGGAGGAGCAGGAACAGGTAAAACTACTGCTGTAGGTTATTTATTAAAAACACTGTTTAATGAAACAAGTTCCTTTATTTCATTAGCCCCAACTTCTGAGCAAGCTAGTAAGTTAGCAACTTCAATTAAAGCAGATAATAGTAAAATATTTAATAAAGCTGATTTTATTAAAGCTATTCTTGGAAGAGAGTTAACTACCGACGATTATGAATTACATAATGATTATATCACGTTAAAAGACTTTATAATTCCAAAGGTAACTAGTTTATTTGATAATACTCCAAATAAAATTTTATTTATTGATGAGATAAGTCATTTTACTCGCCCTGAATTAGAATTAATATCTAATTGAGCTATTACAAATAATGTAATGGTATATGCATTTGGAGATAAAAAACAAGATAGTTCTATAATTACAATTAACTTAAAAACTGTAGTTGGAGGAATTGAAGATACATATCTAATTAAATCTCCAAATCTAACCGCTACTTTACGTCCAAATAATATTGCAAAAAATGATAATTATATAACATTAAATGCAATATTAGAAAAAGGAATTAAATACTATGAAGATAATCCCGATATTGATTCAATCCAGTTGTCAAATCATGCAAAATCTTATTGAAATAGCGGAATTAAATTAGAATATTACGAAAACAATAATACTTTTGTTGGAGAGAAAATTGTAGATACAAATGATCAACTTTTAGACTATATTAACAAATTATCACATCTATCAAACGATATAGCAATCATAACAGATAATCCTAAAAAATATACGGGATTGCCACAAAATGCTAAAGTTATTAATTTAGATGCAGTTCAAGGATCTGAATTTGACTATGTTGTTATTGATAAAGAATGAAGAAATAAAGCTCAAGAGTGAGGTACATTACGTAATCTATATACTTTAACACAACGTTCAACATTAGGATCAGTTATATTAGATAGTGATAAATATCTTAGAAATACTTTAAATATAACTACACAGTTTGATGAAACAGTTAATAATAACATTGAAATTAAACAAAATGATATTGACGCGTTTAAAAATTGAAGACTACGATCGCTTTTAAATATCGAAAGTAATCCAGTATATTCTAACTTAACTTATGAACCAGAGTTTTCTACGCCTGAAACTCCTATTGCTCAAACAACAATTGATAAAGATCAAAAGGAGAATCAACCTACAGTAGTAAATACTCCTATTGATAAATCTCAAAAATCAGAACCGACTATTGCTAATAGTGATATTAGTGAACGTAATCTAAACGAAATCCAATTATCATCTCAAAATACAGTTCCGTCAGGAGAAATTCCACTAGAGAATGCAATTGAAGATACTGTTTCTGAAACAAATTTAGAATCTAAACCAAAAGTTTATTCTAAAACTGATGAGAGTACTTCTATTGTAAAAAGTGCTCCATTATTAAGACCAAGTAATACAGATATAACAATAGAGTCTGATTTAACCTTAGATTGATTTACAAATAATTTATGAGATTATGATGTAAATGAGAACGATAAATCTATTTATAAACAATTTGAATTTAGAAAATCTATTCCTAAATCAAAGTATATACAGTATGTTTATCGTTTATCAAATTATTTTTTACATGGACATCATAAAACACATAATCAAACAAAAAATCGTCTAGAAATTTCATTAAATCAATTAGCTCCTAGTAATAGAAATAAAAATAAAGCTATTGTTAATTCGTTACAAGATGCTAAGTTAAAGATTGTTCCATATAATAGAGGTAAACAAGGATTATTAGTAGCCGATATATCAATTAATGATAATAAAAGAATTAGAAGTGTGCGCATTCCAATTCTTTTAACTATTAATAGTTTTGGAGACTACAATGGTGATATTAAAATGGTCCAAGATATAACGTACGATTCCGATGGTATAGTAAATCGAGATGTTTATAACTTAAATGCTAATAATTATTTTACAATACTTCCCTATTATATTACCTTTGTAGTTAAAGATGAAGAGTTAGATTCTATTAAAGATGAACGCACTCGTACCGTTGCAAAAGCAATTACTGGTAAGGCAATGGGTTTAATTAGTAGTGATCTTATGCTTAATAGTATGGAATTTAAGAAGGATATGCACCCAACTTTAGATTCTGAAAATAACGTTACGTATTTAGTTCAATCTGATGCTCGATTTGTATTATTTGGAGTTCAACAAGTAAAGCAATTATCTGAAATTATTACAGATTCTAGAGCTAAAATAGCAGAAAGACAAACTGCATTAGATCAAGCTAAAAAATTAGGTGAACCAATAAATAAAGTTTATGCTGAATATGCGAAACAGAAGCATCAAGTTGTTTATACTACTAGAGCAGGACAAATTACAACAGAAATATTAAACTTAGCAAAATCTAATTCAGGAATAAGAAAAACTCTATTTAATAATTTAAGATTGCATATAACTAAGGAAAGAGATAGTCAATCTAATAGAACTCCTAGAGAAAGTAGTTATAAAAATGTTCCTGGAATTATGTTTACACTAAATTATTTGAACAAGGATTCAGGACAAAATGAAGTAAAATCATTCTTAGTAAAACAAGAATATGATCAATTTGTATTATATAGTCTCGACAATAAAAAAATTAAAAGTATTGATAAGAAAATAACTTCTGTTTCAAGTAATTCAATTGATAATCTTTATTTGTTAATTGAAAAATTAGGAGATATATATGAATTGAATTTTAGAGAATACATTGATCCTAAAACATTACAGACTTACTTAGTTCGATATAATTATCAACGATACATAGAGTCTAATGGAGCATATAAGTGAGTTCCAGTTAATTCTGTATGAGGATATACAGCGAGTGAAACGTTAGATGCGCTATCTGTTGGAATTGAAAATTTAGATGTTCTTAATGATATTATAACAACATCTAGTCTATTTAAAAATGGCATTTATGCACAGGATCATAGAACCGAAGAACCGATTGCTCAATATATATTTGGCCTAACAGATCCTCGTAAAGACTATAAAGTAGATATATCTAAATTTCATGGGCCTATATATGCAATTGATAAAACACAAATTATTAAAACATCTATTCAACAAGAAGAAATTAATCAACAAAAAGAACAAGTTGAACAATTAAATAGATTTAATGCGTTTTTAAAAGAAAATAATCTATCTCCTGAGACTAATTTAGATATTAATCAAAATATTGAAAAAATTAATGATAGATTAAAACGTTTAACTAACGATATTACATATTCTCAGATAGAAATAGATTCTATAACAGGCGAATATAGGCTTATTACTGTAAAGGATATTGATAATCTAATTAAAAATAAATTAGAAAACGCAAATTTACCTTCAAATAATTTTGTTCGGATTCAGGATAATCCAACATATACTTTGAATTTTATTCCATTTTATATATCTTTGCAAAATGAAACTAGTGGCTATACAATAACAAAAATCAATAATAAGTGAGAATTAATTAGATTCGATTCATTTAATAGTTATAAGCAAATGTATGATTACTTTATTAGCATTAAAGATATAATACCTTCTAATATAAGAAAGTCTATAACAAACTATTTAAGTGATCTATTTTCTAATAAAGAAATATCTGCTGAAACAGCTAATATGTATTATCAAATATTTAAACAACCTGAACTATTAGGTGAAAACTTGCTTATATTAGATGAATATGTTCAAAATTATTTATTAGAAAGATTAAAGAATAATGAGTGCTAAATGTAATTACTCTGCAAAATTTTTACCGTTAGTAAAACGGATGCAAACAACTAAACCTGAATCGTTTAAAGAGTTTCTAGATGAATTCTTTAATGACTCAGATAGGTTATATAATATGTTTACGGAAGGTGCTGTTATTAGCACCTCTCCGTTAACTATTAATAACATAGATCAAGTAGATAATAAACTAGGATTAAAATTAAATACAGAAACTGATTCTACCCCTGATTTTTACATCGGAAATAATGGACAGTATTCAAATATGTTAAGACAATTTCGAGCTAAATTAATCGAAAGTTCTATATTTAATAGATATTCTGGGGAGTTTATTAATGCTAATGAAAAGAAACAAGAATTTGATATCACTTTTTTAAATGATTCTATTTTAAATTATAAAAAAACATTAGCTTCTAATATTTCAAAATATTTAGGTAATTCTGAATCTATAACATTAAATTTAGAGAATCTTGCAAATTTTGATAATAGAGTTTCAGAAATATTAACTAATTTTGAAACTGTATTTAATTCAGAATTAATTGATCGTAATAGTGCTTTTAATAATGCATATGACGCATATGTAATTTTAACTCAGTTTGATAAGTTATTGCAGAGTGAGATTCCGTTTATTACTATTAATCCAAAATATACAAAGACAAATTCGTCTTATGTAGATCGTTATATATACAGAGGTCCTAATGTAATACACTATACTGGCTTTAGTACTAATGAAGATACAAACGCGGAAGACCATGCTAGTGATTTATCAAAAATATTGTTAGACTACTTTCCTGAAGTAAATGCAGTTGGTTTAGAAATAGATAATACTAGTATTACTTTAACAGGATTTAATTCTGTAATGACAAAACTTATTAAGACTATTCAAGAAAATGAAAATTTAATAGAATATCGTTCAGAATTAAGCAAAGGAGTTAAAGCAGATATGTCTGTGTTAATAGACGCATATATAAATAATATACTTTCAAACAGAATTATATCTAAAAATTATAGAACATATTTATTAGATAAATTACGAGGTATTAAGAAATTTATATATTCGCCTCAAATGTCTTCTGAAATAAAAGCTATGTTTACTCAAATGGCTTTTAAAACAGTGCCATCGCAATATATAGCATATGGCTTTGATCCACAAAAAAAGACAATTGCTAGCAGAGATTTAAAAGAACGACCAGTATCGCAGCAAGCATACGATATTAGAAGTTTAATTCAGGCATCAGGTTTTTATTGAAGATCTAATCCTGATTTATTTAAAGAAAAATTAAATCAGTATGGAATTACTATAGGTAATGATAGAATCGTTATTGAATCTATTATAGATAACATACCTATTACATTTACTATTACTTATGAATTAAATCAAAATGGCAAAATGATATATAGATCGTTTGGAGAAATTAATGATCAATCTTTGAACGATCTGATATATAACTTTATGTCTTTTATAATTCCAGAAAATATAGCTGAAATTATTCCTCAGGTATATCCTGTTGAAAAATATACAAAAACAGAACTATTTGTTCCATTGTTAGCTACGACGTTATTAGATGGAAATAATAGTGATATTTTAACTAAAGAACATGATCTTGTTAATTTAGTTCCATTTACAGAAGATATATGAAAAGTAGCTAATGTATTAAGTGTAACAAATGGTTCGGATACTATTAATATTATTAAAAATGCAGAGGGAAATAACTTGCCATTATATCAAATTATTAGTTTAGTATATAATCATAACGAAATATTTGATAGACTAATTAATCCACCTACAGAAACAATTGAACATCCAAATAATGTAGCTGCACATAATTTAATAGTACAAAATATTGAAAGTGGTTTTTTATTATCTCCTAGAATTCGATCTGATATAAACATTAATGGAAAAATTAAAAAACCTGCTAATTTAAAAGTTAGTGAAGTTGCAAGATTATCTATCATGTACGATTTTTATCAAAATCTAGTAGATAATTTAGAGGGATTAATTTATTTACAACCGACTACTTTTTCTGATAAAAATAAACATTTTCTAATAACATATAATATAGGTAAGACCATCAATACTTCTCTAGGAGAAGTAAACATTAAAGAAATTTTAAATAACTATTTAAAAGGAGATGGAACTTTAGATCCTTTATATCATCTTTTAGGAGAAACTAGAAAAAATCAAATAAATGCATTAGTTCAGAATATATTGTTTGACTATAGTCTTGCTTTTGATACAGAATTTACATCATTAGAACAGATTGATGAGTTCATTGCGAAATATAATCACAGTTTAAAAAGTATTCAATCTGCATTTAATGCTAAGGGAATTGATTTCTTTTTAGATATACATGCATATAAAACTGCCTTAAGTAAATACCCTCGAACTAACGAAACTATTAAAAACTTTTTTAAAGTCTATAATGATCAAAATAAAACGTTAGAACGTTTAGATAGAGAAAAAAGAAAATTCCTAAAAGATTTACTTGTAAATAACTTTAATTTAAATATTAATCAGGACAGTTTTATTTCTCAAACATTTAATAAACCTGAATTTAAATCATTAGTTAATAAAAGAAATGGAGAAATTACATTAGCTGAAGTAACTGATGAAAAAGGTAAAAGAATTAATCTCAATAAAATAGTTGATTTTGATGCTTTACTTAATCCAAAATGAAAAGTTAAACTAAATCCCATTTTAGAATCATATTTTATTACTGATACTCTATTATCAAATGAGTATAATAATATGATGATAGGAGGTGTTTATGCACATCCGAATAAAAACAAAGATGGAAAGTTAGATAGCAAAGAATATTTTGAATTTAGTGAAGCTAATCGACTAATTGCTCAATATAAACGTATGGTAATATTTGGAGCTACTTATCATCCATTTGCTCAAAATTTAGAAAATGGAGTTGCTCCAAATATTAAAATTGCTGTAATTAACGATGAAGCGGGAACAGCTTGAAATATGTTAGGAGATGAAAATACTGGATTAGATACTATGGATGGATCTGGTTTATCAAGTCCACTTGAATCTAGAGCAGAAAATAATTCACTCTTAGATGCAAGAGTTGGGCGCGATAAAAAAACTATTATGCATGATATCGATTCTCGGTATGGTAGACCAACTTTATTAAAATGGGCTGTTTTTGATATAAGTAATGAAAGAAGACGTATTTCTTATGGTTCAGATATTTCATTAGAAAATATCTTTAAAAAAATGCATAGTATTCCAATTAACAAATCTATTATTTTAGAAAATTATTATAATATATTTGATCCTATATATTTTAAAGATATTCGAACTAATAAATATTATAAAATAAATTCAATCAAAACGATTTTAGATCCGAATGGATTAATTGAAGTTGCTAGAGATCTAACTGAAGTTGAATCTAATGGATTAGAAACAAACAATACTATTCAGACAACTCATATAATAAATACATTATACGATATTGATCAAGTATTTGGTGGATCTTGAGCAATGAAATTTAATGAAGACATAAATCGTTTAGAATATTCTGAATCTAATATTGATATACTTGAAAATATCGTTAACAAAGAGCAATTAAAAGATAAGTTTATTGCTTATTTAGTTAATAAATCTGCAATCAAAGTTGGAGCAGGAAATATAAATGATTCAAGTAAATGAAGTAACTCTGATGCATTTACTACTATTGAAATGTCTACTAAGTTTGGAGGAGTTCAAATGAACGCTGATCACCATTTAGACATGCCAGAGGTTACCGAAATGACGCAAATGATTAGTGCTTTAGAGCAAAATGGATTTACACATGAGTTAGTAACTCAGATTTATAAAGAAATTGGTCAGATTGTTAAAGAATCCATGAATGATTTGTCAGAAACAATTAAAGCTAAAGATAAAGATCAACTGTATACTATATTAGGTAGATCATTAATTAAAGCTTTTATGAATGATGACAAAGATACTTTAGGGTTAGCACAATCATTTGTTTATTTAGCTAATGAAAGTTTTAAAAATGCAAATTTAGATTATAAACTACCATTTAGCGCAGCAACAATTAATGGAGCTTTTATTGCTACTACAACATCTAACTTAGTTAAAAGTGGAATTAGACGTAAATATTCTGGTATAGCATCTGTACTAGTTCCTTCTCATAATATGATTCAATACTATAATATTGATGGACTTAATTATCAGTATGAAGAATTATATAATTTAGTAAATACAAAAGGTATTGATCATTTATACGATGAAAACGGAAATATTATAAAAAGTAAAGTTGAACGTGCTTTAACAGAACCTATTATTGATGGAGAAATAAATCCTTTTATAATTCCAATTGAGCCAAATGATATTGATTTCGAAGATACAATTGTAATATTTAATGAAGAAGATAATCCTACTGTTATTAAAATTGATTCCTTAGAGAAATACTATTTATATAAGCACCAAGTAACCTTAGGACAACAATATTATAACTGAACAATTAAACCTAAAAATCTAAAACAGTCAAATACATTTTTTGATGTAGTTGTAGGCTTAGATGGATTTGGAAATGAAATAAATAAACGTTTTAGTATATATGACTTAGATGCAGTAAGAGCATCTTATTATTTAAGTTCTCGTAGAAAACAATTAAAGAACTGGGAGGATTTAACAGAGTATGAAAAAACATTACTATCATCTGCATTAGGTTTACATCCAATCGATAATATACAGTTAAACATAGATAGTCTATTATCTGATTTACAACAAAAGATACAATTACAACTAAATAGTTTAGCTGACAATCAATCTATTATTAATAATACTGCTTTTGGTATTACTAATCCAAATGTTAGAGTTGTTAAAGTATCTAATGTTAATGTTACTCCAACTCAAATTGTAATGGGGAAAAGGCAAGCTCAACAATTTGGATTGCAAAAAGGAGACTCTATTGCTCAGATTAGACAAGAAAAAGAAAATTTCTTTTATAATCGAATGCAAAGTAACTATAACATTGGAAATCCAGATAAATTAACATATGATATTGTATTATTTGATGGAACAGGAAAACAATTCTATGTAAAAGTTTTAAGAACAGAAGAAGTTCCAAAAGCATTTACAGGTAGTATTACTCCAAATCCTGATTTTAAAATTATTGATAATATTGTATACTATAATGAAAAAGAATTTTCAACAAATGATGAGAAACAATTTTATAAGTATACAGATACAAATGGAAATATTCATGATTTAATTATTATAAATTCTATAGATCGATTAGGTGAATTAAGAAAATCAGGATTAATTAATACATATCAATTTAATTATACTAGCGAAAATACTAAAAAATTATTACCTTATCAATTTCGTTATAATATAGAAAATAATATTCCTATCACTTTACATACCAGAGATAGTGAAGGAAACTTGCATGAAGCTAAAATCAATCCAACAGCAGATATTAGTTACGTAAGTTTAAACCAAAATGAAATATATAACTTTAATCAAAGAATAAAACAATTAGCGTTTAATCAATATGAAGCATTTGAAAAGTCTTTACTTCATGTAGGTACTCGCATACCGTCACAATCAATGCAGTCATTTGCTCCTATGGAGATTGTAATGTTTACAGATAGTGAAGTAAATGATGTTTATGTAGCTAAAGTAGTTACGTGAATGGAAGGCTCCGATTACGATAAACTTATCATGTCGTATTAAAACTCTTTTAATTGCTGGAAACTCTGACCGCGTTATGGCGAAGACAATCAGCAGCCAAGCCATATAAAAATGGAAGGTTCAACGACTAATATTAATAACTTAATAATTCGACTTTAATAGTATGAAACAATTAAAAACACGCTTAAATAAAACAGGAAGAAATTTAATAATTGCTATGTCTATTGGGGATGGACATATACATACAAAAGGTTATTTAAATATAAATCATTGCAAAGCACAAAAAGAATACTGTTACTGAAAATGAAAACTACTTAAGGATAATGGAGTTAAAGTAGGTATTTTTAGAGAATGAGAACAAGTAAATGGTTATTCTAAAGGTAAAGCAGTAACTAGATACGGATTTCAAACTTCTGTATCAGATTTTTGCAAAGTTCTTCGAAGAGTTGAGTATGAAAACGGAAGAACAAAATATAATAGTAAATTATTGAAAAGACTTGGTCCTCAAGGTTTAGCAATTTGAATTATGGACGACGGTTCGTTATCAAGACGTTCTAGAATTAATAAAAATGGAGATAGAGTTTATGCAGGATTTTATATTACTATATCTACTTATTGCAAATTAGAACAAGCTGAGGATATAATTAAATATTTTAATACTGAGTGAGATTTATATCCTACAAAGGTTTTTGATAAACGACAACAATCTTATATAATTAATTTTTGCGCTAGAGAAGGACGAAAGCTAATAGAAATAATTAAACCTTATATGTGTCCCCATATGATGTATAAGGTAATTCCTGATAAAATAGAGTGTGAAAAATATATGAAGTTATTAAAAGAGACAGATGAAAATACTGTCGAAGGTACACTTGAAAAAGTGGAAATGGAGAGGTCTTAATGAATAATATATTAAGATAAGATATAGTCTGATCTGTATAGAAATATACAGCTAACACCATGATTGATAAACAGTATATACTTGGATATTCTGTTAAAAACGATGGAACTTTATATTATCCTTCAAGATTAGCAGATACATATGATTTAAATGAAGTTAGACAACTTCCTTTACCAAATCACAAACACTATACTATTGATAATGAAAATGGATATTATGTAACGAAAGAGGAAGTAGATGATGTGCTGTTAAATGGAAATTTAAAAATATTTAAATCGATTTTAGAAGGAGACTACAATAGTATTGCATTTGACGAATCGGTAGAACCAAACAGTCGTTATATATTTTTGAGAGACTTAAATAAACATGCACAAACAGAACTTACTACAGAGCAAATAAACGAGGGTTTAAAAAATAGAGTTGTTGATGGAATTTTAGATGTAGTTTTAAATCCAAAGAATCAAATTAATCTACACATTCCTATTAATATGGATGATCCTCAAAAGGCTGCTCAGAAATCAGCATTAGGAAAAGAAGAAAAATTAAGAACTTCTGATAATCCCGCAAGTAAGTTTGTTATGCAAGAACAAAATATGGTAGGTAAAGAAGTGATTGGTATTACTGCGGTATCGCTTAAAGTATATTTCTTACTTTCTAACTATTACAATACTAAATATCGTGAACTTATTGACCTATTAAAAACGGGAAAGAATGATGAAGCAGTAGAATTACTTGATCGGTTAATGTTTACTACTCGAATACATAATCATGGAATTGTAGCAAATATTAATCTAGATCCTATTGTAAAATTCTTAAAAGATAATCAAATTGAAACTATTACATTAAGTAATGGAACTGTATTTAATATTAAACAACAAATAGAGCAACTTAGAGATACTGCAAATGTATCTGATGCTTCTTTATCTATAAGTGCTCTTCTTTCAGCAGCAACGGATAGAAATTTTTAACGCTGCAGATAAAAATTTTGTATAAATTAAAATATATACAAGATTTTTTATAATGTCCGTGTAAAATCTCGTGAATTCAGGGAAACTCCTTAGAGCTTTAACTACTAAACAATGTTAGTAATAATATTGTGGATGAATTAATTATTCATGTATAGTAACAAGGTTAAAGATTGGACAATCCTGATCTAAGTTTCCAATTAATTGGAAAAAAGAGCAACGACTAGTTATTTTAACGTAAGATTCAAGTGAATCTGAAGTGCGAGACACATTTATGTGAAGATATAGTCTGAACTTATAGGAAACTATAAGAAAATATACGGAAACGGTATATTTGTAACATTATTGAATGCTAAAGAGCTTATATTAGCGAAAATTAATGCAAGTGCTAAGTTCGTAGATATTTATACACACTTGTTGATAACTGGTATGTCGTTTGATCAAATTGCAGATATAATGACTTCCCCTATATTTAATTACGTAGTAAAGGTTACGGATGGAGATATATTTGATAAAAGTACGTATAAATTTTCCATCGAATCTGCAATTAATTTTTATTTAGGAGAACATATATTACCTTATTTAAGTGAAACGTCTTTCTTTAAACTAATTGAGCCGTTTGTAGATAGGAAATATTTTTGAGAAACTGTTATTAACGATGCTAATAAGTTAGAAGAACTTGAAAATAATATCTTAAATAATATTCCTAAACGTAAATCTGCTTATCTAAGTGAAGATGTTGATGAAGAACTATTCGCAGAATATAGTGATTATTCTGAAGAATTCTTTGATGAATTCTTCGATGAGTCTGAAGATGGAGTAAATATTAATTTGAATATTAAATTAACTAAAGAGGATTATATTAATGCATATAAAGTAGTTAAATCTTTTATAACAAGAAAACTTCAACTAGATAATACTCCTAACTTACAGGAACAACTTGATAATTTACGATTTATTGTAAATAAAGTATTACCTGCAACTGAGGAACAATCTATTCTTGGAGCAATGGCTGGAATAAATCAAGGTATCAGAACTAATTCTTTTGATAAATATAATTATATTAAAAGAATTGAAGCCTTTGTTAATAAGCGATTTGATCAGAATCCAAACTTTGATTTAATGCTATTCTTAAATGATCCTATAAAACAGCGAGAATATATAAATAGATACGAAAAAGTTAAATCAACATTTAATATATTAGAAGCTATTACTACAGTTCCACATTTCAAAGAAATGTTTCAGGTATTATATCTAGATAGAACTGCAATTGATAGTTTAGCAGCAAAAAATTATTTTGAAACTAAAATAGCTAACGAATTAGTTTCTCCAGATAATAAATTAAATGCAATCGAATATAGAGAATTATCTAAATATATAAATGATGTATTTATATATAATTGAATTCAAACTCTAGATAGATCAATACACGTTCCAGTTGGACAAAAATATTTTGCAAATAAATTTGGAATAGTTAAAACAAACTCTATTGAAGGATTTGAAATTAATTTAAATAATGTTGAAAATATAGCAACATTTAAACGTTTAATGGACGAATATATTATTCCAACTTTAAAATCCGATCCAAATTTTGCAAATAATTTATTTATTAAATTATTAACATGAGGAACTATAAATAATCCATACTCCGATAAACCAAATGTATTTTATAAGTTACCTCTAAATATGATGCAAATAGATAAGTCTTTAAGAAATCAAACATTGTATGAAGCAATATTACACGATTTTAACTTGTTAAATGGAAAGACGTTTGATGGATGAAACGTTATCGATTTATTCTATTTATATAATTTAGTTGTGAACAAAGATGCATTTGGACAAAGATCATTTACGAGGTTATTTGAAGATATTACAAAAATTAATTCAAGTAATTTATTAGCAACTCAATTTTATTCATATTTATCAAATTTAGATTATTCTATGAATAAATCTATTAATTATGATATTAGAGATGCTAAGTATCGTTTAGGTATTGTTACTAATAATCCAAAAAAGTTAAATATTGAACGAGATAATGACGCTGGAATAATATCTGTAAATAGACAAGAAGTTAATTTGCATAATATAGATACTTCATATTTTACTTTAAATATGCCATTTCTAGAAGGTAACAATGCAAATTTAGCTAAGAACAAACTAGTTGAAATTAAACCTAGGACAACTTCTTATTATCATCAAGAGTTAAATTCAGCAGAAATTCTAAATGCAATAACAAGTCGACTAAGAAATATATATCCTGAATCACAAATACAAGTTATTACAGATAATGATATAAATACTAGTGACGATATATCTATTCGAAACTCTGAAGCTTTTATACAAGATGGAATTGTATTTATTAACATAGATAAAGCTAGTATAACTGCTCCATTACACGAGTTTACACATTTAGTATTAGCGGGAATTAAAGAGAATAGTCCAGAGGTTTATTATAATATATTATCTAGTATTGTTACGCATCCAAAATACAACGAGATCGCAAGTAATCCGATGTATGCAAATAAACATGGATCTGATCTTGACGAAGAAGTATTTGCAACAATATTGGGAGAATATTTTAAAAATAAGGTTTACGAATGACCCGAGAATAATTTATTAACTGATACAGACAATATTACTAAAACTGTAATTAATCAGGTATTCGATATTAATACAGGAGATATTAATATACAAAGTTTAATGAATTCTTCATTAGAAAATTTATTAGAAACTTTTAGTAGTGGAATTATATCGGGAGGATTTACAGATCTAGTTAATATAGAATATATAAAATTGAATCAAAAATTAGCTACTATTAAAAATAGTTTAATTTCAGATAAAACAATAAAAGAGGATTGCTATGAGTAAATGTATATTTACAATTAATATAGATGGAAAGGAAAGGACGTTCAACTCTGATTTTGAGTTGGACTCCTTTCTTAAATCACAATATGCGGATAAAAATGTTACTGTTAAATTAGATAGAACATTTTCAACTACTCCACAGGCAGCAACTTTAAATAACTTGAATTTTGCTAAATTAGAATATAAAGAAAGTGCTGTAGAAAATATCCGTATTAACGAAGATGGAGATAGTGAAGTTATATTAAAAATTCCTAATTCTATTTCTGTTACTAGAGCCATTACTGAATTTGGAGATCCTACCGACTTAAGTAAACATATTATTACTCCATTTAATATTAAAGCTTGAAGAGAAAAGCGTATCAAAGAATGATTAGCTACAGGTTTATCCGAAAGTACAGCTAAAGATTTAGTATTACAGGAAGAAACTTCTTGAAAACAACTTACTAATTATGGAACAGAAATTCATAATTTAGCACAAGCTGTTATTGAAGGCAGAGAATCTAATTTTAAAAGTTCCTTATTTAGTATAGAACAGCAGAAAGAATTTGTTAGTGAATTTAAAGAATTTATTGCTGATATAAAACGTAGATACGGCAATGAAGCAAAAATATTTACAGAATTAGCTGTTAAATCTCGGGAACTTAATGAAAATTATCGTAAAGGTAATCGTTATTTAATAGATAATAATGGGAAAGTTATTGAAGATAACAGTCCAATTAATTCTATTAACGGACGAATCGATATGTTAGTTATAGATGAGAATGGAATAGCGCATATATATGATTTCAAAGTATCCCGTAAAGGAGTTGGAGACTGAGATATGATGCGAAATGATATTAATAAGTTAAATAATACTTGACATAGTACTAAAAAACTTTCTGCATCATATCAAATGACCTTCTACAAGATGATTTTAGAACAATATGGAATTAAAACCGCAGATATAAATGTAGTTCCAATTCAATTAGATTTATCTTACAATACTAATGGTTTAACAGTAGAGAATTTAAATGAAATTATTTTTGATTCTACAAAAATTGTAAGAAATCCTAGAGGCACGGAGCCTGGCGGAAAAATTTACGAAAATGTTAAGAAAATTGTTCCAATTCGTCCAAATGAAGATACAAATATTGATTTAATTGATAAAATAGCCAAACCATTTAATACACTATTCCCCGATGTAACCTTATCTAGAAAAGTTCAAACTACTAATTCAACATACGAGTATTATAGGAACTCTCCAACTTTTGTAAAACGTATTCCAAAAAATACAGAAGAATCTGCTAAGGGTATATATAAATTTTGAGATAAATATAATCGCAAAGTATATTATGCTAAAAATGAATCTGAATTAGAAAAAGAACTGTTATCATATATTAATAGAATTAATGAACGTAAAGCAGGAGAACTAGCAACATTAGCAGATCGAATTGAAGCTGCAATACGTGGGGAAATAACAACAAGCGAACTTTCTCCAGATGATAGTGTTAATAAAGATGTATTTTTAGAAAAACATTTTAAACAGTATATTGATCAAAAATGGCTATTTAGAAAAAATAGTATTTTAAACGATTTAGGTATATTTATTTTTGAAAAAGAAGGAGTTACAGAGATTGTTTCTATTACTAATAATGAATTAAATCAAACCCTTAAGTTAGCTAAAGGTACATCTATATTGGGTACTTTTCTAACAGATAAAGGTATTGATCCTAGGACTATTTTACCTGCTACTAATGGTAATATTGATTTAATGAAAGTAATGATTTACTTAAATGAGTACAGTAATTTAATTTCTGGAACTAAAATTAGCCGAATTAAAAGTTTAAATATTTGAACTTCACAAGGAGTAGAAGAATATAATGAAACTTTACTAGATAATTTTAGTAGACTTTGTAGAATTGCAAACATTAAAAACAATTTATCATCAAATAACTTTCTAAATACATTAGAATCCGTATTATTTACAGTTAATGACTTAATTCAAGAGGAAGAATGAAATAAATTAATGAGTTGAACTATAGGTCCTGATGAAAATACCTTAGAAAGTAAAAAAGAATGAGTGCTTAGTAGAATTAAAGCACTACGTAATAAATATCGCAAATTAGTAAATGAAAAGCCTAATCCTAATGATCCAATATGAGTATCGTACAGTTTATTATTAAAAGCATTAAATCAGTTAAATGGATATAGATACTATATTGAAAAAGACCCGAGTAATTGAATTGGATTTAAAGGAGGAGTAAGTTTAGGAATCAATATAACTAGTATTAGTAATGCTGATTCAAAAAATATCCAAGAAATGGGTAGATTGATTGCATTACATGAGGAACAGATTCGTAAAGAAGAATTAAAATGAAATAAAAAAATTCAAGGAGTATTTCAACGTTTTTATAAGGCACATCATCAAATAAAAGCATTTGGAGGGGAAATTAGATTTTATGATGATCTATTTGTTAAAGATGCTAATGGAAAAATCGCAAAAGAATTTTCTTTAAAACATCCTGAAGAATTAACAGGAGCAGACAAAGAATTAGTTTCAACATTTCTAGAAATAGTTAATGAAATTAAATTTAGAGGTAATGAGACTGCGATTGAAGAGGCAAAAGCATCTGGAGAATACTATCAAGTTCCATTAATGATTGGTTCATTTCAATCTCAAGCTAAACAAGGAGGAGTATGAAAAGCTTTAAAATTTAGTTATCAAGAAGCAACTAATTTTAGACAACTTTTTAATGCTCAAGAGGAGGAAAAAACTAATTACGAACGAGATAGCTTAGAAGTATATAATAAATTCAGAATTGATCAATCTACACGTAACAAGATACTTAATGATGAAGGTGTAGAGAGCATGGAAACTAATCTTGAAGATCTTATTAGAAGTTATTTACACGTGTACGTAACAGAAGAGGTAAGTTCTAAATTTCTTCCTTTAATTCAAGGATTTAAAATTGGATTATTGTGCCAAGAATTCTTTTATGGTCAAAAGGTAGATAATTTAATTGAATTTATAAAAAAGTATACTCAATTAAATATTTATAACGAACCTATAATGGATGAGGGACTTCGACCAGCATATAAGTTTATGGCTATGCTGAAACAAGTGGCAACAGCTACTACGCTTGGATTTAACCTTAAATCAGGTACTAGAGAAACATTACAGGGTATTTGAATCGGATTATCTAGAACTGCTGCTGGAATCTATGGTAAAGATCAATTTACTATGAAAGATTTTACCAAAGCAATGACGACAGTATTAAAGGAAGCTCCAAAGTCTATTGGAAAAATCACACTGTTAGAGTATATGAATTGACAATACGGTATGGCAAATTCTGATGCTGATCAATTACATCGAGAGATGAGTTTAAGTAAAATGGGAATCTTAAACTTTGATAGTAATCAGTTATATATGTTTTCAAGAGCTCCTGATATGTTACATCGAATGACAATATTAGTTGCAAAGATGATGCATGATGGATGTTTTGATGCGCATAGTGTTGTTGACGAAGAATTAGTATATGATTTTAAAAAGGATAAACGTTTCAGCTTATTACATTCTGCTAATCCTAACGTAAATAGCGAAGAATATCGTAAACAACATGCTTTATATATCACGATGCTAGAACAGTTTAACAGAGAGGGATATAACTTAAAAGATGGAGACGCTTTACCTAAAGCTTATACAGCAAGAGAATCTGCTAGTATTAAATCATTTGCGGATATGTGTTTTGGACATTATGATAAAAACACTCAGATGTTAGCAAAGCACATGTTTTTAGGATCTTTTTTTCTACAATTCCGAACTTTTATATCTGCAAAACTAGAACAGTGAGTACTAAAGCCTGGCACCTATGATCAGGGAAGTTATAAAATAGCAGTTGATGAAAATGGAAATAAATTTGTAAGACGAATTACGTTTGATGAAAATGGACAGCCCATAGTAGATATTATACTTGAGAACGAGCTTAAAGAAGGAGATAAATGAGAATATTTCTATGAATGAGTAGGTAGACCTCAGGAAGGAATAATGTGGTCTATGTTTTCGTATTTAAAAGCATTATCTACTCTTAATACATCTGAGTTTAATAAACTATGAAAAGACGATGTAAAAAGAGCAAATTTATTCCTCTTCTTACACGATATGTTACTTATGTTATTATTAGGTTTATTAGTAAAAGCTCTATTTTCTTGAGACGATATCAAAGAGGAGCCATGAATAAAACGTTGAACCGCAAGTGCTCTTTATGGATCTTTTCAAGATGGTCCTGTACAAAATATTATAGTTGGAATGATTGGAGATCTAAATCCTCCCGCATATAGTATATTTAAAAATATGTTTAATAATGTTGGAGATGTTATTACAGGTGATAAAAACCTATGAGAAGGTGTAACATCTAATTTTGGAGCACTTCGAGAACTAGGTACAGCTACATCATTATTTTAAAAAAAATACCCTACACGCCGAAGCATGTAGGGTATTTTTATTTTATATGTTATTATTTTCGTTTTGGAGTACCATTATTACAAACTGTACATTTCTCAACTTTAGTGCCTTGATTAAATACACGTATATATTTCCCATAAACTGTATCTTGATACTCATGAGAAATTTTATTTGATTCACAAATAGGACATCTTTTAATCGAACAAGCCATCTTGAACTAATTTTTTACAATTATTAAATAAATCTCTCAATGTTCCGTTATTTTCAATTAAATAAGAATAGGCTTTATCTTGATAAAGTTTATCTAATTCTGTTTCAGAAGAATGAGAACTTTTTTCACAGCCAGGTCGAGTTATATGAATAATAACAGCACCTAAATTATATGTAGTAATATTTTCAATAATAAATCTTTGGTCAGAAATAATAATATTCGATCCTCTATTATTTAAAGTAGACAGAATTCATAACCTATCTCCAAAATAAAAACGCATAATTTCTGTTCCAAAATATTGTAATATTTGTCTAATAGATAGAAAATAGTTTTTTGTCAAATTTGGATTTACACGTTTGATTTCTTTTGTAAATCTTGTATCTGACAATATTTTATCTTTAAAAGCATTAATATTAGATTCATCAACGTGAATTAACTGCAACGTATTAAAATCTACATAATACTGCTCTTTAAACTCTCTATCTTCAAAATTTTGTACGTTTGTATTTAATAATATTGCTAACATTTCTTTCATTTTATCAGCATAACGTACAATTTTATAATCTTTTTTAAATCATTTTAATCTACAGTATAAATCATATTTATGTAATATTTTAGGAGTACTAAGAAGATATTGTAACATTTTTGCTACAGTATCCTTACCACTTCACTTATTCCCCTGAACGGAGATTATTTTTTGCATTAACTAAAATGTTTTCGTAATTGAATATCCTCTATCTCGGATAATCTTGTTACAGGAATTGAATTTTTAATATGTTGAAGTTCAATATAATTATAACTTTGGCTAAGGATTCGTTCTATAGAAGTTATCTGTTCTTTAGTAATAGATATATTATAAAAATACCCACCATATAACAACATCGGACCTGATTGTTTAATCCATCCATGTTCTTCTAACCACCTATCTGGAGTATTACAATCCTTTGGAATAATCCCTTGTTGTTGAAGTAAATCTGCAATCTTTATATGTAAAAAATTTGCTTTAGTTCCATTTAAACCATAATATTTTCCATCAGGTGCAAAATATCCTGCATTACAACAAAGTAGAGACGGATGTATTTCACTTAATTTATCTAATTCTAGTTGAGTAATAATATATCGATCAAGTTTTCCTTTATCATATAATGTTGCAATACTACTTGGATGATTTAGCTTATAAATAGTCTCTCGTAGTTGTTTAGAAGCTTTAGAAACTCGATCCGATATATCAGTATTATTAGGAAATAATTTCTCAATAATTATACTAATATTAGCAAATGTAAATAGATCTTTATCTAAACTTTCTTTTAGACTATTATAAGCGTATATAATCGGATCATCTAATAGTGTAGTAATATAGTTCTGAGATGAATCCGTTAATTTAATATAATCTGTAATATCAATAGTAATGCTTTTTTTCCAGTAAACAAATTGTCCAAATTGAATATCTTTATAAGCATCAGCAATACTATTAAGCTTACATTCTATTAAAGATAAAATATTCAAGGGATTTGTTTGAGGTACATCTACAACTTCTCCTTTGTTATTATCAGTATATTTTAACGAATATTCTCCAGTTAATAATTTATTAATGGTTTGTTCATCAAGTCCTTCTAAACTATCTTTAAGTAAATTATAACCTTTATAATAATCAAAATCGCAACCTACTTTTTCTTGCGCTATTTTTAGTAGTAATTCTAACATTTTTATATCTAGTTTAGATAACCTCTTTTAATAAACTCTTCGTGTAAAGGATGAGCTAATTCATAAGCTTGAGGATGAGCTGCTTTGGAATCTCTTAGTTTGAAGAAATGTTTCCAATCGGAAATATATCCTGTCATTATAAGTTCCGTCTTTAAGGCATTAGGTAATATTGCTCTTGCTTGTTGAGGAGTTTGGCCTTGAAGTAATAATTCTAAATAAAGTTGTTCTGATATTTGTAAAGCAGTTATAAAATTAGCTTCAGGAGTAATTTTATAGGGTTTAAAATAAGAAGTTTCCTTTCCATTAAGATGAAAATAATATTCACTAATTAAATCTCCATAGTCATCATGACTAATAATAGTATGTTTTGGAAATTTATTAACATCCATCCAACAGGGAATAATAAAAGTAAGTTCATTACCAAATTTATTCTTAGAATAATTGCAATAACGAGTACTTTCCTGGGCAAAAGCATTACCAAACGCCCCTCTATTACGTACAAACTCATGAGATACGCCACGATCGCAAATAAAACGTACCATGATTCTTTTTTCATGAAATTCTGTAGGATCACAGAGATATTGTAAATCGTCAAGCCAACCTTGTTCTATCAACACTCTATAGTTGGTGGTAACATAATAAGTAGGAACAGGATAATGGTTATTTGAATTTACTACATTTACATTAGTATAAGGATTGTCTTTATACTTACGATAAATATATATTTCTGAAGGAGTTAATTTAAGATACACAGTACCATGTTCAAGCATAGCGCCATGACCAGATTTAATCATTCTATCTACAAATCCTTTAGCAGAATCAGGAGTTATTTTATCTTCAGACTTATAGCAGTTGCCACACCAGCAAGTTTGCCCTTTATGTCTAACACATATAATACCAGATTTAGTAGAAGTACAATAAACTTTTCCCTTATATGGACGGGTTTTAATATGTTTATTTCTAGAAACTATCCAGGAGTCCCTATGAGATTTTTCAAAATAGCATGCCTGACTTACTTTATCATTAAAATGAGTAGACCCATTTACTCCTAAAAGAATATGAACTTCTTGAACTTCGTCAAGCAATCTTTGAGATATAGATAAATATCTTTCGTGTCTTGTGGTACTATGACTGCCATCTCCTAAATACATAGTTTCCAAAAGAATTTCTAAAAAATCATCTGGTAAAGTCCTAAACCAGATAGGTAAATGCTTATTTCGACTACCATGTCCAAATAAATCATCAAAAGCCATAACCCAACATTGATTTGTACCAAATTTTATCCATTTGATATTAGGCTTTCTAGGATCTTGTTCAATTCTATAATTCCAATTTAAGTGAGTTAAGGCAGTGACTACTTTAGAATATAATTCAGAGCCCTCGTCCTGAGTAATTTGGCAATAACTTCCAGTGCCATATTTTTCTCCATGAAAAGTATGTCCTTCTGAAATAAAAGCCCCAGCTATTATCATAAAATCTTTATTACATGGAATGTTAATCGTTACTATAGAAGACTCTCTATTACCATGCTTTATTTCCTTAGAATATACTATAGAGGGAATATGAGTATTTGTATTTCTTTTTGCTTCATTAAAATACTTAGGTATTCTAAATCTACATTGTTTAGATTGAGGTATTTTTTCAATTCCTGCTAATTGGGAAGCAGTTAAAAAAGTATAAGCTCTTTTCTCAGGAACTGATTGATATACTCTATGGTCTTTTGTAACACATATTTTTATTTGAGGATGATCAATCTCAATTATATTATCCTCATAATCTCTTACTATTAAATTAGGATTATCATAAATAATAGTATTATCAATTGGATTATATGACACTACTTTATCAGTAGCAAGCAAGCTATCTATTCTTTTCCAGCCACTATCTGTTAATACTTCAGTATCTGGAGAATAGCAATTTCTCCCTGCAAGTTCAATAGCCTTATATATTCCTTCTAAACCTGGTTCTTGTTCAATTATTTCAAAAGATGGTTTAATTAATCTCATATCTAGTCAATATAATTAAATATATTCTTTTATTTTACTTTCTAAATCTTCTTTAGAAATAGTACCAACATGCCTCCATATTTCAACTCCATCCTTTTCAATAACTAAAACAGGAATGTTTCTAATTTTATATTTAACTAATAGATCGTGTTCTGCTGTATTAGTATCTACTTCTTCTATTTGAATTTGATCCTTAAATTGAGGTTGAATTTCTTCAAGAATTGCAGACATTACGTGACAAGGCGCACAAAAGTCAGCACCAAACTTTAATAATTTTAACATAACTTTTTTCTTAATTTATATTGTGAGATATTTAGTACTTCAGAGGCATGTTTAATAGATTTATATTTAACTCCATCAATAATAATCTCTCTGCCTTTATGTATTGGCACTTCAAAATTATTATCGTCAGCATATTTAAAAATATATCCATTGCATGTTTTCTTCTTTCCGTTTAAACAAGCTCCAATTCTTCAATTAGGATAAGCTTGTTGCGCTTCCTTTCGAGTTGGTCATGTTTTAATTAAATTTAATTGTAAATCATATTGATTTACGGGTTTTAAAGAAGGCTTAATTATTTCTTCTTTATTAATACTTTTCTCATAACTAAATATGTATCCACAAGCCGTTTTAGTTCGATATTTAGGATTACAACAATTGGCTATTGCACTAGGTACAGTATCATAAAAGGCTGCAACTTCAACAGTAGAATGTCATTCTTTAATAAATTGCCCATTTAGATCATATTGATATACTTTTTTAGAGGTATCTGCTGTCGTTAAGCCTCCATCTAAAATATTATAACATTTACCTCCATTTTTGTATTTTGCGATATATTGTTTCTCAAATTCTTCTGCTTCTTCTTGAGTTAAACCAGTTAATAATATTTCATGCGTAAAGTTTTCTCAGCCGTATTTTTTAATCGCATTATAAAAATATGGATGTCTTCTGTATCCTAATCCGTTATTTCATCGAACTAGGGGATTTTGCTTAGTTATTCCAATGTAGACTCCATTCGAAGGACTCGTGTGCTTATATAAGCATCATTTATTGTTTCTCATAATTAAATATTTTTAAATTTTTTTGGTGTACAAATATAAATAATTTTATTTATAACACCAAAAAAATTTAAAAATATTTAATTTAGTTTCAATATATATTACCGCTTAAATATTTTAAGATTTAAAATAAAATTTATTTAAAGTTGTATTTTCTGTTTCATTTTGAACTTTAAAAAATATTAATCTTTTTCCTAAAGTATTTACATCATTCTGCACCAAATTTAATTAGCTTAGTCATGTTTATTTTGAGTTACTTTAAGTTGTTTAATTAATTTAATATCTTCTTCGGATATAGATATCGGTTCTTCAAATAAATCTATTTCATCAGCAGAATATGGATCACAGAATCTAACCTGAAGAGTTCATGATCCATATACCTTATTTATTAATACACGTTGCCCTTTGATAACGGTTCCTCTATGAGCTAACTTAATTATAAATCAAGAAACTTGAATTTTATCTGTAGATAGAGCTGTAGTTGTTTGAATTCCACTGAAATAATAATTATCCGATTTAAGAAGAGATTTAATGAAGTTCTTATTAATCATCTAAAATAGTGTTAGTTGTTTTTGTTTAAAGCAGTTAACTATTTTCTGAGCAGCAGCAATATAATAATGATAATTTATATTTTTTGGTAAAGGCATGTTAGGTTCAATCTTATTTAAAATAGTTACTCCTGAATCAGTTAATAGTTTAATATAATTAGTTCTGCGTTCTTTTATTCGAGTAGAACAATTTTCAGAAATTATTTTAACGTCAGGGTTATACCAATATTCCCCTCCAGGTCCAAGTTCACCTGAATCTACTAACTTACGAATTCCTTTGTATTCTATAAGCGTTTGAGAAACTGTTTCTCCACCTGGAATAATTTTACATTTATAAAGCCAAGGGCCATCTGTAGATACATAATATCTATTTATTCGCTGTATAAGTTTTCTATTATATTCTACTGAGTAATCCTTACTAACTTTTTGATAAGTTAGAAACTTATGAATATCTTGACAGTTTCTAATTGTCTCCTCAACAGGAATATTATCAGCTAATCGTTTAATTATAGCTTCAGGTATAATAGTAGCTGCCATCCCTTTACCAAGTTTTACTTGATCTATAAATAATCCCTTTGTTTTAAGTAAACTAGGATCATGTGTTTTTGAATAACCTTCTTTAATAGCTAAATAATCATTAATTGCAAATTGAAACATTGCTTCAAAATAATCAGCTTCTAGATTAAGCTTAGTTATAGTTTCTCACTCTTTACAAACTTTTTCGTCATCTTTAAGCCGATTCTTATCAATTAAATAGAATATACCATCCGTATTTGTGTTTATAATACGTGCTCCAACACTTATTAGCCTTTCAGCTAACATTAATAACAATAGTTGACCGTTAATTCTACATTATATTCTATATAGGTCGCAAATCCTATATACGTTCTTTTATGAACTGCTGTATATTTCTATACAGATTAGACTATATCTTTATCCATTTTTGGATACTCTCTATTTCCATTACCATTAGCTTGTAATGTACTCCCTTGCAGGATAGTCGTTGAACCTTTTATACTATGATTATATATTTGAGTAATTTTTTCAAAAAACACATCTTGTGTATAAGTGTTTTTCATTTTATTACACATTTCACAACAAGGAACACAATTATCTAAAGAATACTCTTTTGACGAATCGATTCGATCTATTCCGTTTATTTCTTCATATTCATTTTTATAACTAGCAGTTTTAGTTTTAGTAGGCGCTTGTCCACAATAATAACAATTCTGTTTAACTAAAACTTTAAAGTCTTTTTCTGATAAATTAAAATTTATATTACGTTGTGCTGCATTATTTTTATAATGAATATATACGTTATACAATAGTGTATTTAATGTAGCACCAAATCTTGTTCTAATACAATTTGGACATTTTATATTAAATCCATTTATAATAGCTTCTTTTCTTCTAGAAAATACTTTGCCACATCTTTTACATTGTATCAAATAGTATAAACGTCGTCTATTTGATTCTTTGTAGCGTTCTTCATCAAATGCTACTACTTTAAAATATTCATTTTCAAGATTAAGTTCCTTATTTTTTAAAATCATATGGTATAACTTGGCTGCTGATTGTCTTCGTCTTTCACGGTCAGAGTTTTCAGCAATTAAAAGAGTTAATTAATCTATATATTACTATATAGCCAGACTAAAATTTAATCTGCATAACGGTAAAGGGGCTATAACAAAAATTATGCTCATTTTGAAGGTTCGATTGTGTTATCGTTAAGCTTTTTATCTTAACTTCTGCATATTTCTGTTCTATGCAGTCCCGCGTACATTTTACTCCGTTCTGGAGAGAACCACTCTTGGAAACATTTTATTCTTCATTAGAAGTTTCAGTTTCTACGCTGTACGGTGCAGAAGAATTGTTACATTCTACTGTTACCTCGGTGTTATCGTTTCAGATGTTCACCGATTTTGGTTCATTCACATCATCCATTCCTGGATGAAGGGGCTGATTATAAAACTCAACCTGAGAGTCCGTTAAGAGCTAATTTTAGTGTTTCATTTTTAATTTTATCACCCGCTTTTTTTGCTGCAACACGTTCATCTTTAATTTGTTTATATACTTCAAGGAATTCCCGACCAAGGTGTTTAGGGTAAAATTCATGTTCTATAATCATACTAGGATAAAGACTCGTTACGTCTTTATCGACTAATATTTGATTTTCATTAGGAATTATCTCTTCTGGTTTGTTAACAGAATGCAATCCGCCTACTGAAAATAAGTGTTCAACTCCTCCAAGGATAAATTTCTTTTCTAGACCTTTACGCCCTGGAGAAACGGTAAGTTCTTTAATTTCAGATAATAAATTTTGAAGAACTGGAGTGTTAAATTTCACAAAAGGAAGTATAACATCTTTTAATGGAATTTGATCACAAGGAGATCTTAAATCTTTAATTTGATTCCAAGTTTGTCCTGTTTTTTCAAGGTACTTTTGAGTAATAATTTTCATTCCAATGTTTACTCCATCTTTATTTAATACCTTTACTCCATATTCATCTTCAATAGCAATTCTTAAATCAATATCTTTTTTACATCTATAAAGTAGTGCTTCAGTACTATTAACATCATTATCACAATAACTAACCATATTTGGAATTTCTGAAACAGGTAAATCAGAGCAAAAATCCCCATCATATTCTTGGACATTATGATACTGCATAGTTACCTGCATTTCTTTCAATCCTACTCTTAGCTTTTGAGAATATAACATTGTTAATAGATCTAATGACTCAAAATAAACTTTATATTTTCATTTACTTCAGGATGTAAAATTTCCATCAGTAGATGTAATTATAAGACGATTTAAGTTATAAATTGATTGACAGATTTCTCTATATGTCTTATATTGCATGATTTGATGATAATCGATAATATAATTGATAATTGGGGTATCATAATGCAAAATATTATCAATTTGTTAACTTATTAGCATTTAACTAATAATTCTATATATTACTATATAGTTCAGACTATATCATCTTAATCTATAAAAGATTAAGTCGGGCGCTCGTGTTTCTATTATTGTTTGTACTACTCAAGAATTAGTCGTTGAACGTTCTACATACTTTTATGTACTTCTGTAGCTTCGCTGCTGATTGTCCCAGAGGGAGTTTCCAGCAATTCACCCGATTTTCTGTTACATAGTAACAGGGACATTTAGAAAATTTCAAATTTATCCGCACATTATTTTATCGACATTAAATTGTAGATCAGTAGTATAATTTTTGTTTCAAATACTCTTCTGGTCTTCTGTTTTAATTTGCCAAAAGAGATCTACAATTTTCATCAAATCATTACGTTTAGAAGAAATTTCTAAATGCGTTATTTCTTTTGTTTCAGTATTTTTAACAGAACAATGAAATACATTTGGAAACACCTCTATATCAAATACATATACTGTTTTATTTCTAATTAACATTGTACTTCATCGTATGTTATTTTAAATATATCAGGCTTACAAGGATAGAATTCACCTTTAGCTCCTCTAATAATGTAATCTCCTATAGAAGCTTTCATTATACCTTCTAAAGTTGGAATTTCTAGGTGATAATCATTTTCTTCTTGAGTATTATAATGTAAAAGATTAGTTCCTACAAAATTTTCAATTTCGCTAACGTTATTACCTGTATATTGAATAGCGTCTATTTCAATAGGTTTCTTTCTATATTTCTTTATCATATTTTTCTATTATACATATTTTGTTAAAATCATTTTCACTTATTCAAAACGTATACTCGTTTCAATTACAGTAGAATCCTTTAATGCGTTTATTTTCTAGATGTTGGATAGGTACCTTCTCAATATCTTTAAGATATGTATATTTGTCCATTGAAGTAGCATCTATTTCTGAAGTTAATATTTTGTATCGCATTCGGTAGAAAGTATTACAAAAGATGCATCATAATCTAACATTAAATCATGATGAATATCTGTTATATAAGACGAGATAATTGAAGAATAACTCGAAGAATCAGTAATAACTACTCCATTTAATATATCACTTGTGAATTCTATATTATTGATAGTTGTACATAAGATATATTTAAAGAAATAGTTTTTTTCTAAGTATGGAGCGTTAATATCACTTATATTCATTTTATATAAATATCATTGCTGTTTATTAGGTATATAAATATAATTATAAGCCTCTCTTCATTTAATAATATCTCCAGAATAAAAATTTAAATCTTCTCCTCGATCTGTGTAAAATGCAGTACTACTAATATTTTCACCTAAACTACTTATATGCCCTTTATCTATTAGTTTTTGAACATCTTCTTCTTTTGTTCAAAATTTATTTAAAGTTTCCAAGGCAATATCTCCATCAAAATGACAATATATCCCTTTGTAATTTCTATTAGATAATTTAATTGTAAGTGTACAGTGCGTAGACATGATTTCTATAGTTTATGATAACTTTGAGAATATATTTTTTCATCTACTTTATGTTTCCACTCTTCATTGACAAAATAACTAAGTGCCCCATATTGATCAAGTCAAGTATCATCATTAATAAGGCAACAATTATTATCAAATCCTTCTTTATCTATATAAGATTGTATTTCTGGTCATTCTACAATTACAAATTTAGATTTCATTTCCTTGAAGTTTAAAAATAATACGATCGATATTATCTTCTATTATTTTACATATCCGAATATCTACATTATTTATGTACACCCTACTTGTTCCTCACTTACGTTTAATTTGGCTATACGTAAAATTAGGATTTGTTATAAGGAGAATCTGAAATATTTTATCACAATAGTCTATAATTTCTTCGTTTAGAAAAACCAATCCTTCAAAACCTTCTTCTAAATGATCTTTATACTTCTCATTAAATTCATTACTCGTCATCTTTCGGAATTGTTAAATATTTGTCAATTGTATTAGGTAAATATTCTAAACCTAGTGAAATTAATCGAAATACTCTTACTATTTCTTCATAACTAGCATCCCATGGTAATTCAAAAGTTGCGTTAATATTATTGCTAGTTACTCCAATTTTAATGTTTTTATTAGAAGTTTCCATAATATACTTGTAACGTTAATAATCCTAATTCTCTCCAAGCTTTAACTACCTTATCTCGATCATCAAAAACACATAAAACATTATACTTATCTTTAATTACTTTATTATAAAGCTCTATTTTAATATTTTCATCTGGACGATAATCACCTTCGTTACGCATAAATAAAGTAATAGGAAAGTCTATATATTTAGATAGCCATTCAAATGTATCAGTATAACATTGCTCTGTACCCTCTCTTCCACTAAAGAAGAATATATGTATGTTATTCTTAAAGTACGAGTTAATTAAGTTTAATAAATATTGTAATCTTGGATCACAACGATCCTCTTTAACTTTTGTTAAATCGTAAGGATTGCGATCTTTCATGATACTAAGTGTTCCATCTAAATCACAGATAATGCAATTTGGGAGATTAGAGTTTGGAGGTAGGATCTTTCTATTATCAGTACGTTTAGTTTCTTCTAAATATTTTTCTTTATAATATCTTTGATAAAAACATTTAAGTACTTTCTCTCCAACAGGTCTTTCTCGATTTCGATCTCTTTCTAACGCTTCTTCAAATGGAATATAAAACTCTCTATATTCGATACTACAATTTAATTCTGTTGCTAAATTGTTCCATTTTTTAATAGTTTTTGGATTAAGATTTGTAGCATCTATAATTACATTTAAATTATGTTGAATAGCAGATCGAATTTGAAATTCTTCAACAGAAGATATATAATCCTCCTGTTCGGGAACCCAATAATCTCCTCTAGATTCTCTAATAGAATCCCTAGAAACTATAACTCATTCTTTGTTATTTTTAATGAGTCCTCTAGCGCAGGTAGATTTTCCAGAAGCTAGATTTATGGAGGACCCTGTAATACTAATATCTTAGACATACAGGGTCCTCCTATTATTTAATTTATTTTGTTTCATTACTATAATTTAAAATTATGCAAATAGATGAAGTAATACTTAATTTATATAGTTTTGTTTAAACTTGATTTATATATTGGGTTTACTTCTTCTAAGAACATTTTAATTATGTCAGATTTTATATAATTCTGGTTAGTAACATTAACCCTATTTACTCGATATTCTTTAATAATTTGAATTGCTCATAAGCATTCTTGTACACATTCATTATCAGAAAGTATTCCTGATTTAACTAATTTTCGAAACGCTAAAAGATCTGGTTTAGAATATATATTTAAATATTCCTTAATTTTATTTGCTTTAGAAAGAATAGAACATACATAAGGAAGAAGACTTCCTGATTGCATTCTAATAAACCAATCATCTATTGTAAAATATCGAACAATATTTGATTGAATAGAAAATGACTTTAGAAAGTCTTCTTGTGATAGATCGCCAATAACTATATATTCGTATCCTTCTTTATATAAAGAATTAGCTATTCTATAAATATATTTAATCCTTTTTGACTCTTTCAGAATCTTCAATAATTTTTTGTTCATAGCCTAATACTTGTTCATACCCAGGTGCATCCAAATCTATTCCAGATAAATCAGATTTAGGCAAAAATTGATTTAGATAGTTTATATCATAATTAAAATAGATTCCGTATAATTTCTTTTGATAAACATACTGTTCTTCAAAAGTAAGTTTTCGGACACAATATTTTTTATAGGGAGTATCAATAAAAAACTTAATTTTTCCTGTTGTAACTAAGCTTGGAGAATAACTGCAGGTTATAGCAGAAATAACATAATTAGAATCATTGCAATATTCATTAATTGGGTTTACAAAAGTGTATGGTTTAAATTTATCTTCTTCTTTCTCATATTCCCAAATTAATTTAATATCTATATCGTTGATATTATATACTAAAATATTAGAGCATACGCACTTAGGCTCAGTATTAATTAAAATATTAAATAACTTCCAAATACGATCGTCCATTATAGGAAGTTCAACTTTATCCTTTATTTCCATATAATTATTGATTTGATTCAATATCAATTTCCCCTCTATCTAACATTTTAGATTCTTTTTCAAGGAAATTAATTGATTTAAGTTTATATACATCTATACCATTTACTTCTCGACGAAGTACAATACCTTCTTCAGGAACATTATTATTACATAATACAGACCTTTGTTCAAGATACATATTTCTTAGATTAGTTAAAAATTCCTCATGCCAATGTTCATTAATATTTAAATTAGGAAAGAGGTTTTCTGCTCTACCATAATAGAGTTCCTTAACTGAATGCAAACTGTATTTTTTACAAAATTCTTTAACTTGTTGTGTTGAAAATTCAAATACTTTTCCATCAACATTTGTATAAGTTATTCGATAAACAATAATATCAAACAATCTTGCATGATACATTTGTTTAGGGTCATTTTTTGATAATCAAACGATTTAGCATTATATACACATTTATAATCGTAGTCTTTTTGAATCATTTGTCCATTAGGCATATATCCAACGATTTCTGCATATACGGTTAATCCTTTTTGTAAATACTCTTCGATTACATTAAACGCAATATTCCATATATCACAATCATAATACCCTTTTGTTAAATTAGGGTTTAATTTGCAATCCTTAATAACTTTACGAGATGAACAAAATTTGTAGTAATGTTCTTCTGGAAAGATTGGATATTTAAATAATGTTTTAGATATCTTATTAAGGACTTTCTTATAAAAGGAGAGATCGGTTTTAGTTAATAAATTACAAAAGATTCCGCTAGTTCCATGTTCCTTCTATGATATTTGAATAATATCTTCTAGATTAATATTAGTAATTGCTTTTTGTAATTGAACAGTATCCACATGAAATCGAAATTGATTTTCAACTATATTGAGTACCTTTTTAGGTTGTTTAACACCTAATTTTGAATTAGAAATATTAGTTTTAATAACATATTTCCAAACAAATAGTTCATCATTAATTGTGTCAAATTCTGTTCCAATAGGATAATCAAAACTAACATTATTGTTTATATAAGAAATTAAGGAATTTATAGGCATAATAAAACCTTCAGAAGCAATCCCCCTGAGTTTAATACATTTAACTCTTCCTGATTCTTCAAAAATCCAGATTGTTCAGGATTTTGGTTCAATTCCTTCTTCCTATATAAATTATGATATTTTAAAAATTTTGGATTAATTACACATTCAACGGGAAAATATACATATATTCCTTCAACGCTATCAATTCCTGTAGAAATTATATATCCTTCTACTGTACATAATTTTAGTTTATCTGCATTAGGATGCGGATGAAATGTATCAACTTGTACAATTCGAGCTAAATAATTAATGTTAGCATTTTTACTTATTGTTAGTTTCATTTTTATATAATTTATAATATCTGGCTGTTTCTTGAAGTATTAACATAGCTTGCTCTAGTCCAGCATTACTACTTAATATAATATCATATTTTGCAGAAGAACTTATGCAGAAGCTATCAAATACTTCTAAATAATTTTTATATAAAGTATATTTGTTAGGTTCTTTAGAATTTACTATAATTTTAGCACCTAATTCCTGAGCGTTTTTAATAATCATTATAGCATCATTAATAGAATGTTTAGTTTCATTTGATTTTAAATCAAGATCAACTAATATACTTATACTACCTTTATCCTTCCAAATATTAAATAGTTGTTGTATATAATACTTAAATGTATTATTATATGATGATAATATTAATCCTACGTCCATATTTGTTGTCCTAATATAATATCTCCTTCTACTTGGGTTAATTGTCGATAATAATATTCGTAGGCTATATCATAAATATCTTTGTATTTAGAATTTATGCCTTTTGAAGTTAACCAATCTGGAGATTGATGATTATTCATATATTCTGCAGTCAATGCTGAAGCTTTTTAATGATGTCCATATAATAATTGTTTTGTAAAAATTGTTTTCAATTCATCATAAGATATAGGTGTAAAATTGTTATTATCTACTCCTACATCATAACTTGGTAAAGCCCTATGTTGAATATAATCGTAATCAGCCTGATTTTGACTATAAGGACTTGTATGACTATGTCCAAAACAATGTACTGCTCCATTCCATTGTCCTGGCCAAGTTGTTAAACAATAATGACATAATATTAATGTACTATAATCCTCCAATTCATTATCATAAATTGCAACTTGAGCTATATCACAAACTGATTCAAAACCTTCATAATAAATTTCATTTTCTCGATCATGATTACCCTGAATTAGATATTTAGTTCCATTTAATTTGTCACAAAAACTTTTCCAAGTTTTTCTATCACCAAAACAGAAATCTCCAAGATGAAACACAATATCATTAGGAGCAACAACTTTGTTCCAATTTGATACTAAAGCGTTATTCATATCAGAAGATGATTCAAATGGACGATTACAGTATTTGATTATATTTCCATGTTTAAAATGAGTGTCGCTGGTAAAAATACCTTGCGACACTCTAAATCCTCCTTTTTAAATGTGATTATTTGCATACATAAAAATTTATTAAAATTAGCATGTAAATTTTTACTAAAATATTATATGATATAACTATATTATTTTCACTATTTAATTAAAATTTGCATACTAATTTTATTAGATGATATAGTTAAGAATTATATAGTTGTTGAATTTCTTCAGAATTTAGCTCAAAATATCTCCCATTTACAGGATCATTATACATATCTTTATTTAGTACAATAAGTGCGTAAAGTTCTCTTATATTACAATCTTCAGGATTTGCATCATTTATATACCAATGTAAAGTATTTCTTCTATCTTCATCGAACTTTGATTCAAATAAATCGTAGAAAGCACTTACTATAGGTTTATAAAGATCGGAATTATGTATATTTATTCCTTCTTGATGTAGTTTAGAACATTTATTTAAATATTGCTGAAAATTTTCAACAATATTTTTGAATTCAGTAAAGGTCATTATTCTAATATATCTCTAATAGCTTTAAAAACTGGAAGATTTGGAACACCATATGGTGTTAAACCAAAATATTTTACAGTCCCATACTTACCAATTATCTTATCGATATTATTACGATATCAGTCTTTTAATTGTCGATCGCCAATTGGTTTGGCGTCAAATAACTTTCCGTTTGAAGCCTCAAGAGAAAAACACATATCTTCGGGACGCAATCCTTCAGTAATTCCGACTATTTTAAACTCAGAATCGCAGAATTCTTTTATCTTGATCATACGGTTATCTCTCTTATTAAAGCCATACTCCTTTTCGGGATTTCTAATTACACAACCTTCAAAACCTTCCTTAACAAATTTATCATGAAGTTTCTTTATATTGCTTCAAGAGCTAACAGGAATATGTTCAACAATTACTATTTTATCAGATCCATCAACAGCAATTTTTAATTCATCAAGCATTATTAATCGATCTTTAAACACTACTTCTGGAATAGCTAAATCATAAATTCAATACTTTAATTCGGAATGTTTTTCATCAAGAGTTTGTAGTCTACATAATCCAGAAATATAAGGTAGAGATCTGCCATGAATATATAATTCCCCATCCAACATTACTGTAGGATTTTCCTTAAAATACGCAATTAATTTTGGATCCGAAATAATATGAGTAGCAGCAATATCATAATTATTTCCTCCTCTAGACGCAGTATGTATTTCGCCTTCAGAATAATACATAAGACATCTAACTCCATCTAATTTACGAGATCCAAAAAAGTCATGTTCGAAAATAGATATTGCGCAATCATCTGCTGATTTTGCTAACATAGGTTTACGTATTCCATTTGTATCAGTAACTTCTAATGGCAATAATTTATCTACATCACAATTTTCTAAACTGTTAACTCCAAAATCAGCTAGATTCTTATACCCTTTATCAAGATACTTCTTAATATGACTATTATATGTTAATTTAGCTTGTTCAGTAACAGTTCTTCCTGCTTTCCCACGATCTATATTTATTATTGGTTGTTCTGTAATTTTTCCTCCCATTTGACTTGTTTTTCTAACTAAAGCAAATCCATGTAGAGCGTCTTCTCACTCACAACTAATATCTACAATTCTAATTTTACCTCTACTATCACGTGTGATTAATATATCGTGCATAATATTTATTTAATTAACATACCTATATCTTTACGAGTTCTTGAAAGAGCTACATATTGCAATTGACGAAGTAGTTCATAATTATGACAAGTTAAAATATTATCCATATCAACTAGTACAGTATTTAGATTTGAGCCTTGACTTTTGTGTACAGACATACAATATGCATAATCTAAGCTTTTTCGTCTAATTATTCTTCCTTGATAAGTTAGGTCAACAGGAGTTAAAAATGAACTCATTAAATTAAAATACTCTCTTCAAATTTTGTTAGCTTGTAGTTTTGATTTAGTTTGAATTGCTGATAGGCGAATACTTTCAATCATAACCGACAGACCTTTTAACTTATCATCAGAAAGATCTCTCGATAAAATAAATATATCAAAACATTCATTAAAATCTAATGAATACAGATTTAATAAATATCCAGGATAATTATCTAATCCAACATAGCGATGACATTTAGTGATCTGTTTAATAACGTATTCAGAAGAGTTAATAATAGTATTTTTTAGAAAATTCGCTTTTCCATATTCTGAGTTATCATATCCAACCAAAATTTCTCCAATATGGTATTCTTCCTTATCATTAAATAATGAATCTCTAATAACTTTATTAAAAGCCTCTATTCGTCGGTTAGTAAAAGCTAATAGTTTGATTAAAGTTGGATCTTGGGTTTCTATTACTTTTTTAAATAGAGGAATATATTCTGATATAAATTTTCTTCAATTATTATAGCACTTAAGGGTTCCATTATTTGAAGTAATATTATAAAATCTATTTTTAGGCTTATCTCTTAATTCTGTAATAATTTCTAATAATGGATTATCTTCTTGTTGGCGATAAACTTTATTTAGATGAAAATCGTTTGTAGTCTGAAAAGATTTTGATAGAGTATTTGATTTAACAGGATATAATTGTTTTTCATCTCCCTGTCACAAAACTTTACAATTTCGATCTTTAGCTCTTTCTATTATATAATCAAACAATGTATCATTAATCATACTACATTCATCAACAATTAATACTCCGTTTGTTGGAATACTATTATCGATAGTATTTGATACAAATTTAAGATCTTTATAATCTAATTCCATTATATCTACATTTGGACGTAATTGTAGCAACTGATGTATTGTTGTAACATCACGTTCTGTATAATTAGCTAATACTCCCTTAGCTTTATGCGTAGGTGTAGCTAAAACATATGGAATTTGATTTATTTCTAAGAATCTTGTAATTAATTTACATATTGAACTTTTTCCCGAACCCGCTGCACCAGAAATAGATAGAGTTATTCATTCTTTGTTTATTAAAATAGAAAAAACTTGAAGAAGAACATCTTTTTGTTCCTCTCCAAGTTTAAAATCTAAATATTTGTTTTGTAAAGTTTCTATTAACTCTTCTAAATTCATTATTTTCCAGTTGATCCAAAACCACCTTCTCCTCGTTCAGTTTGAGAAAGCTCTTCTACCTCTTTAAATTCGACTTTGGGATAAGGAAGAATCATAATTTGTCCTACTTTATCTCCAATCTCGTAACAAGCAAAATCAGCTTTTATCCATTGAATTGGAGGTATATTGTTATCACTAACTACAAAGTTTCTTCCTGGCTGAGGATTGATAATTCTTCGATAACGTAGCTTAATTTCTCCTCTATAACCCATAGAGTGTTATCTCTAAGACTCTTTATTCTTAGATTCTACATTTTCTTTTGTTATATGTAGTTCAGACTATATCATCTTAATCTATAAAAGATTAAGTCGGGCGCTCGTGTCAATATTACTGTCCTCAGCATTATCTGTTTGGACTCGATTGTTAGTCGTTGAACCTTCAAGAATATTACTACTCAAGCTAGGCTGCTGATTGTCCACTTCTGGAGTTCCCAGCAATTCACCCGATTTAATGACTCCAGTTATTCTACCTGTTTTTAAATCTCTAATTATTTCTTTTTCCTGATTGTGTTGAGAAGTATGTTCAGATCGAGTAAGAATTGTTAAATTTGAAATATCATTATTATTATGATCACCATCAATATGATGCACTTGATATTTCTTTTTTAATACAATTCAACCATCGATATTATCAAAATAATTACTGTCGAATAATAAATAATTTTCTTCAACAATTAATCTATGTTTAACTATTCTACCGCTCTCATTTGCATAAGGATGATCTGGCTTATAAACATAAATATCTACAACATTGTGGTTCTTGTGCTCAATTTCAAAACCTTTAAAAGAAGCATTTAAGCTTCCTTTTAAACCATATTGATGATTATTTTCTCCTAACATTGCTATCTTTTTAAATTCAGAATAACATTTTCTTGAACAAAAGATACCATGTGTTCTAGAATATCGATCAATTTGAGATTGTTTTATATGGAATGGTTTTCCACATTGAGTACAAACTACATTATTTGATGCCTTTTTTGCTTCATTTGAACATTTTCTTGAACAAAATTTGGCTATTCCTACTCGACTTGGAATTACGCTAAATTCTGCTCCACAATTTTCACACACTTTTATAACTGCCATAAATAATAATTTTTTAAAATTAATTATGACAAATATAGAAATAATTATCGAACATACCTAATGTATTAGATAAAATATTATAATTTAGAGTCTATTATTCCAACGCTGTTACAAAGCTGTAAATCATACTTAGAGTTGCTAGAACGTGGAAATACATACCCAACATAACCTTCAGGGATTTCAATAGCTAATCCAGTACCATATTCAATATAGTATTCATTACTATAATCAACAGAAGTAGCTACTAAATCCATTCCAGCATCTCCATATTTTGAATATTTAGGTATAACAGCGTTTTTGTCAAGTTTTTTAATTTTAATCTCCATATTTGATATTAGTTTCATATATATAAGCTGCTGATAAAATAGGTTCTAATTTACCACAATAAGGATGATCTAAAAATTCATCTTGATGCTCTAAAAAAGATTCTACAGCAGCCTGAGCATCTTTTGCATTTAAAGTCATAGTTAAACATCCTTTAATTGGAATACTTAACGTAAACTGTTTTGTTTTTAAATCAGACATATATCATATATAAACAATTATCAAATTATAATTTAAATAAGCTAAATTATTTATTGTTTTCCTCAAAATTTATATGTAATATCAATTAGATTATTGTCTTTAACTAAAAACATTTTTTGATTAGTATTTGGATTATCTAAAGGCCCTTTATTAGGAACATACGGACCGAGTTTTATATAGTTGAAATTGTTTATATTGATTTCAGGATTAAGTTCTTGTTTTCCACTATATCAAGCCGTCTTCAAAGAAAGATCACTCTGTTTAATAACTTCTGCACACAAATTAATATAACTTGGATTTTGATCTCCTCCCATAAACACAACACATGTAATTCCAGAATTACTTGTAATCAATTTAAAAAGATTATCGAAAGATAATTCAGTTCCAATATCGTTAGCAAGATAAGAGCTATGACAATTTTCACAATGATTTGGACATCCTGAAATATTAATTGCTAGTGCGATCTCATCAGGAATTTCTCTAAAAACAACCTGAGTATCTACATATTTAACCATTTTCTATATTTTTAGAATAAACTCTAGTCTTTTGTTCTATTTGTCTTCCAGAAGATCAGTTTTTTATTTTAGTTAAGTATCCAATAATTCTATCTCATAGAGATATATTTGTTGATCCACATTTTGGACATTTTGTAATCGCTATCCTTGAAATAAAACCACACTCTTCACATTCAGAGTTAGGTATATTAAAGGTAAAATATTGACAACCTACTTCAGCAGCATATTTCAAAAGTTTTTCATATTGTTTAGCTGAAAGATGTTCCTCTAAATTTATATGTGCTGCACTACCTCCATCTAGATACTCTCCTATATATTCTGCTCCATGAAGTTTTATTCTCTCTAATACACTAAGTTTTTTATCATTCGGTTTAAAAATATAACTAGCATATAAATTAGTGTCGGTTGGAACTCAATATCCATCTTCTTTATCTCAATTGTAGTTTTTAATTGCTAAACTTTCTGCCAATTCTGTTACACGCCATCTGATAAAACTTCTTTTAATTTATCAATTGGTGATGGCTGATTAAGTATAAAAAATAGTTCATTATTTGGTCCATAATCTCCAAATAATTCTTTTTCTTTAGTAATTCTTGCTAATATAGCTTCTTCTTTTGTATCAAAATATCCTAAGTGAATGGTTTGATAGTTATGCATAATACGTGCGATTCATTTGGATTTATTAAGACCATTATAGTTTTTATTTAAACTAACTCCAACAATTTTTCCTCTTTTACGAATATTCATCATATTTTGTTTATGAGAACATATTCTTAAATTAGAAAGTCTATTGTCTAAAGAGTCTCCATTTATATGATCAACAACTTCGTTTATATTATACTCTATATTAGTAAGGTTCATAAGATAACGATGTAATAGTATTTTTCTGCCATTTTTATCGTTTATAGCGGCATAATACTTACTTCCATGTTTTCTTAAATAAATCTTAAAACAGTTAATGTTTTTTATTTGCTCATTATCTATTTTTGTTTTTCCAACTTTTTCTCCTTTAGAATTATATAATATACACTCAGAATAATCACCATGGTTTATAAACTCATTTTTATTATAAATTGTTCGGGTTATTATTTTTCCATGCCGACTTAATTGAAGATAGTGCTTTTGACAATATGGTTTATTATCTTTATATCCATGAATTCTACTTCCACATATACAACATCTTGCTAATTCTTTTTTATGTTGTACTGGAGAAGAGTCAATAATTTTTCCATATTTTTCTAATTGATTATAATGTTTAGTACAAACAATATACTGGTTAAATCTTCTTAGTTTTATTTCTGAGCTATCGCAACCACACACCTCGCAAGTACTATCATTTGGAATCCTTTTCCTTGGTTGATGTTGTTTAATTAAATTAGAAAGTTTACTTATATCATTCATATTTATATTAAATAAAAATTAAAACAATACAAATATAAAACTTTCTGCTGGATAAAACAAACAATATTGTATTTTTTATACTTAACGATATAATATTTCTATTATATTCTCTATATCACTATAGAGTTCGGACTATTGCATCTTCTTTATATAAAAGAAGTTATCTTGTTTAGTCTCTCACGCTGCACGTTGTTAAACTGCTTGCGCCTCGTTGTCTTGTAATAAGAGTTTCGAGTCAATTAAAGATAATTTAACGTGCCCACAGAGTCTAGGCACACATTCTGTATTATATGTTTCAGTTTTAGTTTTATGTAAAATATTCTGTTCTTTAATAATACTAAATATAAACTGACAAAACTCTTTATAATCTAAGTTATCATTACAAGAAATACCTAAAAATTCAGCAGCTTGGTTTAAACCGTTAATTCCAATTGTTAAATACTGTTTATCCAAATTAATAAATCCTGCTTTATAGACAGGCAATAGATTCGCATCGAACATATCGTGTAACAATGCATTATATGCTGTATGATATTTATAAACTCTACTAAGAATATTAATCAAATATTCTTTCATTTCTTCTTTTCATACAATTCTTTCACTAGGATTGTGTTCTTTACATTTATCTTGTACAATTCGATTAAGATTTAATGTAATAACACTTTTACTTCCAGTTTGAACTCCCATATTGCCATTAGTAAAATTAAATTCTTTTGTTTGAACCATGTTTTTCAAACGACAGCAAGATGAGAGACTATCAACACTATCGCTAATATAAGTAAAAAATGAATGACCTCTAGCATATTCTTCAGCTACAAATTTCGCTGATTCTGGGTCAATAAATTTGCCATCTTTATAAACAAGCGCAAACGATTCAACAGGGAACGTAATTATAGTTTTTAATCTTTCTGCATTAAATCATGTCATAAATTCTTGTTGTAATCAACTTAAAGAACTTCATTCTGGTTTAGTCCCATCAGGAAAACAAAAATCTCCAAACATTCCCTCAAAAAACGGTTTATCAAAGTATGAAAAGTTAACAACAATTTTAATTCCAAGATAGTCGCTAATTATCTTGCGTTCTCTTATGAACTGCTATATATTACTATATAGATTAGACTATATCATCACTATTTAAAGTGTCTCCTACTTCCATCTGCTTAGATGTACTCTCATTTGAGATAGTCGTTGAACCCGTATTTATAATACTCGGCTGCTGATTGTCCATTTCTGGAGTTTCCAGCAATTCAGGAGATTTTTGCAGCGCCTGTAACTTTTCTTCTTTTCTTTGATAACCATGTATTTTGTAAAAATGACAATCTTTACAATAGGTAATAAGATTATTTAAATTAGTAAATTCTTTATCTTGTAATGCTATTTTATATAACTGATCTTGATCATTAATCAAATCTAAATCTTTATGTTCATTTAAAATTCTATGAAAAATATCTCTAAAATGTTTTATATGATGAACGTGTAAATCTTTTTTACTTCCACACAACTGACACCTATATCTATCACGATACAATACTTTTGGAACTTGTTGTACATAAAAAGCTTCTCTAAGTCTGTAATGTAATCCAGTAATTCCTCCTTGTCAATTAGGATGATTTTCTCCAATTCGTAATCCTATTTTAGATTCTGAATTATTTCTAACTGGAATTTTAAACTCGTGAAGAATTCTATCAATTACATCTGGATCACAATTGTATTTTTCTCCAAGATCTTTTTTACTTAACTTTTGATTAATATATAAATCATAAACTAAATCTTTATTCCTAAGATCTTGTGGAAATTCTTTTTGATTATACATTCATTGAGATTCAGAATAATTTCTTCGCTTAATCCCGCAATGATCTAGGTGAGTCAAAACAGTATTATGAGTAATTCCAAAATATCTTGCGATATCAGTTGAAGATTTACCAGAATTGTACATTTTAATGATTTCTTCATCGTTAGATGAATCATACTGTTTATAAATTTTTGGATCAGCTAATATATTTAAATTATATTTTTTCAAGTATCTATAAACACTTGTCTCAGAACAATTTAATTGTTTAGCGATTTTTTCTACAGATAATTTTTGATTTACTAAATTTTCTAATTCTTTTTTATCTATTGTAAATTTATTTTTAAGTATTTTAAATTCAGCAAGAAGAGATTTTAATCCCGCTTCTGATAAACCACATTCCGCCGCTATTTCTTTTCGTGGACGATCAAAAATAACATATTGTTCTATAAGTCATTCTTTTGATTTGTTAAATTTTCTTTTCTTTGCCATATAAACTTTATTTTAAAATTATATACAAAGATAAGTAAAATATTTAAAACATCCAGAAGAAAATTAAGAAAAGCAATAAAATTTTATATTGACGCTGCTTGCATTCCTCTTGCAGCGGCAGGTTGATTGATTGAGTATATTACTTGCTGAAAATATTGATGAATTTGATTTCTAATTGTTTTATTTCTTAAGCTATTACAGGTAATAATGGTATCTGGAATAGTATAATAGTTTTTACCTCATTCTTTTTTGGCAAAATAATCAAAATACAATAAAAATTCTGAAGTTGCAACAGCTCCAGCAAATTGAGCAGCAGTAGCAAAAATTAAATTAATGTACATTCCACAAAACGAATCCAGATTCTTTGGATATGCAGATAGTCCACCGATTTTTTTAATCCCTTCATTTAAAAAAGGATACATAGTTATACTACAACAGTATGGTGCTATTGCTCCTGCAAATCCTGATTCATCGTGCTTATATATAATATGATTAGATAGGTCTTTAGTATAGTTTTTGCAATCAAATTCTGGATATAATTCCTTTAACTTCTTTTCAATCATTGCTCGACTAATAAGAATGTTATCTGATTTGTGTATTTCAGCGTTTAATATTCCTATATTTTTGCCACTTACGTTAGAATTGTCATCGATTGTTGCATTGGCTGTATTAGAAGATTGTTTATATCTTTCAATGAATTCTTCTTTTTTACTTACTCAATCTCGAATATTTTTATGTTTTTCTCTATATAAAATAAATGCTTTTGCTGCGCTAGGACATATAGACATCAATCAATTTTCAATTCGATCTTGAATAACTTCAACAGTATCTCCATTATCAACTGTAATATATTTTGAGGGTTGATTGATCTCAGTATTACATCCAGAAGCTTTTAGTGCAGATAAGATAGCCTTATCAATTTTTGAAGAATCAAACTCTTGTTTAGTACCGTTTCGTTTAATAATAAACATTATAATTCAAATAAAGAGTTAATAAGCAATGTTTTTTCAAACTTATTGATTATATCTTTCTTATCGTCCTTAATGATTTCTGTAAATGCATTATAGAAATTAAATACAGTTGAATCTTCATTGCCAACATAATATTTAGAAGAAGAATCAAAGTAAACTCCATTATAAGCATCTATAACTGTAGATGGAGAAAGTTTAACTTTTCCTCCAGTTCCAGTATATTCTTCTAAAACACATTTTTCAATTCAATTACCTAATCTATTGTGTCGTTCTTCTACATCACTAGAAAGAACTGTATTTTTCATTTTCTTAATTGTTGCTTCAAAATGAGATACTTTCTCCATTAAAGCAGTAATATGATATATAAAATTTTCTCCTGGTTTAATTTCGTTTACTTCCATTCAAGATGGATCAAAAACACACAAATTTGTACATGCGCGATTTAACATTCCACGATATACTTTATAAACAGGAGTACGTACATCTAAACCGTATACTAAACCATATACTTCATCATGATTTTCAATACAATATTTTTCTGGTAATATTGCTTGAATTCATACTCTATTATATGTTACATCGTCCGATTCAGCAGTTGTTGTAATCTGAGTAGGAAGTTTAACCTGAACAGTAAAATTGTCTGTAAATTTAGACATTTGATCCAAAAACGGAGAAACATAATCAGAAGTCGGAAGATATTCTTTATTTTTAATAATAGTAGCTTTACCTTCTAGTAGTTTCTCAAGGGTAATTTCCATTTAAATACATTGGTTTTATTAAGTTAATAGCTCTTAATACTGGTTGCTTAAGACCTCTCTTTTTATTGATTAATTGATTTGATTTTAAATCTAGCGAATAATCATTGAAACCAGTTAATTGATAATTATATTCATCTAGAGCTGCATTTATCATGTAAGCTTCTAAAACTCTAGATTCATTTTCTGTTAAATTATCATTAACTGTACATATAATTAATCTTCCAGGATATTTTTCAGTAAATGCTTTAATAAAATCTTTTTTATGTCCTGTTGGGCGACTACATCAGGGTCGAGATGGTTTATCAGAAGTAAATAATCCACTGCCTATATAAACTAATTGATATTTTAAGGTTCATCAACAAAACTGTTGAGAAACTTTATTTCATGAATCTAAGTATAAATAAACAGTACTATCTCTTAAGGAATCCTCTCTAAATTGGAATATTGTATCGACATTCACCTGTTTTATTTGATAATCAATTGTATAATTGAAGTTATTTTTCTTTAAAACAGTAGAAAATAATTTTATATCCATAAAAAGAAAAGGGAGATACAACTAGTATATCTCCCTTTTAAAGGTATTGAATCAGTTATTTATTAACTATATGTTAGAAAGAAGAAGCGTCTGTTCCAAATACAACATATGTGCCTTTCTTTGCAGAAGTCGAAGGTGCATACTTCAACTCAAATGCAATATCCTTACCGTCCTTAACCTCATAAACGATCTGAGCATACATATCTTCACGATACTTAACCATCAACTCTTTAGCAAGCTTCTCTGCATCAGACTTCTTTGAAGCAGTTCCTACTACTTCATCGTTTCGAGTCAGACAAATCTTAATAACTCGTTGTGTCTTACGTTTTCCTTCAACAACATTATTAACAAACTTATAAGGACGTTCACGAGTATCCTTAGAACCAGGAGCTACTGCAATAACGAGGCCAGCGCCAGCAAGGCCAGCAAGACCGTTCTTACTTAGAGCTTCTGTACAAAATACCTCCAAATTCTTTCCTTCAATAGGACACTTAGCATTCTTCCAAGATTGAGTTACATTTTTTACAATTTTCAAACCATTCTCTTCTGCTAAATTCTTTGCTTCTTCCAAACTGTAAGCGTTTACTGTAAACTTTTTCATAATTTTAAAAAATTTTAAATATTAAACATTAATTCTTATTATCTCTTTTTGTTAGTGGTACAAAGATACTATTGATAATATTAAAATACAAATAGAAAAATAAAAAAAATTACATTTAATTTTTATTCTTTGATTTGGATTTTATACAAATTCAACAATTTCCTCGTAACCATAAATCTCGTAATATGCAACCATTTTTAATAACTTTGTTAATTCTTCAAACCCTTGTTTTACAAGCCGATTTGGGATATTATAACAATGAGATCGAAACTCTCCAAATGTTTCAACAACAATAATATTAGATAGAAATTTATAACTGGAATCAATATTATATGTATTAACACAATATTGTTTTAACATTCATAAATACATTGCAATTTGTCTAGCATAGTGATAATGAACAAAACTACCATATTCTTTCATAAAGAAAGGAAAAGGTTTAGAAGTAGTTTTTAAATCATTTAAAACTATTGTTTTTGTATCATGATTAAATGTTCAATTATCTGCTTTCATTTTTAAACGCAATACGATCTCCTTATCTTTATAGGTTACAATAATATCTAAAAATATAGAATCTTCGTTATATGTTTCTACGTCTAAATAGAATTCATTATTAGGTTTAACTACTTCTACTACTTTTTTATTCGAGTATAGTGAAGATAAACATGCTTTACAAACTTCAGTATCCTTATCAGATAATACTACATCGTTTGACTGAATATATTTAGAGTTTATATAATATTCTAAACCTTTTTTAATAATACTTCTAATTCTATTTAGAGTTAGACTATTTACGTAGTATTTAACATCCTTACAAGCTAAATGAATTGAATCTCAAACTGTTTCATTATTAGATCTATGATATCGAATTCTGTCAATTACCTCGCCAAGTTTTGCTGTAGGCTTGTGTAGGTTCTCACATAATCTAAATGATTCACTTTGTAAAAACAATTCATGAATAGCACTTCCTAAACGCAATGATGCAGTATCTTCAGATTTTAGTCCATTTTTATAACTTTCAGGAGTTCCTCCTTGATCAGGATTAATTAATTTAAGCTTAGAATTACTTATGAAATTTCTATAATTAGGCCCAAAATACTCCTCGTCTGATATGTCGAGGTGATATGCTGAAGATATAATAGGTTTAATGTTAAAAGAAGATAGAGATATCTTTTTCAATTATTTTATTGTAAGATTTAAATCATATATTCTATGATGTCCGACATCATAGTATCTATTATGAGGAGCATCCATTAAGTAACAAAAAATCCCATTACTAAGACATTCCTTAAATGTTTCCGCTTTATCGTCAATCATAATATCTACTTTAAGTTCTTTTAATGTATTGATTTTAGATACATTCCAAGGTAAAGTGTATATTTTTGCTTTAGGTAAATTGTTACGCTGAATAGCTTCTTGAGTCCATTCAATAGGAATTGATCGAGCAGTTACATAATAATCTACTTCAAATGTTGGACGATTTATAATAGGCATATTAATCCAAAAATCCTTATCTTCCTTAAGTGTTTTTAAGTTTTCTGACATATTATAATCTCCATTCCAATAATCTGAAATATTAACTCCAAAGCGTTTAGTATATGATCCTAAGAAATCGAATACACAATCATCTAGATCTAAGGCAACACATGGTTTAACTACTGGTGCAATTATTCTATCATCACCCTGAGGATAAATATGATAAAATTCACAAAGAATAAGTGCATTAGTTGCAACTTCTGCAATATGTAGTAACTTTTCGTTAATATCTACATAATCCTTTCCTAATTCAAACTCATTTAAATGCTTTTTAAGAGAAGATAATACTTCTGTCCAACTCATTCCATACTTCCATTGATTTTTATTATATTTACTTAATTTATGAGTAAGTATTTTAGAAATTTCTTTAATACCGTGAGTTGGAACTAAATCGTATCTAATATCCATGTTATTCTATAGGTTTATATTCTCCGTTTTCATCACATTCGCATTCGTCTATCCAATACCAATTATCATCAATTTTTATCATTTCTTCATTATCAATAAAAAACCAATCGTCACCTATATTTGCAAAACTATCAAACGCTGCATCAACATAATCTTGATCAACATAGTCGTATATGTCAAAAGATCTATCATAAAAAACTTTTACTGCAGTATCTATTGCAATATAAGAATCTTGATATTCACTATAAGTAGCACAATTCTCACACAAATAATCATTTAAATAATCTGATCACATACCTTCATCAGATAATATATGAGTTCCGCAGCAACAACAAGTGTTATAAGAAGTATAACTTCCATCAGAATCTGATAAAAACCTAATACAATCTTTTAAATTATCATTATAAACATTACTTAAATAAGAATGACCTTCTAAACGATAAAAATAACGAAAAGAATCTAAGTATGGAAATCAATCATAATCTGATTTTACGGGTATTTTCAATTCAGAATACTCATATTGCCATGTTTTCCCATCATCTAAATATTTAAAAAAACAATCTTCTTCATCACTAAGTAAACTATTATCATATCTTATTCTTCATTTATTCTTTTTAGCATATTGAATAAATTTAGAATAAATTTCATCTGCAAAATAATAAACTCTATCCATATAAACATTATTGTCTATGGTTCATAGTAGAGCTCTTCCAACTAATCGATTGTATTTAGTTAAAATCAACATAGAACAATATGAATTATCAGTATATATTTCAAACCAATCTTGACTGTCTATGTGACGCATACAACTGTTACTTAGTGTACCTCCTCCTGATCTATTATAATGAGTTTCATCATACCAATATGCAATATCTTTTCCTGTTACAATATTTCATTTATAATCTGCACCTAATACAATTGCTTTTAAATGATTATTGAATACCTCATAACTATGATCTGTATATTGCTTAATAAGTATTTTATGTAAAACTCTAGATATTTTCCCAGATATTCAGTTCTTTTTAGTTAAATTGCCGTTCGAATAAACTAAATTTTTACCTTTAGGTAAAAAACTTAACATAAATGCATTAGGATCAAAATCTAGATAACGTGCGTAATCGGTAATCCTACTAGCTAATTCTGCTTTACCTCATATTTCCGAAATAGATGAAAATGTTTTAATAGTTAGTAATTCAGTAGCTATTTCATCATCAAATCATTCTGTAATTTGTGATAAATAAGAAGCAAGCGTATCTGAAATAAAATTTAATGGTTTTTGAACAGATTGATTATTCATATTAAAAGATTATAAATAGTCCACGTTAAAAAGATCTAACGCGGACTTAAGTATAATATATTATTGCTGTTTTTCAGATTGAGTAGATTCGTTGTTAGCTCCAAGAGCTTTACAGAAAATATCTGCAAATTGTCCAGCTAATCCAAGATCAGTATGAGGATCAACTTTTGGAGAAAATCCAAGTTTCATATCAAGTTCGTTCTTTTCTTTATTTAAAGAAAGTATTACAATAACTTGTTGCCCATTTGAATTTTCAAATGTAACTTTACATGTGTTCATATTTAATTTCTTTTATAGGATTTAAGTTAAATGATGATGGCGTTACTTTAATGGTATTATCTAAAAGAAGATTTTTAGATAGACTCTCAGGAGGATATAAATAGCATTTAATTTTGTTTTGATTGAGTAATGAATTATAAAAATGTGCACCAAATGCAATTTTACCCCAATCTAAATCTTGTTGAAGTAAATATTCAAATGCATCTTCACTATATTTTTCTTTTGATCTACCAGATGGCATAAGAGGTAGTAACACAAAATATAATACTGCATATTTAAATTCTTTATAAATATCTAAGAATTTATTAACACTTTCAATATCTTTAATAATATAGTGAATATTAATATTTGTATTCCCAAAAGTATCTAATTTATATATAGCTCTCCTCCATGCTTTACTAATATGTTCTGACCACTCATTAGCAGAAACAGCAACTCCTCCAACAAAACGAGAGGTATAGTCAAGTATTTTAGTACTAAGATCAGAGTCTTCTGCTATAGTAATACCGTTCGTTGTATAGTTTGGAACAATTCCTAAGTAAAACAACGTTTCAAGAAATTCACAGAAGCTTTCGTGCAAACTTGGTTCGCCTGTTGACGTTGGCGACAGTAATATTTCTATTACCACAGAGTACATTTTCATCCTATAAAGGATGTCGCGCCCTTCAAAGTTTTATATTCTTCGTTAGAAGGTTCATCCATACTCGTTACACTACTTTAACATATTACCTTTAAAGTTAGCACGGTGTTACCATATCACTTCTGACTTAGGTTTCACCGTTAGCCTCATTAGAGACCTCCGAATTTATTTCTTCGGATTGGCGCGATTCAATACCAGAATTACTTCCAGTATGGGCGATTTCGTATTTAATTTGATAAGTATATTTTGAAATAGAAGTTAAAGATTCAGAAATTAATCTACTAAATGCTTGTCCAAGACGAATTTTATTTTTGCTTAAATATTCGCGAATACATTTTTTAGAAAAAGACCGATAAAGTAAATCATTATTGTTATATATAGAATATACATAAACTGAAAAATCATTATGATGCCTAAACGTATATGGACCTTTCCCATTTATTTTTTCTCGCATCTGTTTAGAAATATTATGCGAAATCATTCCGTATTTTTCTGATGCAGCTTCAAGCCCCTTTACAACATCTACCAATTCTCCAGACATATTGTATACATCAACTGTATATCCACGGCATTCTCTACTTTTCTCAATATTTAATCGTTTATCTTCATCTGATATTGTAACTCTATTTTTGGCTATAATATCTAACGAATCTCCATGATAAACAAAAATATGTTTTTTAGGTAATGTTAAACCTTCGCAGCAATTTTTGATTGTATTTCGTCCACAACAATATTTACGGTTAGCTTCTCTAATCGATCCAATAGTTTCAATAAATTCTCCTTCTAAAGTATAAACGTCAATAGATTTCCCTCGGGCGCTAGTTTGAATTTTTTTCAGTAATTGTTTTTGTTCTTCAGTCATAGGAACATTTTTGTTTCACGCAGACTTACCTTTATTACTTTCTGAAATTTTTTGTCGTTTTTCTTCTGAACAAGGAGTATTAATTGTACCTATTCCTCCTTTAATTACATTATATCCAATAGACTGATCATAAGATTTAAACTTTTGGATATAATCTGTTTCTAAATCTCTTAATACTCTAATATCTTTTGGTACTTCTTTTAAAACTTCTATAATTTCAAACTTGAAATTTTCTTCTCCGTATTTAGTAAACGCGTTTTGTAGATGATAATTCTCATGTTTACCTAAACGAAGTAATCTTCGATGTTCATAAAGCCTTTTTCTTAAATTTACTGACGATCCTATATAAAACTTATTATTAATAGTATTGAGGATCCTGTAAATTCCACATTGTATCATAATATATTTATTTTTATTATAATACAAAAATAGGCAGTATTTACACTACAACCAAATATACTTATAAATTAATACTAAAATTATTATTCACCAATTGCCACTTGAAATGGCCTTTCATTTTCTGTCATTTGTCCAAAAAAGAATTTAGCCTTTTCACAAATATCGGTATAGTTTACTCCCGAACTTTTAGCACTAACATAACACATTGGACAATTAAGATTACACTTAGTATTAATTCCAATATCATAAAACTCAGGATAATCAAGTTCACTAGCTTGTCCTGTTCCTAATCGGAGTGTTTTGAGATTATACCATATTGCATTATAATTTTTATCTGGAAATACTCTTCTCTTAATTCCCCAACTTGTCCAATCTTTCATAATTTAATCTCCTAAATAATATCTAATTTTATAATTTGCTTTACCTATTTTCTTATTTAAAATTCCTTCAAAACCAGAAATATAAAATTCTTTTACGGAATTCTTACAATAAGGATAATCTACTTCAATCCATTTATCTGGCAATTCTTTATAAAACTGACTTTTTAGTTCTGATTCTTCGATGTTAGATTTAGAACAGTAATTAATACAAACATCTATTTCTGGTTCTTGCCTATATCCAACGATACTATCTAATATCTGATATATTTCTTTAAGATGTTTTTCAGAAGTTATAGTACAAAATAATTCAGATGAACTATTAGTTATAATATCTGAATAGCTTTGAATTGGAATTAATTTATCGATCTTCATGTACTTCATAATTAAATAAACTTCTTAAAGAAGAAAGAATTACAGCCGCTTCAATACACTCTGTTGTATCTTGTTTTGGAGTAACCATTAAATCTGAACTATCATCATATAATATTTCAATTGTAAATAAATCATCTGCTTGAAGTGTAGATCCGCTTATTTTAAGAAGATCATTAATAAGCTCTTTAACTGTGTTAATAGCAGTCTCCTTTACACGAATAAATACCTCTGTACTGCTATTTGTAACTATATCAGTAATACTTTGTATATTAATTATATTCATATCCACTTGTTACAAAATATCCTCCATTCGGAAAATGCTCAGAAAGCAATTGTTCAATTAGTGCACATATATTTTCAGTAAGTTCTTCATTTTCTCCATATTCCACCTCAAATGTAATTGAATATGTTTTAATAATACACGATCTATGATATTTAACTTTAAATGGAAGAAAAGAATTTAAATAATCTTCAATATTTTGAATTATCGTCTCAAAATCACTTTCTATAGAGCAAAACACAGTAGTTGATGAATTAGTAATTACATCAACATAAGACTGAATATTAATGCCAACTTTCATAATATATATTCGGATATAAAGAATCTTTTATAGATTGCCATGTATCATAATCCATATGATCCCCTAAAACTACAAAAGAACAATTTTTATACTTATCTAAATCATTGTTTTTAATTGCTTCTCGTAGCGCGTTTCGATAGTCATCTATATCAAACCCGTCACATATTGTTTTAGGTGGATTTTTAAGATATTTTCTTATTTCAGGTAAGAGTATTTCTTTTCGTTCAAGATACCGCTGAAGGTCTCCTATATTTTCTACATATAAAAAATCTTCAAATGCACTGCTATATCTATCTCCTTTAACTACAAATAATTCGCTACTACTATTAGTAATAATATCCGAGAAAGATTGAGTTTTTAAAATAATTATTTTCATTTTAACCTAGATGATAACGTTTACCAAGTCGTTCAAATTTTTCTTGATATTCCCATGTAGGATTATCGTCTTTAGAATACATTGCAAAGGTAGTATCAGGGATCATTGCTCGAATTGTTCTTAAACCTTCAGGCAGATATTTAAGACTAAGTTTATTTATATTAGGATCCCAATTTTCGTAATCTTCATAAACAAATTTTGGTTTTAATCCAAAATGTTTAGCAACTCCTGTACGTTTTGTATTTTCCTTAGTAATAGGAATATTTCTAATTTCATAATCAAAATCTGACCCGCCATATACCCATTCTAAATATGTAACTAATTCATCATCACGCATTCTATTAACCTGTATTGGTTCATTATATTCCAGGTTCCAACAAGGATGAATTAAAGAAAGAATTAATACTAAATCTTCAAGCTCTCTATTTTTAAATACAAATAATTCGCTAGAACTATTTGTAATAATATCAGTTATAGATTGAATATTAAATTCAAATAAAATTTTAGTACTCATATTCTCCGAAACTAAATAAATCCGACAAATTTTCAATTTGCTCTTTTAATACACCTGTATTAGGTATAGTAGTTTCAATTGTATAACGAGTAAAAATTAAACCGTACTGTACAGTATCATTATATATTTTAGCCATTTCTAAAAGACTACTACCTACATTTGAGAGCATATTTTCAAGTAGATTCCATTTGCCTAAACTAGCATATTCTAGAAAAATATTAGAATCAATACCAGAATTTTCATAGACAATTTCAGCTAGAGTTTCTATCGGGCCACTAGACAAATCACTTAATGAATCATAATCAACTATTTCTTTAACAATAATCGATGAATTATTTATACCATAAACTTTTAAAATAGTATCAATAAGTAATTGTAGATCACTAGTTGAACCATTACTTATACAAAAGGTTTCAGTACTAGAATTAGTTATAATGTCTCCAAAAGATTGAATAATAATTTTCATATTTTAATAAAATAAAAATAGGAGATCTTTTGATCTCCTATTTAGTTTACAAATAATATTTTTTAATAAGCTTATAAAATAGTTTCTTATCCATAATAACAGCTTCTCCAACAGAACAAATATTTATTTCCTTCTTTTCCTGTTTATTTCAAATTAATACGAAATCTTCGTTATTAATAGATGATTCTTCTCTGATCTTAAAATAACTAGGAGTATTTTGTACACATTTCAGTTGTATTCCTAAAGGTAGTTTTTGTTCTGTATCAATTAAATCCTGTTTATTATCATCTGCTCTTTTACTTTCAGATCTTGAAGTTACTATTCCAGTAAATCCTAGTTCTCGTAACTCCTTAGCTATTCTAACTTCATACGAATGTCCTTTGACTCTAGAATATCCTTTAGATCGTTTCCTCTTTGGTTTTATTTCTTCTGATACTGTCTTCTTCATCAATATATTGTTTTGCTATATTAATTAAATTAATTGTTTTATCTAATCCGTACTTTTTATAAAAATCTGAAATATCTTTACAATGATATTTTCTCGGAATAAATATAATAAATAAATCTGGATATTTTTTTCTAATCTTATTCATACTAGAAATTCCAGCAATGTCCGAATCATAGAATAAAACAATTTTCTTAAACTTAGCTTTTAACCGTTGATATTGAGAATCAGTTATAAAACAGTTTTCAGAAATTGGAGCAATAGCTGGAAGATTGCTACATTCATATATAGTCATTACATCTTTTAGAGACTTTGTAATAACTAAATATTCTCCGCCATTTCTTGGAAGTTGTTTAGCACCTTGTAATTGAATTTGTTTTCAATTAGAAATAAACTTATATTTTCTATTACCTGGATAGTAGATTCTTCATTGTTCTATATCATCTTTTATTCCTCCAAAATATCCAAATACTAGCTGGTTTTCTTTATATAAGTGAAATATTTCTCCATTTAAAAACACATTTTTACATGAGTAAACTCTAAATTTCTTCAAAGTTTCCTGCGAGATTCCAAACGATTGTCACCAATCTAATTCAAATCTATTTCAATCTTTTAACTCTACTTGAATAATAGCATTACCTTTATCTTCAAACTTCGTTTCAGAATATTTCTTAATTTTCGATGGATTAATGGTTAAATCTTTTCTAGAGATTATTCCAAAATCATTTGCAATTATTTGTAATGCTTTGTAAAAGGAGCAGCCAAATTTATACATTACTACCGATACACAATCTCCAGAAAAATCTCCTCGAAAATCTTTAAAGATAATTGTACCTTTTTTATTTCTGTAAAAAGCACAAGTTGGACGAGAATCAACTCTAAGTGGAGACTTAAATAAGCCTTTTTTGACAGGAATACCTAAATAATGCTCCATTAGAGTTTCTTCTCGCACTTTTGATAAAATCAATTCTTTGGTAACTGTCGGTTCTAATGTATAATTCACTAAATATACTTAAATACTAGAAGGGAAGGTCGTCATCTTCATTTGCATCTACTGCTCCAAAATCTGATTTCATATCACTTAGTACGTTATCAGATTTTGTCATATTTGTTGGAGTTGCAGTCGCAGCAGCTTGAATTCGAGACATTTCATATGAAGAAAGAGTCAAATCCTTGCCAATTACTTTAGAACTAATATAAACAATCCCCTCTCTATTAATACTAGCTACATAACTAGGAAGGCTTGCATATCCATTTTTATTTGGAAGCAGTTTAATTTGAGTTTGCGTACCAACTTTTGAATCAAGAATCTTTTTCAAAAGTTTTACGATACCATCAAACGAACTTGCTTTAAACTGAGCCTCTCCTTTTTCAATTTTTTCACCAGCTTCAGGATTCAAGGCCATAATAAGTTGTTTACATTTAGCCATAAATTGTTCAGCAGGAGAAGCCTGTTCACGTTCAACTCCATTACGATCAGTTGTAGTCTTACGTTCAGCCGAAGTTGGCTCAAACATCTTATCATCGAAAATACCAGAACCGTCTACAGCTTCAAAATGAATATCAATAGTACCTACTGCATTAGGACCAAAGTCCTCTCCACGTTCAATCCCTTTAAATATTACATCATGAATTCCACATTTAAGACGATTATTTTCTACCACTCGTGCAGTTGCAACTGCACCCATATCAAACATATTTCCCATAGTATATTAATTTATAATAATTTATTAATTTTTCTGTATTAATTAAAACGGAAGAGAATCTTCTTTATCAGAAACTGTAGAGTTAGTAATAATTTCGTTTGCAATATCTTCTAACTCAATTTCTTCATCTTTTAATTCTTCTGAAACTATTTCTGAATCACTATCGTTCAAAGGAGCTAGTTTAAATATATGTTCTTTAAATGGTTGTAATTCAAAAACAGTTCCATATTCTAATAATATTGTCCTTTGATTTCCTCTAAAAGACACAGTATTAGATTTTGTTAATTTATTTCCCGCTTTTTTATCTGTAAAATATTCAGATTTAGCAATTACAGGAAATGTTTTTTCTTTTGATTCCTGAAAATAATTGATAGATATTCTATCTTCAGGATTAGCATCCAGGAAAGCTAAAGCAGTATCTGAAATAATTAATTTATTTGCAGTAACTTCTACAATGGCTTTTCCAGTAGTATCTCGTTTAACAGTAACAGAAGTCGAATTAGTAACAGTTAAATTTGATACCTTTTTAGTTGTTTCATCAAAATCAAATGATATTTTAAGCATTTCTTAACGAAGGATAAATTTGAGTCCAATCATAAACAACTGTTCCATCTTCTTGATATTTACCTAAAACAATATCTTTATTTCTAAGATGAGCAGGTCTTGCTCCACATTCAACAAATTTATCATTAGTATTGAAGCTTAAAATAGTGTTAGATTCATCATCGCGATACAAATCATTTTTGTTCAATTACATTTGTAATCTGATTCTATTACGAATCAACTATATATTTCTATATAGATCAGACTATATCATATTCCTAATTTAGGAACCCTCCTTGTAGTCGTTGAGGCTATTTTAATCGCCTGCTGATTGTCCAATCTTAATCATTTTTACACTTTGGTAGATTAAGCTCTAAGGAGTTTCCAGCATATACGAGGTTTTCGATAATTATTACTAATTAAAGGGGCATTCTTAAGTTAACCCAATTGCATCGCTTTTAGAAGCTAAAATACGTCCTGTTTTCACATTGTTATCGTAAAGGCTTTTTATCCTTTACCTCTTATAGTTTCCTATAAGGTCAGCATATGTTTTCACCCACAACTTTATTTGTTAAGGGCATCGGACACTCGTGGGAAAATTATATTCTTAATTTAAGTTTCATTTCCTATGCGTTACGATACTAAAGACTCTTTAATTTCTTTAGTTATCTCGGCGTTAGCGTGCATTTTATCAAGATCAATATTATAGGCATCTTTAATAAACTGTTTAGCCTTCGCCGATATTGCCCAATCATTATCTATAAAATCACTTTTATAGACGGCAAAATTTTACCTAACAGGTCAATTTGCTTCGCTGTTAAATCACTATTTGCAATAGCTGCATCTTTAGCATGACAGACAAGTATTACATTTCGAGTACACTTAGCAACCATATTAATAACTTGCTCTAAAGCGTCTCTCATAAATTTATACCCAGCTCCCATTGCCGCGTCAATAACGTCGGTACCAGTAAACTTCTCTCCAGCAGGAGTTTGTTTATACAGATGTAATGCTAAAGGTTTAACTATATCTTCTAACGCTGTAACTGTATCAATTGTAATAAAATCGTAAGGTTTTCCAGCTTTAATTACTTCTTGACAAACTTCTTTAATATCTTTTACAGACGTTACTCTAACTTTAAGTGCTTCAATATATGCTAATCCACCTTCAGTATCAAGCATCAAGTTATTAGGAAGTTCTGCAAGAGCTGAACTTTTTCCTTGTTTAACTTTTGAGAATATAATTAAATTTCTCGGATCTTGTGTTTCTGCAGGTAGTTTAGATTTTGGCAATTCCATAATTAAAACGTATATTCAATATTAGTTCTTATTATCTCTTTATCTATATCATTTTCTGATAAATCTTGTTGTATAATACGTTTTGTTTTACACGGAATATTTAGAGAAGGTTCTCTAATTAATTTTATATCAGTAATTTGTTCGGGCGAAGGTAATTCCGTTCACCAACCTACGGAACCATAAAATCCACAATTCAAGACTTGATTAGCAATTCCATATCGATTTTTACTTATAATCAACCCTCTATATGTGTCTCTTAATCCTCCTCCATTTTCACCTAATATTTTATATCCTCTACAAGTAGAAAGTTTTTCTCTAGCAGGATAAAATATTTGTAAGGTTACATCGCTATCGTTTACAGGAGCACTTGAAGCCATAATATCATTTAAACCTGGTTCAGATAAATCAGCCTTTCTTCTATCCATAGAAGATGATTCTCTATTTTGCTGCATAATCATAAATCAAGATATTCGATATTTACGCTTAAGCGTTACCATATAAGAAGATGTTAAATCAATTTCTTCCTTTATTTTCCTACCTTCTTCTAATTTGAGAAGCAGCGCATGATCTATAACCCCAATAACTTTCTGATTGGGATTATTAGGAATATAGATTTCTCTTCCATCTATTTCCTCGATCTTTCCAAGCTTTTGAAGTATAGGAATAGTAGTTTTATACAGAATTCTTGCAGATAAACCAGAATCAAATATAATTAATCTATCTTCAATACTCTGTATTCACTCTTTTGCCTTTCGTAAATATTCATAATTTTCATCAGTTAATATTGAATCAAACGAAAGAACATTATTAGTCGTTAAATAAATACCAAATTCTTCCGCACAATACAAAGCCATTAATTTAGCTAATAGGATTTCACTACCTAATTCAAGACTATAATAAATAAAATATACTGGATCTGTACTATTACGTAGCATTTGATACATAAAAAACAATACGAGTGAAGTTTTACCTCCACTACTTTGAGAAGATATTAAATAATAGCGACTATCTTGAATTCCTCCTATTAGTTTATCTAATTTTGAAAGACCAGTTGATGTACCAATGTTTTTTCCCTTACGTCCGTCCTCAATTAGTTTTCAAAGAATTCCAATATCGCTCATGAATTACATACTTTCATATACATCAAATGAAGAAACTGTTTCAGGAGTAATTCCCTTTTCTTTCATTAATTTTAAATCATTCCATTTACAACTTGCAACAAATTCTAATATTCCACTTTTAATAAGTTTATTAGATTTTGCTCATTCTAATAAATCCATAATTTCTTTATGTTTTTCTTTTGAATGTCCAATTGTTTTAGAATAATAAAAATAAAATTCATCTAAAGAGTAAAACTTTTTAGAAATGTTTCTTAAACTATATACTTTTCCATTTACAGTACAAAAAGGTTCATAGTTATCAAACAATTCTTTACCTAATTCTCCAGAATGTTTAATATAGCTTTTAATAAAATTCTGATTAAATTCTATATCATTAGGAATATATTTATCAGGATTATAGTTTTTCTTTATAATTCCTTTTTCTTTTAAAGAATTAAATAAAGGTTTCAGATATTTTTGTCCTCCATTATTTAATCATTTAGAAAGATATTCTGGATGGCCTTCTTCATCTTGAGCTAAGAAAGTTAAATAAATTAATAGTAACTCATCAGCAGTAATATTATATTCAATTAGAATATTTATAATTGTATTTAATTCCACTAAAATTAATTTTGTTAATCAAAAATTAACTTCAAACTTTTAGCTCTAGTTTATTAGATGTTTAGTTTGTGGAATTGTTAAAATCTATATTCAATACTTTTAATTGTATCTCTTTGTCTAGTTTCAATTTGCTGTCTATTTAAAACTGCATCTAGTTGATCTTCAGTAATAGTTATATAAGAATGAGTTGAAGAGTTTGAATACCAATTTTCTTCCATTGTTCCAGCTATAATTAGACTAAATACTTCTGAAACTTTATCGCCTTCTTTTCTTAGTATTCTGCCTAAACGTTGATTTTTTTGGATAGATGCGCTAGTTCCACTAAGTATAATTGCTACACTTAAGTTTGGAACATCTAGTCCTAAATCTGCTGCTTTATTAGTATTTAATACACCAACTGGTAAACTTGAAAACTCTTCTAAAGTTAATCTATTTTTCTTCTTTGTTTTACCACTATGTAATGTATACCCATATTTTATTTTCTCAGCTTCAGCAATAGTTGCAGAAAAAGTAATACATTTACAATCCTGTCTATGCTCTAATATTTTATGTGCTATTTCTAATTTTTTTGGATGTTTCATCACAAAGTCTTTCCGTTTCTTTAAACACCTCAACCAATCCATAGCTATTGCTGTTATTTGATCGTATGAAACTCCCATATGTTTAGCATATGCACGGCGTTTAATAATATTTGTTACACATCCCATTGCGGTGTCAAACTCATAGTTAAAAAAAGAAAAATATGAATTAAACTTTTTATTTAACTCTCAATACTCACTTAAATCAACTTTGAGTAATATTTTATACTCTCGATAATCAGATAATCAATTATTTTCAATAGCTTCTTCTACAGTGACTCTATCAACAACAGGACAATATTTTTCTAATAGTTTATGTCTACCGTCTAATCGTTCAAGAGTTCCTGTTAGACCTAATATATATTTATATTTTACAGCGCTAAATATCTGAATAAAAGTTGGACTACAGGCAGTATGGATTTCGTCAATAATTAGTAAATCTACAAAATATCTTTTTTTAATAATTGTATTAATAATTTCAACCTTACAACTATTAAATAAATGATATTTAATAAGCTGTCTATCTCATTGTTCTTTTAGTATTTCTGTAGGAACACTTATAAGAACCTGAGTATCAGGATTAGATTTTAACATTGACTGAATTAACATTATAGATAAAAATGTCTTACCATAGCCTGTAGTGCATTCTAATATCCCTTTACCATTATTATCTAATCATCGTTTAATGCTTTCTTTTTGTCGAGTTGTTCTATCGAGCAATTTCCCAAATTTTACATTTACTACAATCGTGCTCTTTACAGTTATGACAAATGTAAGATGCTTCTGCGTATGAAATAGTTGAATAATTATCTAAATTACTAATGCCATCATCTCCATAGTTATCATAATACCATGAACAATACGCTTTATCAGGAGAATCATGAACATATACTTTTATAGCTTTATTTATAATATCATAAATAAGATTTAAACATTTTTCTAGTTCATTTAAGCGTCCATATTCTCTTGAAGTATGTTCTTTATAATATCCACAAGATAAATTAATAGCAGAAACATTAACTGTTTCTTTTAATACGCCAATATCTGTAAATGTTCCAATTGCAGGCTTATATTTATATTTTTGTAGTAAATCTGAAATATCTTCAAGAAACTCGTCAGAGGCTATTTTTAAGCAATTTGTTTCTACAATTATATCAGAATTTCCTCGTCTATCAGGCTCAATCATAAATCTAATATTGCTAAAAAATTCTGAATTTAATTGTGCTTCTATAGCACCTATACCATAGGATTCTTCTTGTACAGTAAAACACACTTTGATGTCAGGTAATATTTTTAATAATTGTAAAATAATACAAATACCAAACTTATCGTCTGCTCCTAATCCACAAGGTTGTTTAGTATCCTCTGTAACAGCTCAGATTAAATTATTTTTAAGCATAATTTTTCTAGGTATATTAAGATTATGTATTTCATCCATATGTGCTATTAAACAAGGATACGTCTTAGGAGAAGTTGTATTTTTTGTAATAAACAGATTTCCTACTTTATCTATTTTATATTGAATTCCTTTAATTTGATAACAATAGTTTATAATATATGTTGTCATTGGGAATTCAAGACCAGATGGACTATTAATTAAACATAATTCCTCTAGTAGCGGTAAATTTAATTTTAACAAAATTAGTAATTATTTATAATTAAACCTAATAAATTAGAAAAAATTAAAATTGATTTGGAATTTATAAAATTAAATTAGCTAATATCTAAACTCCAATTTTTATATTCTGCTACACGTTGAATATTGTTTTTAATAGTCTCCCACTTATGTATATGATAATCGAGATCGTTATTTAACAATAGTAATATTTTATCTCGCAGTGTCTTCAATGTAACAGAAGGAAGATCAACAATTTTAGGTAAATTTGGCATTTGACGCAATGCTCGAAATTCTGAATAAGAAAGTCCAGTAGGACATATTCTTAATTTAATTTCAGGATTAATAATTAAACGTTCCTTAATTACATCCATACGATTACGCATTTTACCATTACTATCGTACTCAGTTAATTCTTCCTTTTCTGCATCAGTCAATCAGATACCTTGCGCTAAAATAAACTTATCAGAAATCATCTTTTTATTAATAATTTCTAATTTATCAAAACAAGCATCCATTAACTTTGCAAGTGTAATCTTTTCATAAATTGCTGGAAGTCCTGTAAATATTGTTGCAATTGAATCAGATAAAGACAGATTATCTGCTGATTTACGTTGATTTATATAATCAAGAATATCTTTGCGAGTTTTAAGTGCATCAACCTCACATTCAGTTAGCAAATAACGTACAAATAATTCTGCATTACAATCATTATAAATTCGATTGATATTTTCTCTAATTGTTATTTTCCCTGGATTATACCGATTAGTATTATATAGCATTTCATTACTATGCTTTCAGAACTTTTTTAGTTCTTCTCTTGTACAATCCATTAATTTAACATCTTTTCCATTTTGAAAACGCCACGTAAACGAATTAATATCGTTACTTTTATTTTCAATTGCTTGCTGCAATATACTTCCAAATTCTGTACTCATATATTTAAAAATTAAATTCTTTATTACTTATATTTTCTTGTACTTTAATAAAGTTTATAAAGTAACAATTAGTATAATTATAGACACAAAAATCTTTTTGTTCTGGATTATACCATTGTGTTACTCCAGCCTCTACAAACTTACATGTTAAATATCCAACGTCTCCTATTTTAAGTTCAGTAGAATAGTTTCAATTAGGTGGTTTAGTACAAGCAATATACTTTAATTCGCTGTTTAGTTCTTTATCAACATCTTCAAATACATAATTAGTATATGTCCCATCTTGTACAGCAACTAATTTACATTTCAGAGTTAACATATTGAACTATATTGTTTATTCCTAACAAATGAAATCTTGTATTATTAATAGTTTGGAACATGTTTTGATGATAGTGACCATAATACCAATCTTCTATGGTATTTGTTTTAGAAAGTTCGTTATAAAGACGTTGTAAATAATCTCTTTCATAGATCAATTCATCCATTAGAGTTAGATCATCTTTACAAAATTGCTTAACTATAGGATTATCGAATCCATAAGGATAAGCACAAGTAGGAACACAATGACTACAAATTATTTGTATATTTTGGAATTGTGAAAAATCATCTAAATAGGCAATTTTTTCATCTTCCCAATAACCTCAACCATTTTGTTTCCGATAAAGTCGATCTATTGAGGTTCCACCGCCAATAGTTAGAATTCTTTTATTTTTAAATTCTATAATATCATAATCGGATAGAGTAATTACTCTTCCTGATTTATATTTAGGGTTCTGAAACACAAGAGGATTATCATGATTACCTCTTATTAAAAAAATCACACAGTTTTGCTTCTCGCAAATTTTTTTGAGCTCGCTTAACTTCTGTTCTTCTAACTTTGGAGCAAATCCTAATCCTACATCTCCACATAAAATAATACAGGAGTTAGATATTTTATTTTTAAATCCAACTCCTGTTTTAATAAAGTATTTAAGATAATCTAGATTTCCGTGAATATCACCGCAAAAATAAAGATTATCAATATCATCTGGTACTTTAATCTGTGTCTCCTTTGTAAGCATTCATAATAGATTTTTCTTTACGCAACCAAGACCCTTCCTCTTCAGCAATATCAAGCGCAGTTCTACTAATAGACTCTTCTTCTCAATTTGTTATCGTTAAGCTTTTTATCTTAACTTCTATAAGTTGAATTCCTTATAGTTCAGCGTACATTTTCATCCTAATTTATTAGGAGTAGATCACTCTTGGGTTTATTTTATTCTTTTTCAAGTTTCAAAACCTACGCGTTACACTGACGTATTATATTATTAATACGTTTAGCACGGTATTAGCATCTCAGCTTTCACCGTTTTTGATCTATTTTATACTACATATTACTATGCAGCCAGGCAAAAGAAGTTTACCTGTTCTTGAACTAAACGTCCAACTTTTTCATCATCTCCGTTTAGCCAATTAAAAGTCGCCCAATCATTATCTGAAACTGCTTGATTTACCATATCATAGATAAGACCTGTTGTTTCAATTTCTTTATCTACAGTTAAAGCGAATGGTTTAATGTTATCATCCCATTTCTCTACAATTCCTGGAATTTCAGGATAGATAAATATAGCATCATTTTCGTTTAAATAACCATAAATTCAATCGTGATGAAGTTTTTCTTCTTCTGCTCGGTCTATATAATATTGTTCAAGTACAGCTAGACCTTGAGTACCATAAAAATTAGCAAAGGTACGATAAAGATTATGATTATACAATTCGTGTTGTAATTGACGTACTAGTAGTTCTACCATTTTATCTGATAAAGTACAGATACGTCTTTTCATTACATTTACTTCAGTTTTAGCTACTCTTGCGTCTGTAATTTGGTCTTGCGTTTGCGTGTTTGTTTTAAGTCGCATGTAGGATCATATTTTGAAATAGTTATACACTTATTGTTTCTTCAATAAGTATCTTCTTTAATATTTTGATCTGATTCAAAGTATTTTGAATAAATTAAACAACAAGTATTTTTGGTAACTTCAACTATTTCTAAACGATAATTATTCATTAATTATAGATAATAAATTAACTACTTCATTATGTATTGATTTTAATTCTTTAATAAAAGTTTTCAAATCAGTTACATCTAGTTTTTGACTTAATCGTTCGTGTGAAATTGCCTGGATACAGTTTTTTAGAGTCATACTATAACCGTAAAGTTTCCAATTTGTATTTGTATTATTACGAAAAAACAAATCAAATCTACCTCGATTATCAGACTCCATCTTGAAATCAGCTTCTTCTATTACCATATATATAGTCTGTAAATTGTATCGTGGAAATTAAAATGAAATTGATTTTCTAATAATGTATACAGATAAGACGAAATATAAAACTCTTTATCATTAATAGTAAAATGCATATCAAAATCAAATTCATCTTCATCATCAGTAATCATATACTGAGTAATATCAGCATCATTAAACCATATAATATTGAGTCCTTCAACAATAGAATGTAATTCTTCAAACTCTAGATGTAAAACCTCTTCTCCCATAGCAATGATATTAAAGATAAGTTCAATCTTACGAGGAATTACAATATCTCCAGTCCAATTATGTTTAATACAAGGATACCAATGATTACCTACTTTTTTAACTACTAATATATTATTCATTTATCTTGTCTTCTTGTAAGTTTAAACACTCTGCTGCATGGCAAGCATATAAATCTGCCATTTCGTTAAACGAATTTTCATTATGCCCTTTTACTCAAATAAATCTGGTATCATGAATCTTTAAATATTCATATATTTGTCGCCATAAATCTAAATTTTTCTTAGAGAAATCGTTTGAAGAAATTCACTTTTCTAAATGTCCATTATTAATACTTCCAACAACATATTGTGAATCAGAATAAATAGTAATTTGTGTAGGAGTATCAAAATATTTTAATGTTTCTAATACTCCATAAAGTTCCATCCTATTATTTGTAGTATTTTTAAATCCTTGATAGATTTTTTTTATTATTTGCTGATTTTGAGTAATTATTGTTGAGTATCCTCCACAATTGATAGATGGCTTAAAGCTTCCATCAGTTCAGGCTTCGTACATATTACTTGTTTAAGGATATAGTCTTGTAAATACAAAAATATTTCTTCTCCTTCAAGACCATAACACCGCATTAAATGATACACAGCATGCCCAATCTCATGAATTAAAGTTAATACCCCAGAATCACTTTGTATCCATACATAACATACATTATCTGGAGTTATAAAAACTTTTCCATCAATATCATCAGTATAAAAATTTGTTAAATCACTAGGACAATTATGTACACTACATATATAATTATCTACTTCTTGGATATTATCTGATTGTAAAATAGTTACAATACTATTAAAAATTGGGATTTTTACTATTAACTTTTTCATTTAAGATTATCCTACTGTATCTATTATTTCTTCATATTCAGTAAATTCAAATACATCAATTCTTCCACTAAATATAATTTCTTCTTTTGTACAAAGTTCTTGAAGTTTTTCAATAAAATCGTTTGGATCTTTAGAAGTACTAAATTTTCCTTTTATAACAATATCGTTAGTCATTTTGATAAAGTTCTTTTTCAATTTGTTTGGCAGTCGTAATAAATACCTCAGAAATGTTTTCCTTAGTAACTGATACTGTTACAATAGGAGTTTTAAGAGCACGTCCCTCAGATATTCTGCGTCCGATTTTCTTATTATAAACATCTTTTCCTGAACAACAAGCTACTCCGAAAGAAAGTAAATTTGTATCATAATCTAATGATCCACAAATAGTATATCTTGGATAACTTTTAATAATTTTACCAAAATTTATTTTATCTTTTGATAAATCTACGAAAGCTTCTACTTTCATTCTGGGAGCCGTGTGATAAAATCTAGATTTTTTCATAACTTAGTCTTTAAAATTTATAATCTATGTAATATAATATTTATCAAAAAAGAAATTAATAAGGCTCATAAGTACCCTATAATTGGAACTCCAAATAAACCTACTATAATTAAATTTCACCCGTATAATACAATTAACGGATAAATTCCAAAAGTAAATATTAATTGAATTATTAATAATATTAACATTAATTTATAGAAATCTTCAATATTTTCCTCACTTTCAGATATTACTTCAATTACCTCTTTTAATTCTAAAAAGGTTAATTGTGTAAACTTAAAATATAATCTAAAAATAGTTTTTATAGTATTTCAATAATTATTAATCATCGTTAACATAAACTTTTTTATTTCGTTTATATTTATTCTTTAATTTATATGGAAGAGGTTTGCCATATAATCTAATTTCCTCTTCTCTAGAAAATTTTCTAGAAGTTTTAATATAATCTAATATAAATTTATCCATAAAATAAATATTTTAGAGGTATAGATAAGATTCGAACTTATGTATAAGGTTTTGCAGACCTTAACCTAACCACTCGGTCACTATACCTTTGTTTTCTATTTTCTACTATATTTCTTAATGTTTTCTTCTCTATCTCTTTTAGCATCCTCTACTGAATAATTGTATTGATTATGGTATCTTGGGTAACGTAAAGGTCTATGTTCATAATCAAATACCCAATCACATACATCATAATCATTAACTATTTCTTTCTCTTGGGGAATTACAAAATTAAAAGTAGGATCATCTAAACGTTTTAAAGATTCTCGAAGATATTGACGGACTCTACGTTTAATAGTACGATAGTGTGTACCATACCCTCCCGCATCTTTTACGATCGGTCGTTTATAACTTCTAGACATAAGTAGAAAATTTAAGTTAAAGTTTATTTTTGCTTAATTGCTTTATAAACTTCTTTTAACCACAAGTTATCTTTTGATCTTTGTGCTTGTAGTTGTTTTAATTTAGATATATTATCTTCTAGGCTATTTAATAATTGAGTAATTTGTTTTTCTCTAGCAAGTTTATATTCCTTATCTACTAATTTTAATCGAGTCTGAGCTTCTGAAAGTTGGTTCTTGTAATATTCAATAGTGCCTTTTTGAGAAGTCTGTTCTAATTGATCAAGCATAAATTGTTTGAAAGCTATTAGATCTTCAGAACTAGGATTCCAATTAGTAACTTTCATAGTCATTTTTAGAACAATTTCTTCGAACCGTTCTAGTTTAATTAATTGTTCTTTACAACACTTAATTGTTTCACGCAAATCTGAGCGATAACTTTCAATAGTGAAATTTTCAGAAACCACTTCAATTAATCTTTTACAATCTTTGTTAATCATTACAAGATTATAATCATTGCTTTGAATTGTTTCTAAAAACTCTTCTTCAAAAACATTACATTTCTCACAACTAATAAAAGTACGTAAACAATTTTTAGCAAATGTTTCAAAGGAAACTTCTCCAGTATTCTGAAAAAGAATACTTGTATAACCTGTGCATTGCATCTTTTTATATTTTGATAATTAAACATCACACATAATTATATATAACGTGTGTTCCTGCTTAGACTCGAACTAAGATATTCTGATTAGAAGTCAGAGATTCTATCCCTTGAATTACAGGAACATCTGATTTTATTTATATTGATGTATGACTATTCCATCGTTTGGCCACCAAATGCTTATATTATCGTTAAAAATAGTAGTGCCTAGATCATCAGTATCCATTTTAAAATTATCAATATAAGCAATACTTTGAGATTGAAAACTACTTTTTAACTTCGCAATTTGAGTTTTGTGATTAAGAATTAAATACAACATATTATTCGGTTTTAAGTTTTTGAAATTGAACTATTTCATACATATAATCTAATTTTCCAAAGAGTTCTTTTAAGAAATATTCCTCTGTTGGATGTTTGATATTATCATAAACTTTCATTACTACTGATTCTGAATTAGTATCAGGATCTGTATTTTTGGCACAATAAGTAACAGAATAAAGTTGCATTATTTTGAAATAATTTTAGTAGCAAATAACATTAAATCAGACGTAGGAACTTTGATAATTAGATCTTTAGCTGTAGGACGCATATATACTTGATATACTTTTGGATTAAATCTAACTATTTTAGAATAATCTACTTTATCGTATAAAAGAAATTTAATTCGATCTTTAGAAACTATAATTCAACTGTTAAATGTTTCAAAAGCAAAATATTTTGCTTTCCCATTTAGTCATCCTTTTTCTCCATTTCTATTTTGATATTCAATTCAATGAAATCTATCATTTAATGGTCCAGATCTTGTTTCGCCTTTAACTCCTTTTACATCAAATCCTATATTATTTCAGTACAAATCAACGTGATCAAACATATCTACTTTTTTAGAAGGATATGTAATAGTTCCTCCAAAATTATCGATTAAAATTTGAGCAAATTCTTTCTCTTTTTGCTTACCTATTTTAAGGAAATTATTCATTAGTAAGACTGAATATTAACTAAATTTGGTTCATATTTTAATAATACTTCTCTAATTCATTTTTTTGATGGATTACCTAACTTTTTTTGTATATTACCATATGTTCAATTATCACGTCTAAGAAATAAAACAATTGCTTCTTTTAAATCAATGTTAGGATACTGATTCTGAATAGGTCTGATATCTTCTTCAAATATTCCAATAGGTAAATTCATATTATTTATTCAATAAAGTTTTAAAGAAAAGTGTTATTACTTCTTTAATTTTAATATTATTTCGTTTAAGACAAACTAAATAATATATTATCATAACTAAGTTAATTATAGGTATGATACTAAAAGTTATTTCAGTAAATAAATCAAATTTAGTATAATTTTTACAATTAACATATAAATCTACTGATAATATTATAATAAACGTAATAATAATTGTTAAAAAATATATAATTCACAACATAATATATATAAGTTTAATTAAATTTTGCGCGCTGTAGAGGTGACGATCCCCTTCTTCTGGTTTTGCTTACTACTATAGTTTTCACTACCAAAAAGTACATCTTGTTTGTAGTCTGGAGCACGTCTTCATCATATCAAAATTGACTTAGATGCTTGATTATCTGCTCTCTCGCGGCTAGAAATTATTCTATTCCGACGTCGTTACCATCAGCACTATCTGTTAAGGATTCAACGTTATCATCAAGTACATTTATAGTATTTCTACTATAAAGCTCCATTTTAAAGACCAGCGTTCTGCCAACGTAAACTACCAGCGCTATTAATTCTTGCAATTACCAATATATTCCTATATAATCTCCGTAATTATCTACTAAGTAAGAGTTAGCTTCTAATTCAGGGATTATTTGTTGGAAATCTAAATTTGAATTTTTAATAAAGATTCCAAACTTTCCTTTTGTTGCTTCAGAGATAATAATATCTTCTATTTCACCTATACTATCAATAACTACTATTTTAGTATTATTTAATGAGTTATCGACAGCAACTTTTCTCATAATATTTGCATTTACCATAATATATAATATATATCATCAATGTGATTGTATATAATTCTAAATCCAAGCTGAGTTAAGTCAGATGCAAATTCAGGTTTATGATAATCTCCAAAATAGATAATTCCAAACTTTCCTTTATTTGCAGCTTTCCTAATTGCTTCAAATATATCATCCAATGTTTTAGGTTCACACATGTCATTCCATCTAGCATTATATAAAGAAGTCATTAACGCATTATATGAGTCCATTAGATCTATTTTTAATAATATTATACAATATATAACTATTTTGAGTAAAGCTAGCTAAGCTACTAATTAATAAAGGTAAATCATTTATAATAATAGAGTGTACTATCCAGAACAACATTCCAATCCAAATAGCTAAAAATGTATTAAATGATAAACCGCAAGTATCTTTTGTTTTATAAATAAAAATACATTGTGGTAAGTAGGCTAAAGTAATTATAATACAAGCAATAGTTCCAAAAAGCATTACTCAAGTAATAAATTTTCTAAAGCATTAAGAAATTTGTCAACTTTTTCATCTTGATAAAAACAGTCAAGATCTGTTCCTCTTAATTTATTTACTGCATTTGGATACATTTTATATGCAACATTAAATATAGCTTGACCATATCTAATATGCTGCGGTCGAGCATTAGCCTCAGAAATAATTTCAGCTTTATTTAGTTTCATCTTCAAAAATGTAAGAATTTCTTTAAATTGTTTATAGTTATCTTTTGAAATAATAAATTCTCCATATTCCCCGTATTTACTGCGATAGCCAAGTATATATTTAATACCTATTATTACTCGTTTCCAAAATGGAAGAGAACATAGATGATATTCCAAATATATTTCTTTATCATCTTTATTAAAATGAAGAATTAATAAGTGTTCTGAAAAATTACAAGAACATAGTATTGTAGAATATTCAGGTTGAGTCATGTTTATATTTATTTTTGTCTGTATTCAACAGTTAGTACATTATGAACAGTATCAAAGGTATCATTATAATAATATATAGTTACTTGATTGTTTTCTTTATCAAAAACAATTGTTTTTACTTTATCTGTAACCATGTAAATGATCTGTTTATTTTCAGTATTAACAACAATTCTATCCATAAAATTAGTTTAATAAATACACAGCGTCTAATAAATTTAGATCAGTAAATCCAACTTGAGGATTAACTTGAATTAATTTACTTTTTTGATAGTCAAAGAAGTCAGTTCTATCATCAATAATTATATAATCCTTATATAATTTTCCAAAACTGTTCCACCAATGTTGAATTTCTGAACCTCTAGATTTATCTTCTTGAGATGCATCAAACATATGTTCTGGAGTTTCATCTATAATCAATTCTATAAAATCATTATCCTTCAATAATTTTTTATAACCAGTAGAATATCTCCAATCGCTAGAAATAACTATTTTTGAATTAGTTATTCTACATAATACTTTTATACGTTCTATACAAAATGGATCTAAGTCAGATTTTAACTCATTACGAGGACAAATATACCATTCTGTATAATTCAATACTCCATCGATATCTAAGAAAACAATATTATTCATAATTTAATTATTTTAGTACTCAGGGTGGGACTCGAACCCACAATTCATAAAGAACTACATCCTAAGTGTAGCGAGTCTGCCTAATTCCTCCACCTGAGCTTTTGCGGAGAGCAATAGAATCGAACTATATACTTATTTCTAAGTACAAAACAACTTAGCAGGTTGTTCCTATCACCATCAAGGTTTACTCTCCTTATTCTTTCCTACCCTTTTATCTATAAAAGACCTGCTGAACTTATCCGAGTTTCTATGAACCTAATCATATTCAAGGGTACAGGCAAATAAAAAATTAAATACTATCTGTTACAACAGAGTCAATAGCTACACTATCAACTGAATCTACAACAATAGAATCAGTTTTAGTTATATCTGTTACTACTTCAACTGAGTCTACAGTTGTATTTTTTACACCAGTAGTATTACAAGCTATCATTAGACTAAAGAACATGATAGCTACAATAAAAACTTTCTTCATAAACAATTAATTAGATTTATTATTGAATATTTAATTTACTAGACAACTACAAAAATACGAAAAATATTTTTAAATTAAAAGACTTACATAGATATATTATATCTAATTTGAAGAATCATCCAAAAACTTATCGTATATGTATATTTCAAAATCAGTATCTTCAAATATACGTTTAAAAATGTGTTTATAAAATTCTCTATGCATTGGATTTACTTCAATCGCAAGTTCGTGAAATAAAACTGGAGACTCTTTAAGAATATAATTCTTAACTTTATTTAAACATTGTTCAAAAGCTGAGAATTTAATTAAATATGGAAATTGTTCTGCAAAAACATTAATAACCCATCCTTTATCTCCTCCAACAAAAATAGGATGGATTTTACCCATATAAGAATCACATAATTCTAAGTCTGCATTCAAAAATAATTTACGATATTCTTGATAAACTATTAGAAATTTATTTCGCACTTTTTTATCAAAAATATTTCGACAATTTACAATATTTATACGATACATTTGTTCTGCATCTAGAATAGATGTATCTCGGACAAACTTCAAAGTCATATTTTTAATGTTAACAATAATCTAGGTTTACTAACAAAAAGAGAAACTATAATTAAACTTAGACTATTGTTGATTTGAATTTTTATTAATTTTGAACTTTTGAATATGGATAACTGGAACTGCATTTATATACCAGTTAATAATTCTGCGAACAACATTATTTGTTGTTTTTGCTTCAAGTAATGTATATCCTGGATAATAAAGTCTTATATAGTCTGCATGATAATTATATTTATCGCAAATCCATACTTGAAATATCATGACTAACAATATACCAGCAAATGGTACTAGTGACAAAACAATTCCAAAAATTGCTCTATCGAGTCGAATTCCAGAATCTTCTTTCGCAAAAACAATTATAGATATAATTGCAGTATAAACCGCAATTATTTCCATTACTATTAAAACGATAACAATAAACATTATTTGTTAAGAATTAACATTTTATTATCCTGAATAATTTGAGTTTTATTTCACATACCTCTGATGTTAAATGTATATTCCTTAAAATCTTCTCCAATCGTATAACCTATAATAATTGAGTTAATATTTTTTTGCATAACTCAGGCGGTATAAATTTGGTTATCTATTTGAATATAAACATCATCGTATATTTGTATGTCTTTAATCTTTTTTAATGGATCTACAGTAATTTCATTTAATAAAGGTTCTTTTTTCTTTGGAAATAGGAGATTCAAACAATACTTTAATAATTGTTTGATCATTTTTTTCTTTTCTTATTCTTGTTATAGTCCTCGTTATCTTTAAATTTACGAGGTTTCTTTTTGTTTCTAATTTCCTCTACTTGATCACTACCTATTTGGTAATCTTTTAACCGTTTTGGCATAATTAAGAAATTAAAAAATAAAGAAGGAGATTTACTCCTTCTTTATAATTTAGATTTGAACTAAATTTAAAATTTCCTGATTTATAGCAGCTTTATACAAATCAGTAGTAGTCTTCAATTCTCCTGTGAATAGAAAGGTTAATACACTTGCAGAATACCCTCCAAAATAGAAAGTATTTTTTACATTCCCATAAGTGTCAAAGTTAACACGTGAATGTTCATCATAATAATCATTTGTAATATTCCACATGACTATTACAAAATTATCCACAAATTCTTCAGAAAATCCTGCCCAAAATAGTTTCCTGCGTGCTGCCTCAATATTAGATGCATTTAAACTAACTGGATCTAACTCTCCATCACTAATGCATATAATTCCTGTAGGAAAATCAGATTCAGCAACTCCCTGTTTTTTAATTTTAATAAATAAATCAATAACACTCTGGAAATTAGTACTTCCATACGCTTCAGAATGATCATTAAACCACTTTTCTATTGGAGTGTTACCATACCATTTACACAATCTACAATCATTTGCAAATTCCATAAAACAGTTAGAAAAAGGTCCAGTTAAAAATTCTGAGAAATACAAAGCTAGCGCTTTTCCAATATCGTAAGAAGATACTTTAGTTCCTGTAGCACGTGCAGTCATTGAGCTAGAAGTATCACGAACAACAATAAATTTTGTTTTAATTTCTTGATCTTTTGCTTTATTAACAAGTGTGTAAAATTTCTTATTGACTAAAGCTTGTTGGTCCTTAGGAACTTCTGATAAATTACGTCCAAAAAAAGTAGTATTTGCATAAGGAGCAAATAGTTCATGAACAAATTCAGTAGATTTTACATTATCTGTTGAATCAGCTGTAATCCATTCTGTAAACTTTTCCCGAAGATTATGATTATCAAAAAACTTAGATCTAGCAAGTATTGTTAACGCTTTGCTATGTATAGTTTCAAATCTAATTAAATCATACTTACCTTTAGAAATAAGTTGTTGCCATTCGTGAGCTGTTCCAGAAGACTTTAATCTAGCATATCGACGATAGATATCATATTTATCTTCATAGTTAAGATTTTTTGTACTTCCAAATAAACCTGTAGCTAACCACTTTGCGATTATACAATTAGCTTGCGCTTCAATAGTTTTACATTTAGATCTAGCTTTTACTTGAGGTAAATACTTCTTAACTAGTTCTCTAGTAGAATCTTTAGATAAACCAAAATGAATTAATTCTTCGAACCTGTTCCAATCAAGTACACGTTTGTCCCAGCCATTGTATATAAGGTCATATCGTAGCATGAGAAATATATCTTTCCAAGAGCCTATAAATGGAATAAGATAAGCGTTTTTCCAGAATATTTCAGGAGATTTAATATGAAGCCAAATTAAACGCATAATTCCCTCATAACGCATTTCAGCTCCTTTTTGAGAGAGTTCTGTTTTGTTTACTTCTCCATCGTGTATATAGTCAATTTTACGTGTAATCATACGTAAGAAGAAGATAAACTTTACAGTTTGAAGTTTATCAACTGCCCATAGCTTCTCACAATCTGAACAAATTAAACTGAAATCACGTAATTCTCTATACTTACTAATAGATCCAAATTGATCTACAAAAGGGTCTCCTGTAGTATTATATGTCTTAGCTCCATTTTGAGTTAGTGTTTCTGCTGATTTTTGTAAAGCAGCGTTAACAAATCCATTAGATGTTGAAGTCTTTTCAAATAAAGAATCAAGTTTGCAGTTAAACATCTTATAAAAATTTAAATTAAAAAATAAGCGAGTGTCGTATTAAACAACACTCGCTTTTATTATTTTAAAAATAACTATTAACGATATAAACAAAGATAATTTATATATTTTGTATTTTCTCCTAGTGCATTTTTACAAACATCTACGGAACTATTTGAAATATATAAATAATCTATCTTTTTAATATTGTATTTTGTTGTTAGTTCAGATATTATTCTATTTATTGTAGCTCCAGATGAAATAAAATCATCGATAACTATAATAATAGGATGATATCTTGAAGATATTTTTCTAGAAAATGATAACAATCTATAGCTTCTGCTGAATGATTGTTATTATCTTCAGGTTTGCATAATATTTGAACTCCTATATTCCATCTAAAATCAAGATAAGTATAAATATAAGTCGCAATACTACTACATAACATTGCTCCTGATAATCCTGTCCCTACTAAAATAATATCAGTATAAGGATTATTATTAACAATATTGTTACTTACATCTTTAACAAAAGTTAGAGTGTCTTCTAAATCTATATGAAATACGGGATAATCAAGAAGCCACTTTCTAGTATTACTTAAATGTTCTACTTGCATACCTTTTCAACATACTTTCTTACTTGTTCATAAGCATCTGAAAGATTTTTACAATTGTCGAATTCCTTTTTAAATTTTTCCCCATCTTTAGAAAATTCAACTACACTATAAAACGTTAGTTGATCAGTAAACAGACTTTTCCTAGCACAAATACGGATACTAGAAATATATGTAGGATCAATAACATTTTTATTAATTTGTCCAAATAATTGTAACATAATATACTTTGATTAGTTAAAAATAGGTTACATTAGCTATATAATTTAAAAGATTATTGCTGAAAATTTGCTGGAGTAACCTTATTAGAAGTATTAATGTATGTTTTACAAGGTTTGCCAACAGGTCCTACTTGTACCTGTATTTTTAATGTATTGCAACTTGTAAATAATAAAGTTAACAAAATAAAAATGTATTTCATATAATTTTAAATGCGGTGTATTCCAGATTCAAACTGGAGTCTCTCGATAGACAGTCGAGAAGGATAGTCCCTACCCCAATACACCAAAAATTATTAATATTCTTTAACTTCTTGATCTGTAACCCTAAAAACCTTTTGACAATCTAAACAATACATATTTTTGTAGTTACGCATTATACTGCCCATTGTATGTCCAAATATCTGCCTAATTTTTCCGTTTTGTAATAAATCGGAAAAATATATATCATCGTAATCTGACCAAATTGGGCTTCCAAATGGGTACCATCCTCCTCTACTACGACTAACAATCTTAAATAACTCAGGATTTGTTTGAAACAAGTTATTTAACTGAGTAGCAACATTTCCTTCTCTATTTTCAACACAGTTTTTATACCAATCAGAATCTACTCCAGCGTGAGTAAACAAAGTATTTTCTACTTGATATGCTATTGTGAATAAATTTTTATTATCCTGAAATAGAGTATATACATCAGATGCAAACTTAGGATTATATCTAGACCATCCAAGATTTCCAGTGCGAAAATAATAATGATAATCATGGTTCCCGACTAAAAGAACTACATTTTTTCTATCTTTAGCAAAATCAATTATTTCTTCAAAGTTAACTAAAGCATCTTCAAATGTAATTTTCTCATGCGGATAAGGATCTAAATAATCACCTAAGAATACAATTGTAGAGTCCGATTTATCATTTTCAACTATTTTCCAAAAAGTTCTTCCATGAATATCTGGTATAGCAATTATTTCCTTCATATAATATAATATTTTAGTGTGGAATTTTCAGGCAAGTGCTTTTACTAAATTAGCTTAAATTCCTAGGAAGTAAGTTACAAAAAGTCCCCAATAATATTTTGCTGTATGTAACTTTATAAAAATTATTTCCCTTCGCCAAGCTCTTCAGCTCGGAAAGTTTTTAGATTTAACGTCGGATTTATAAACCCTTAACCGATTACAGTACTCTTCTATATAGCCCTCTAGTCTATAGAAGATTGTGGACACATGTGGGATTCGAACCCAAATTGAGCAGGGTATCGGACTCGAACCGATGTGTCTATAAAGAAATGGATTACAAAACCATCGCCGTCGCCACTGGGCCAACCCTGCATTAATCTATTTATATTTATGTCTCTTCTTTCGACCATTACCTTTATTAGCACCTTTATAAGTTGCAGTTAATGAATGACAATTAGGACATAACAATATTAAATTTTCTTCAGCATTATTTAAATAATTACCATCTATATGCTCAACTTCTAAAGGAATTGTATTAGTATAAGGGTTAGTTTCGCCTCATCCACATCCTGGAACTTCACAAGTATAGTTAGCTTTTTCTAATAAATATCGGCGAATATGCGCAGATAATCCATCTTCACCTGCCATTCCTAATTCTTTACCTTCTTTTCAACGTTTGATAAATTCCTTGTAAGCATGTTCAGCTTGGCATTTATGATTACAATATTGATTTCTTGCAGGTATTATATTTCCACAATTTATACAGATAGAAGTAGCACCACGGACATACTTACCACTTGACTTAGCCCCTCTTTTTAAATTTATATATATAGCACTACATGAATGGGAACAAAAGTCATTAGCTCTCTTACTTCATGAAATTACACCTCCACATTGTTTACATAGCTTAGGATTCTTTTCATAACTATCCTTTGTAAGTACGTTAATAACAGGAATCTCTACTTCATTTTTAACTGCTCATTCTTTTAACTTATTCCTATTGGAAGTATTATCGTGAATTTCTAATTTTTTGCAAATTTCAAGACGCCCAACTTGTATTAGATTCTTCTTCCTTTTGAGTACAAGATACTCTATATTGTGCAGGGAAAGTTACCTTGTAACCTTTACTTATAAGTAAGTCTGCAATAATCTGAAGTGCATATGTTCCTCCATCCTCAGAATAATCTCCAGTAAGATAAATTTTTGCCATATTGATTTAATTATATACTTGTTCTCCCTGAAGGTAACGCTCCTTCTTCCCGATCTTAAAAGGATCGTGCATCACTTTAATGCTTAGGGAGAAAATAGAAAGTAACTTTTAAGATTTGAACTTATTCATAATTTATCCAAAGAAATTATTTTAACCAAAATTTGCTGAAGTTACTTTATTAGTAGCGACTAGCAGAATCGAACTGCTATTTTAGGACTGAAAATCCTCTTTCCTAACCATTAGAAGAAGCCGTCGCGTAGAAGAGGCCAGTCACACCTCTTCTGTTATAAAATAGCTATTTTACCTATGATATAACGTCATCATAAACGATAGATTTATATTGCTTAAGTTTCCAAATCTATAAAAGCTACGGTAGCTTACTACCATCCTATCCTACTTAAAATCCGAATAGAAGACTGACTTATTTTCTATATTTCGTTAAAGCATTCTTAACCATTTCATCAATCGATTCACCTTCGATTGTAGCGAGAATTATATCGTTTTCAAGATAAGTAAAATCAAATTTAGGTTTATTTTTACATAACTTATTAATTTCGAATTCTTCGATTCGTTTTAGATAATTATCAATATACTTATCTGTGTAACCGTCATGTTCATAACCAATTCGAACAATGCGCTGATCTAAATTATCATTGTAGTGTTCGTTAATAAGTTCAAGTGCCTTATCAGTTTCTTTTTGAAGTTTCTTTAGTTGTTTCTTTAAAGCAATGTAGTTATCAGATGGCATCCAAGCCTTCTTTACCTGTTCAACAAACTTATTCTGTTCCTCTTTAGCAAGTTGTTTAATTCTAGTAACAAGTGCTAATCTTTGTTCTTTATTAAGTTTCATCTTTTAAAGTTATTAAAATGTGTAGCGCACGGAATAGGATTCGAACCTATATAAGACAAGTTAACAGCTTGTTGCTTGAACCATTCAGCCATCCGTACGTTTTAAGTTACTATATTGTTAATGAACATACTCTGCCAATTGAGCTACCTACATTATACTACAATGGGATTGGACTCGAACCAATAACCTTGTTCTCCCTAAATAACATTAGATTTGCTGTTAGTAACTTTATAATATATTTTAATTTGTTTTAATAGTTGATTTAAATAATAGTGCACAAATCCAACAAAGTTTAACAGACGTCCACCATGTTATCTTTGCTGGAACTAATGTTCCTAATATTACAGGAACTGTAGATGGCCATAAAATCCAAACCAATGTTCCTGTAAAAATTGCAATAATACTAATAGTTATAAGAATTAGTATACTAAAACCTAAAAAAGTAAGTAATTTTTCCATAATATTAAAATTTTTAGTTCAAATAGTTAGACTTGCACTAACATCTCTTGGTAAAATCCAAGGCTTTACTACTTAAGCTATATTTGAAAGTGCTAAGTATTTATCTCATTAAAGGTTCTTAGCTCAGGAGAGGATTTTCAGTCTACTAGGGCATTTGCTCCCTTATCTTTGTATTTATCTCCTACCTACGTTTCACCATATCACATTTATGCAAACGTTGTTATTGTCCTAGTTGTGATTCAAATAACTGCTGTTGCGGCGGAAAGAATCGAACTTTCAAAACTCGTGGTTATGAGCCAGAGGGGTTACCAAACCTCGCCGCATGTGTAGATCCACTAAGATTTGAACTTAGATTGCATGAGTATCAGTCATGTTTCCTAACCAGATTAGAAGATAGATCTATTTTTTACTTAAAATACGGTTGATCACAAAATGGACATTTATTTTCAACAAATCCCCCTTTCATTGTAGCTCCACAAGTGGGACATCCTATTTCTCCTACAACTACATTAAGTTCTTGTGCAACATCTCCTGCAAGTATTCGCTTATCTTTACTATGATAATCTTCTTTATTATAATTTATTACAGGATGAGTATATTCTGAAAATAACTTTTTAATTTCTTCAATTCCGTCACCAATAGATATTTTGTGACAAACAATATTATTTAATAATTCTTTAATTTTCTGTTCCATAATATTTAGTATAAGTTGAGGAGAGTGTGGGACTCCAACCCACATTACGCTATTAACGTAATACTAATTTTCAAGATTAGCTCTTCATGCAGCCAGATACTCTCCAAAAAGAGATTACAAAGATAAATATAATTTTTGACTTCACAAAAAATTACTTATCAAAATTGTAATTATTTATAATATCAGAGTATTTTTTAATTACTAAATCTCGAACTTTTTTAGATAAATTAGATACTTTATTTCTTATTTGACAATAACATTCAGATAAATCTTGAATAGATTCAATTCCATTTTCTACTAAGATTTTATCCTCTGTTCGTTTTCCCTGCATAGTATCAAATAAAGTATCTTCATTAAAAATAGGTAGCTCAATATCTTTTTTGGTATACTCTTCAACATACTGAAAATAGTCAGAAGATTTATTACCAGATCTATATATAAGTATGTGCTTTCCTGAAGGAAGACGATATTTAAATATTTTCATATATATTATTTGTTTTGTACACAGCGCACGCTGAAGCCGATGGCGCAATAGCCCTTGAGCAGCGGGCTGACGTAGCCCGAGTTGAAGTTGAGGTAGCCCGCGCCGTAGCCTCCGTAGTACGGCGACGAGGACCAATAGTAGCCGCTAGAGCTCGTGTTGGCCAACTCGCCGCTAAAGTTGCTGCGCAGGCCCGCAGCAGGCAGGAATAACGAGCCCTTGTGGTCCGAGTTGTGATTACCCCCGAACCAACGCCCCTTGCGCTTGTCGTCCCAAGTCGAGCCTAAATCGTATAATGCCTTCAATTCAGCCTTAGTAGGCAGGCGCTTCCCGACGGACTTCACGGCATCCATCGCCTCCCGCCATGTGTAGTAATGATGGCTGTCCTTCTCGTAACCGCCGATTGCTAGGTTCTCTGTGTCCCACAATAGGCCGCAGAGCTCGATAGATTGTGGATATTCTTTTTTATATTGTATACCAGATATAAAACCATCTATCCATGTTTCACGATTAATAATTTTATTTGCATATTTTAAATATGCTTCTTCTGCTGTTTTACGTAACGTTTTCATAGTTTAGTTTTAATAGTTTAGTTTTAATAAAAGTGTACCGTAAGCAAGATTCGAACTTACATTACTTGACTGAGAATCAAGTTTCCTATTCCAATTAGAAGATTACGGCAAACATAATTTTATTTAGCAAAATATGCAGGATTATATTTAACCTTACGCCAAACAGTTTTAGTTATATCTTCGCCCTTTTCACTCTTTACTTTTTCAACAAACTTCATGTCTAAAGCTTTAAAATGGATCTTTTTCATAATAAGTTAAGTTTAGAATTAAACAAGCGTTAGTTGGGATACCTGGATTCGAACCAAGACTAATAGAACCAAAATCTACTGTACTGCCATTATACTATATCCCAATAGTAATTGCTCTAGCGCAATTTAACTGTACTAGGGCAAACTGGGACCATCTTTAAAGTTACATCCTCCGCATCTTTATTTACTTTCTTTATATAAAGATGATCTTCTGTAGAATGAATCTCAAATGTAGTACCATCGTTAGCTACTACAACAAAGCTATCACCTTCTTTAATTGTCATAGCTTTTCCATAATCTGTGATAATTTTCATATATTTGGTTATTTAAAGAAAGTTCAAATAAGTAGGAGAAGGAATATACTTTTAAAAACGCTAGCAAATCTATCAATCTCCTACTTTAATAATCCTACACGTTATCCCTTCAAAGCTTTATACACGTAAAGCTTCTCCCCTAAATAAGAATCATGTATTATTCCTATATCCTCCTACCTCGGATTATGTATAACTAATCTTACAGACAATTTTGGTTCTATATTCTTGTAAGAACTATTAAGTAGTGATCAACTCTACACTCGTATTAACAAGACGAGCACATAAGATCGGTATTATTTTATAATACACTATAATCTTCATAAAATGGATGATCGCTGTCATCATCATAGGTATCAAGTCTAACCTCTAACCTATGATCAAGATAACGATTGTGATCCCTATTCATAACAGTAAAGAGTCTGTCAACATAGTATTTATCATCTTCATAACTACTAGTTTCAACATTCCATACTCTTATACTTGTAATACTACTATCTGGATTATCCTCAATATTCTTTATAATTGTATTGAATTTTGTTTCAAGATCTTCATTTTCAAAGACCTCAATTTCTTTAGTGCCATAATAAGCATTAGTTACTATAAGATATTTAATTTTTGTTTCCATAATACTAGAAAAGAACCTAGCAAACATGATATGAATGTTTAGGTGATTTTTTAATGAGAATCTAAAAATGTGAAGATTTTCTTTAATATACTTGTTTTTATCTTCAAAAGTTCTTATTTATAGCTATATGTTTCATAGAACTTAAATTTTAGTACTCACTAAGGGACTTGAACCCCTGACCACTTGGGTATAAGCCGAGTGCTCTAACCAACTGAGCTAAGTGAGTAAATTGAAATTTAGTTTATTTTATTCATAATAAACATTTATCATTCTCTCTATAAATAACCTGAAAAGTATATGGATTATTTTTTTATATAATTATCGATTTCTGTTTTTGAACATGTCCGATATACAATTTCTAGTTCCTTAGTAATTGCAATATACTCCATAGGTTTATATTTAAAAAGATAAAAAATCTAAATAAGTAAATAGCCTAGCCTGTCCTTTGACTTTAGAAGGGCTAAGTTCAACGCATAACTATTCTTTACATATAACCTATTTAGACTTTTGTAAACAATAAATTAGAGAAATATATACTCTACATCTGACTTCTATATTATTTCAATAGACTGTACCAGATCGTAATTTTAGTACTGAATAAATTTGCAATGACTTAGATAGAGTATACTATTATATAAAAGGACGCTGATTACTGGTTCAGCGTCCGAAACCTCTGTAGACTTTCTACCTAAGGTAGAAGTAAAATATAAAAGAGGATCACGGATTTTGATCCTCCGTCTAGCTACAAAGTAGACTTTGACAACTGCTGCAACAGTCTGCCTGTTTCGCATTGAAAATTTGCAGATTTTCGCACTTATCAGGACTGACTATAACACTATATTTACGATCGATTAGTATTATGTTATAGTCTTATTTCTCTTTTTAAAAATACATAATTTCCATTTCTCAGAACACAATGTACTAATTCATATCCTTCCTTCCAATATAAACGGTAATGTGTAAATCTTTTGCAACAAATAGGTAATACATAATTTTTAAAAATTAATAGTAGAGTGTGTCAGATTCGAACTGCGACTCCGCATCCCAAATGCGGTATGTTACCATTACAATACACACTCTATCATAAGTTAATTGTACTCGGAGCGGGACTCGAACCCGCAAGAGCCTTTCGGCTCAAAGGATTTTCTGCTAACTGATTGATTATCAGTTAGTTGGACTATGTCTTCTCCATGCATTTCTGTTTAGGAGGTGGGTATATAGTCTCTACACATTTAAAATAGAAGTTGCCGCGTCAGTGATAACATGTTTACTCCGTTGGACGACATATTAAGAATTTACGAACAAAAACGAAAACTCCTTCTATTTATTTAGCTCGGCGTTATTGTGTCGTGCTCACACCTTCGCCGAATTAGCCCACATTCACATCAAAAGTTTCCTTCTGAGTGCTCAAAGCTTTTCCACGATAATTATCAGTAAAAGAATGACAATTAGGACAGAGAATTTGTAAATTCTCAAGTCTTAAATCGTCTTTAATCCCATTAATATGATGTAATTCAAGAGCAATAGGTTTCCCTAATCATTCAGTTCTTCCACAACATTCACATTTATGTTCTTTTATTCCTTCTTTGAGTAGTCGTTCTTTAAGGTGATAAGTACTAACTCAAGTAGAATCTTTTACTAAAATTTCTTTTAATGACTTGGCTACTTTTACAGGCGTAAATCTCTTACCTTGATTTCAAGCCTTTCCAGTCATGTGAGATGTATCTAAATTTAATTCTTTTATCTTTCGTTTTACTGTATCATAATTACTTCCAGCAGGCTTTAAACCAAGTTCTCTAAGAACTCCAGCGTAAGATAAATTTGATTTTACAGCTTCAATGAACTGCTCATCGTTTCACTTTCTTTTACTCATATAAATTATATTTTGATATTAAAACACAAATATACGAAATAAAATTAAGTTTACAAAATTAAAATTAGATAGAAAAGCTATTTCTAAGTCCTTCGTGTCTGCCTAATTCCACCATCCGAGCAACATATTATTAATTACTCTCGAAAATCATCGTAAATTTCAATTTCATTTTCATCTATAAGAATGATTTTACATCCGCAAGTTTTCTGAAATTCAATTAACTCTTCTAGAGTATTAATTTCAATAGTAGATTCATATGTATAATCCGAAGATTTATTTCATAGCTATTCAAAAACTAAAGCGTTCATAATAGTTTCTTCTCCGAGAAGGTCAACTACTTGTTTTACAGCATTACTAGATTTAAAATATGCTAATCTATCATAAGTAGACAATGCAGTTGTTCCTGCGGTTTGCAGTATATTTTGACCCATACTACGTACAATTGTAATAAAATATTTATATTGAAATTCATTATTCCAATCTGGAGTCCAACCTTCATTAACTATTTCTGCTGCCTTAAGTAGCTTTTCAATCGATTGAATTCTACGATGTATTTTGGTTGAAAGATCTTCTGTAGAGTTACTTTCAACTGCATTATTTTCGATTTTAATAGTTATTTCTATTTTGTATAAAGTGTGACAAATATATATATAAATTATTAGATATGCAACTATTTTAAAGAAAAAATTAAGATAATTACAATCGATACAATTAAGCTAACTATTATTGCAACTCCCTCATACTTAAAGAGTTTTGATGGAAATCGTATCATTGTTTCTTCCAAATTTAGTACATGATAAGAGTATAAAATACTAAAATTGTAATATTTTTCCTATTCTATCCATATATCTATAATAAACCAAATACCTAAACTTACTACAAATAAAAGAATAAAGAAATAAAATCCAGGTAGCCATAAACAAGCAAATAATGCGCTAAGAACTATTGAACTTATTCCAATAGATTCTATGATTTTTAGTATTTTATCTACTTTCATCTTTAGAATCATTTTTCTCTTCTTCACAAATAGAGTCTAAAATTCTATTAAATGCGTTAAGAGATTTTTCTGGAAGTTGCTGTAAAGCTTCACTATTTTGATATAGTTCTACAGCAGTATTTACTGCAAATATTTGATAACAAGTAGTTCGATTAGGAGCTATAGTGTAAATTAATCCAAAACTAACTGCAGTAATAATGGATATTTTTGCAGTTTTCTTAATAGTTTCATCGGTAGGAGTATCGTCTGTTGCGTTCATCCATATTGCAAAAAGTACTCCGCCTGCAATAATACCTGATACTATTGTAATAACAGATGCAATAGTAGATATTTTACTAAATATATCAATTAGATATACTGTCCAACCTAACTCACTCATATTAGTATTGATAATAACGATAATGATTTAGATATTCTTTAACAACTTTACGTTCTGATTTTGTAGGAATAGAATCTGTAATTTCATAAAAAGCTTTTCCTGGAATCATATTGTAAAGTTCATTAACTCTTTTATGTGGAATATAAACTCCGCAAGAGGAGAATAAAATAATGAAGCATATAATAAATAGTTTCATTATTCTTTTTGTTTTAGACGATAGTAATAGGTAGTATCACTATTAATGATTTCCGTTTTATATATTTCATATCTATTGTTACGAAAATCATTAATAACTTGAGTAGCAACAGAATCGCTTTTTGGAGCTACTGAAATTAGGAGCCAAGTAGCACATATAGAACTAATTAATAGAATAGCTACAAAGAGCGATACATATTCTTTTTCTGTATTTGATGTTATAGTAAACACTAGTAAATTTATTGTAATTACAAGTAAAATTACTACACAAAAAATTATTCCCATAGTTTAATCCTCTAATTCAAGATTTATTACAAGTCCCCAAACATTTCCTCTGTCATCTAGATTACATTCAAATGTAGCAGGAGTATAAACTTTACCATCAATAACAAAATCAATTTCGGCATCTCCACATTTATTTTCGTAATCCTCTAGAGTTTTACAGAGAGCTTTTAGATGTTTCAGTTTCATAAATAATATTCATTAAAATGTGTTGCAATATTGTATCAATAAACCGATTATAATCAGTATCAGAGTTAACTGTTGCACAAAATTGTGCAAATACTTCCTTTACTTGGTTCTCCTCTATCTTATATATGTTTACAGATAGTTGAAACCACGTAACAGGAAATATAGAGATATATATTTTATGTGTATTCCTAAGCCAATCTATTAGCTCATATGTATAAGGTACAGTGTACAAATCCTCAAAATCACTATTTTGGATTCCAGATTCAAATTCTGGAGTTTCTTTCCAATCTTCTTGGATTTCTTCTTTAGTATGACTAGCAATATAGTCTTTCAGTTCTTCAAACATATAAATAAGATAAATTAGGAACTACGGAAGGACTCAAACCTTCAACTCCAAATATAATTGCGCGCGGTGTTTTATCAACTTTAATTAAACTACGTAGTTCTGGAAGTAAGCTTTTAAATGCAGTGTTGATATGCTGCCATCCACTGTCTCATACTCTCATTATCAGGTGCAACAAAATTTCGAAGGTTTTTCAAAAATTTTGAAGTCGAATTGATTTTAGAGTATACTCTATAGAAACCAAGTATACAATCTCGTCTAAAAACACGTTTGTCTTTGACAATATCATATACTTGATTGAGAAGTTCTGCTTTATCAATAGCCATTTCTTCTTCTTCAATAGTGATTGATAAAGCACCTCTTTGAAATGTTTCTACAGAATGAGAACCTTTGATCAATTGAATTCCAGCTTTAATATCCAATAAAGGATATTTTTTTAAAAATCCATTTAATACTATATATGAAGGCAGTTTTTGTCGAACATATGATCTCAGATAATCCTTAGTAGTCCAATTCTTTCGAAACGCATTAAAAATTATTGCGAGTTCTATAGGACTTTTGTTGGAGTTTATAACAATTGTTCTGAGAAAATACTTTCCTGGTTCTTCTTCAGCAAGATTTCTGAATGCTTTGAGTCGGTGTTGTCCATCTATAACTGCACCAGATTCAGTAATATAGATAGGAAAAATATATTCATTTTGACGCATAGCGTTCATAATCTGTGAAACAAGTTTCTGATCAGTATCTCTATTCTCAGGAATAAAGGATAAGTCCCAAGGATCTGTTACATGATAGATTTGTTCTGTTTCACAGTTTTTCAGTGATTTTAACATGGTACTAGAATATGTTTTGAGGCACGTCTTGAATACCATGAGAAAGGATAAAAGATTGTGCTGAAGTTACTGAAATGTTTTTATTATTGAGGAAATAACCTCTTTGTGTGCGAACAAGACGATTTCCTTCGATATCTTTTCTAGACCAGAAACCAGATTTATGTTCTTTGATTGATTTCCAATCTTTCTGACGAATGATTTTATTGGAAATTATAGGATAGAGATCAAGTTCGAGATTCATAATTTTTAAAGTTAAATTATTAATAACTAGGTGAGAAATAAAATAATTACAATGAAAAGAGAGAAAAAGTTAGGTATAAGAAGAAAAAATAAAGAGTAATATTTGTGAGTTTAGAATGAAAATTGAGAGATTGGAGAAAATGATTGAGAGTGAGATAGGGATGATCAATCCACTCTCAATCAATTTTCAACCTCCTTAAAACCTAATCATTACCAAACTACGACCTCAACTTTCATTTTTTCGTATCACCTTCAAAGAAGTTCCAAGCCCAGATAACCGCAACGATTGCGATCATGATAAGGATGACACCTTGTAAAGAAATTACACTTAAAGGTAACATAGTAAGTATTTTTAAATGTTTAAAAATTTGTTTAGTATCAAAAATTGCTCATATTCACTCACAAAACAAACAGAACGAAAAACAAAATTTATTAAAATTAAGAATGAATATGAGCTTTAATTGATGTTATTTCTCATCTTTCTTAGAGAATAACGCATAAACAAACATTGCGAATAACATAAGACCAAGAATGATGAAATAATTCGCAATATCTTCACCAAGTGTTTCACCTATTCGAGCTAATGGTAACATGATAAAAAGTGTATTTTTATTTGTTTTTATGCAAAATTTTGTTATCGCGCGATAATATATGACAAATTATTTAATTTTCCAAATAAAAATGAATAAATTTTCTACTGGAATTTATTAAAATTAATAGTCATTATCTACTACGATTTCCTCCCATTCTCCACTAATCAATAGCGAATGACCATCTTCAAAAGCTTTCTCTATAATTAGATGTATTCTTTTGACTCTACCTCCAGCTACTTCCCGAGTATATACAAATGAAACCCAATCATCACAGAAAAATCTTGTAGCAGATAGATCGTTAATACTTGTTGCTTCACAAGTATGCCATTTAAAAGATCGATCAAGTTCTCGAACATAAAATATTTTACTATCCACATCCCACAAAATAGCAAGAGAATCTTGTTTTACATCATTTGCAATAACAGTTTTATTCTCCCAATTATATGCTGTAGTTCGAGTAATAGGAGAAACGAAAGCTCGAATTTGAGCATTACATGTTATTACTCCTAATAATACTATCAAAAACAAAATGAATTTTTTCACGATCTTGTTTATTTATATGTACTTAATTGATAATCAGATGGTTAATTACTATCTTATTGATTGTTAGATGTTTCAACTGCGTCCATTAATTAGAGTCTGATTATCAAGAGATTAGATACTATTTTATTGATAATCAAATAGTTAAACTGTAGGATTCGTGTCCATCGATATGTGGATTCACATTTATACTGAAAAATAGACAGTAAAGATGTCATTCGAGACTCGAACCGATGGCACGATCCACCCAAAGGGTGGTCGGGCTATTATATAGATCCTCGCGACCCAAGGAGCGAGTTATATAGTTATATAGATAGAGGGTCGATTTTTGCGCGAACTGGGGTCAATTTTTGCGCGAACCTGTAGCAGATTTTGCGCGAAACCCCCCCCAATTTTTGCATGGAGAATTTTTTTCTTAAACGCCTGTTCTTTTTAAAAAAAATTCCGATATTTGTATTATATAAATAAATCTTATATTTAACGTAATAATTACAAATTATGGAAATAAACGAAAATAAACAACATGTTCAAGTACCCGATCCTGTAAAAAAGACTAAATTAAAACCATTTGATAAATTAGTCTATGCAAATCTGAGAAGACATATGGATAAAGATACATACGAATGTTTTCCTACTATACGAAGAATTGCATCAGAATGCGGATGCACAGAGAAAAGAATTACTAACTCTATTAAACGACTTATTGAAGCAGGTGATATAATAAAAATACAACGTGTAGGTCGTTCCAATGTGTATAAATTTAATAAACTTTCTAAGAATTTTGAAATGTTTACTAACGAATTTTTAGATCAAAAAGACGTAACACCTGAAGAAAAAGCTTATTTAATTGGATTACAATCTCAAACGTATAAAGATGGAGGTTTTGCTATGACTTCAAAAAGCAATGAAGAAATAGCAGAAGCTCTAAATATGAGCACTAGATCAGTTCAACAATATAATAAATCTTTAAAAGAAAAACAAATCCTTGTTGAAATGAAAACCGCTATTCTTGATTCTGCGGGTTATAATCGAACAGTTAAAGCAATTGATTTAGCCAAAGTATGTCAAGCCGTTTTATATGTAAACGAACGAGTTGATGTACACGAAACTAGATTAAATGCTCAAGAAGATCGAATAACAATTCTTGAAAAAATGGTTTCAAAGTTAATGCAAGAAAAAACTGAACTTGAAAAACAACTGTTTGATAAAAAAGAAATAATTAACGAATTTGAATTTAATTAAAAAGGAAGGCTTTTACACCTTCCTTTTTAATTTTTAGACTATTTAAAAACAATAAAATGAAAAAAAATCAGTATTCCTCTATTTCACAACAGTAGAATCTCTGACACCTTTAGCGGACTCTACTTACACGAAGTAGAGTTTCGATGTTTTGTTTAACGACTCTCATCAGCGCTATACGTCGTAAGCAGCAATAATTCACCATTCTTGTTTACTTTCATCCATAGGTAATACTACATAATACCTTTCTTTATATGTAAACCAACTGCGATAATTACGTATTAGATAATTACCACAGTTGGTTTCAAGAATGTTTACTGCTCATTTAAACTTACCCCTTATAGTAAGTGTTGAATTACGCATTTGCGATTTCGATGACAGGAACTCGAATGTCGCGATACTGATCTGCAACACGAACACCATCTGGAGTAAACTGGTTTACTTTACCGCTGATGATGTCGGCCACTCGAATCGCTTTGTTTGCGAGATATTCCAGTTTCGTATAGTTGTTATCCAGGTTGTTGAGCTTTTCAGACAGCTCGCAGGCACGTCTCGGTTGACTTTCAGGAGACTCACGATAAGTCCTCTGCAAAGAACCGAGAGAGATCCATGATGGTTTGTTGTTTCGCAGACAGGCTACGTAATATGCTTCAGCATCAGCATTCTTCCGAATCTTGATTGCTTTCACCATTGTGTCCATGTTTGCTTTATAGGTTTCGAAGTCGTAGAATTCTATTACTTCACCTTTTTCGGACAGACCGAAAACGCCGATAAACGGCAGACCGCTGTTCTTCAGCTTATCAGCGGTTACGGGAACGAGTGTCTGCTCTCCACGAAGAGGTAACACAGGTTGATTCTGTGCATCAAATGCTTTCATATTAAAAAATCTTTTTAAAATTGGTTAATGTACCATAAATTTGTTACTACATATCTATGTAAGTCTTAGTTATCTATGTAAGTCTTAGTTGCAAGAAGTAAAAAGAGTGCAAGGACGAATCCCTGCACTCCTATAACGTTTAGATACGTTCAAAAATCGCAAAAGGTCTCTTACGTAGTATCGGCTGCCCATTGTCAGTATAGGCAACTTTTCCACCTATAAAAGCAGTAGTGTCGACAGCTACTGTTTCGACGACTTTGATTTCGCCAAGTGACATCAACAGTTTAACTCGTTCACAGTCATCGCCTACTTCCATAAGCTCATAATTGAGCTTATGATTCTTGTATACCTCTCGCCACTCTTCTGCCATTTGTCTGGCAAAGATTCGAACAGGTACCCAAGTCGGTTTGCCGTTGATCCCGATTTTCATATACGGAACAGGCTTGTTGTTATATGTACTCTTTTGAAAGCACTCATCGCAAAATTCGCTTGGGAGTGTAATGACATCACCGACGATGAAGTTGATACCGCCGAACGACTTGCCAGTCTCTTTCAAGTCGTCGATACTTTTAAATGACGTTGCATTAGCAACAACATTTACAGCCGTAGCCATTTTCAATTCACTAGTTTTCATAATCGCTAAAGGTTTAAAGTTTGTAATTACATAATACATTTAGTCTTAGGAATATATACAATTAAAGAGAATGTACCGAAGCACATTCTCTTATATGCTATAAACTGATAGTTGCAGTTACAGTGTAACCACGTCGTCGCAACTCTTCAACCAACTCCTTATCGGAATGCTTATCGAGAACGTTATCGATAACTTTCTCAACAATTTCAGCATTTTTAATAAGTTTTTGGCGTGATGGAGATTCACGTGCAGCTTCCGCTTGAAGTACACGAGCTTCTTTGATCATAAATTCTGCTAATTTATGATTTGGAGCTGTCTTACATGCATTCCATATAAGACGATCTTTTACGGAATGTAAAAGTCCGTGTTTCAACAGAACTCGCTTCAGATATGTAGGAGCTACTTTAACTCCACAATCTCGACACAAACCTCCGAAAGATCTAGGTTTGTCGATACTCTGAGCGATTCGAGAATCAGACCATGCGTGAATAGTTTGCAGTACTTCTAATACTGCATTAATTTCTGTTTGTGATATCATAACGTTATGACGGTTCACCTAAGCACCGAAAGGTTCAAGTTACAGAAGTATTTCTGTCTTAGAACATTTGATCCCAATCTTCCTTTGTAATACACGTAGTGCATATTACAATAGTGATAATAACAATGAAAATGGATATTGCAAGATACCCGTTTTCATTTAAACTATCAACGCTCATCAAGAAGAGTAGAACTATTGTCATTGTAATGTAGAACATTACTTTTTTGCAAAATAGTTTCATCCTTTAATGAGTTCAAAGATTGGAGCTGTTGCTCCGTTTGATAAAATTGTTTTCGCAACAACTTTAATTGTTTTGCCTTGTAACAACTGATGCAATTCAATAAAGTTTTGTGTACGATAGACTCTCTTCGTGAAGCTATTAAAATCAGATAGTTCACGATAGTTACTGAGTCTTCGAAAATACCGTAAAGGTATTCGATCGATTAAACAATCATTAACGATACAAGACATCAATAACTTGTTATTCTTAATAACAATAGGTTCATTAAGGATTTTGATAACCGTTCCGACAGAACGATCAAAAGGTTTTGTATTCATGGTCTTGTTTGTAATCGTTAATGAATTGTTTACGTGCGATGCGCAGTTCCTTACGAGTAACTTTACGATGAGAAAAGTTTACTCTCGTAATTGTTACATTCGCTTCGATAATAGTGTAAGAATTGTCACACGACTCATTACCGAAACGAATTGCACTGCGAAGTCGAGGACACTCTTGCCAGAGTTCAAGGAAGTCAGTAGCTTCTCGATATAAATTTGTAGTGGCACACATGGCACTATAGCACTTTACCTAAGGAGTGCGAGGTTCAAATTCAAACTGAGAAAAATTTTTGGTCTTAGTGAATTTTAATTTGATTTTCCATTTTATTAGGCCAGGGGGACTTTTTATGATGTGTCCTATCGCATACATCACATATATTATATTGCATATACTATACACTATATAATACCGCTCAACATTTTGTAAAATCAATAATTTATTTTATTTTTGCAAAAAGCTAAAATTTATGAATAATTGATTAAAACAACAGTTAATATATCAACCTGTTATTAGAGAATCTAAAATCAATATAATTCCCGAACAGGAAACAATAATCTTACCTAAAAAGAAAATAAAGACTACCTCATTAGAAGGTTATACTCCAACTTTATTAAAAGAACCTCAAGAAAAAGTAATTATAGAAATACCTCAAGAAGAAACAAAGTATCCAAAAGTTTTTCAAAATAAATCGGAATTTATCAAAGTTATGACTCCTTTATATGAAAAGATATTAGCTTCTAAAGGTATTGATACTTCTTTTGCTAAAGCGTTAGTACAACAATCTGGATTAGAATCAAACTGAGGTAAATCACAATCTGGTAAATTTAATTTAGGAGGAATTAAAGGAAAAGGAACAAAAAGGCGTACAAGAGAAGTTATAAATGGAAAAGATCAATATATATATGACAGTTTTAGAGATTTTAACTCTTTAGAAGATTATGCTAATTATCATGTAAATCTATTAAACAATAATAGATATAGAGCATTTTCAGGTACAGTAAATGAATTTGCAGATAAAGTAGCTAAAGGTGGATATGCTACTGATCCTAGATACAAAAATATTTTAAGTAAAATGATAGCTAGTGCTAAATTTGGAATGAAAGTTCCAAAATATCCTCCATATGATCCTACAAAATTTAAAAATACTATTCCTGAAACATATAATAATGAGTTTATAGGTTTATTTGAAAAAATTCAAAATTTAAAAATAGAACAAGATCGATTGCAAAAATTAATCAATGCTCAGAAAACAATCAAAAGATCATATAATCCTGAAAATATAAATTGATTATATAATTATTTTATTTCGAATCAATTACCTGAAGAACAAGCTCTTAGTTTAATTAGCAATATTATTCATGAAAGTGGAGGAGAAGTTGATAATCCCTCTTCTAGCGGGAAATATAACGGCTTAATTCATTGATCTCCTGAACGATATCAAGATATGTTAGATACTACAATTCCAACAGATAGTATGTTAAAAAGACAAGCCGATTATCTAATTAATACAGTTAAAGGAAAAGATACTTACATGGATTGAGTTAAAACTAAAACAAATCATAAATTATTTCATTCTGGACAAACTCCTTTAGATGTTAATAATGGATTGATTTCAGGTTATGTACGTCCAGCAAATATTGAAAAAGAGATTAGAGAAAGAACACAAACACACAATGATTTAAAATGACAACTAAAGAAAAATGAATTTTAGCTGCTATTATAATAGTTGTAATAGTAGCAATCTTAGCGGCAATCAAATTGCTTCCATTTTATGTAACAATTATTGCGTTAGTAACGTATGTATTTGGAATTGGAACTGGTTGGTTCCTTAAAAGAATTAAAGATAAATATTTTGTAAAGTCCTAAAACAACAAAAGGCAGTCGAATTAACGGCTGCCTTTTTCATTTCTTAAATATATGTAAGTTCCTGTTGCACCTAATCCTCCACTAATTCCGAATGAATTACGTATTCTATTAGCTACAGATTCTCAATTGTACATAGGTATATTCTTTAAAACATCTTCAGATAATTTATATGGGTGTGCTCTGTTAATAAATGAATAACTTGTAGGTAGTATATCATTTGATATAGATGCTACTAAATCTACTTGCCCATCTGGATAAACATCGTGTTCAAGAACTCTAACTTTCTTAGCTGGTAATTTATAATGTTCTACTACTGTTCTTTTTAAATCTTTTGGATTAACTGAGCTAACTGCTGTATCATAACTTCCTACATACTTTTCAGTTTCAGGAGTTTCGTAAACGTTCTCACCTGTACGTTTATATTGTAAATCAGGTTTATTCTTTCCTTTAGGTAAAGCAATAGCTCTGTGTACAACCATCTTATCTTTTACTAATCCGTCTCTTGCAAACATTGCCGCTCTTTTCTGAACTCCTGGAAGTTTACTAAATCCGCTGCCTATTGCTCCAGCAGTTAATAACGCTTCAAGTCCAGTTACAGCAACTTTACCATATTCTCCATTTTTAATATCATCGTCTACTGTAGTTACTCGATCACTAGTTACAAAATCTGCAATTGCCGCACCGTTTAGTACTCTAGAAAGAGTCTTTAATATCTTTAATTTCCCAAATGGAAGTAATAATCCTAACGCAAAAGAACCAGTTGTTAGTAAATCATTACCAGCTTTCTTAACTAATTGTCCTTTTTGCTGAATCTCAAAATGGAACGTCTTTAGGACGTTTTGTTCCATATCCGTCTATATAGTATTTATCCTTGTCGGACATGATCTATTGCTAAACATATAACTCCAGCTATGAATATAAATACACAACATGGACTATGTATTATAAACGTTGTTATTAATGTAAATAATATTACAAATATTCAACCTAATGCTCTAAGTCAATTCTTCATTTTCTTTTGTTGTAAAAGTATCTATTCCATATAATAAAGCGTCTATTAATATTAATCCCACAGGAATAGCCATAGGAATGATAGATAACATTCCTAAAATCAATGTAATTACCATAATACCTAAAATAATATCTGCCATTAGTTCCATAATACATTAAGCTTTAAAAAAGTAAATATTATTATTTTTATAATTATTTGTATCTATATGTAATCAAGTAGTCTCTCTGCCATTTTGATCTCATTTTTCAATACGAATTGGAATAGTTAATTCTAATTTATGTTTTTCTAATTCGTATCTCATATTAGATGCTGACATCTTATTGCTAATTAAATCAAAAGCATTACCTTTTTTATGTTGCGAATTTTTAGCTCCGATTTTACAATCTGGCTGTCTGTATCCACAATAATTTCTACTACCTCCAGATGCTCAATTATTACATATTAAAGGAATTCCTAATATTTCTCTAACTTCTTCTAATGCTTTTAAAGCTCTAGAGTCAAGTAAAGCTAATGATTTTTCCTCTCCTAATTCTTCATATACCTCTTTTGGAACTAGTTCTTTTATATCAAAATATTTATTTGCTTTCATTTCTTTTAACTCCTCCTAATTTATCTGCTCAGGCTTCAACAAAAAATTTGTAATAATCATAAGGAATACCTTTTTTACGCTTTCGCCTACAATTTAAATTATGTAATCCACTTAATAGCCCTACAAAAGGTAAATATAAAGGACCTAATCATTTAGATTGAATACCATGTCCAGCCTCATGTTTAATAGAATTTTTTAAACTAATTCGTATATTATTGTTGTCCCAATCGTATCTATTATAATCTAATAATACATAATAACCTAAAGAAATTCCTCCAGGAAATTTATCATAAATATAAACCTCCTGATCTTTATACGTAAACGTTTTTAATCTAGTTCTATTATAAAACGGAAGAAGTATTGCTCCTAGTAACGATTGAGGAAATTCTCAAGTTCATCTACGAATTTTGATAATTGTTTTCATTTTTCTTTCTATTAAATATTTTTACTACAGAATCTGCACCTAATAGAGTAGTACTACATATAAATAGAGTATCTACAATAACTGGAGCTTGTATCCCGTGAAAAGTACATCATAAACATATAATAAGACATGCCACTCATCCTAAAACTCCACAAACTCGTTTACTACTTAAACCACTTTGTGCAGTGAATAATCTAATAAAGAAATCTTTCATTATTTTATTATATAGATAAATAGTCAACTACTGCTTTACAAAAACTTAGGAATTCTTCATCTGATAGATTAGAACGCATTGTATTTATACTATTACATACTAAACGAATGTTAGATAAAGAATATGCTCTCCCTGGTTTAATTCTATCGATAGAAACATTAAAAGGATTTTTGCCTGCTTTAATAACAGTTTGCATCTCTAAATTAGATAATGCGCACTTTCCATTTTGTTTTTCAAACAATTCGATTAATTGCTCTTTTGTTAAATCGAAAGGAATATTGTTTTTAAAGCTCTAGTTTTACATCCAGATAACAATCGTGATAAAAATCGATCTCGATCGTTAATTTCCTGAGTAGCTCTTTTAATTTTCTTCCTTTCTTTTTCATAATTTTTGCATTCTCTAGAATATCCTTGTTGGCAAATATATTTCTCTCCTTTATAAAATTCTGAAACATCTTTATAAGTTTTACAAACATGACAATATAGTTCTCCATTTTCATTAAAACTTGGAATTCTTATACGCTTAGATTCTTTTTCCTTTTCACATTCTTTACAATGAGATCCATATCCGCACTTTACATTATTGCGTCTAGGAAAAAAATTTAGATGTCATTGGTTTATATTTCTTACACTTAGTACAAAGTTTATAAATAACATCATTAATTAATTTAAAATTAGGTAAACCTAATGTATAATTCATTTGTTTTCCAAGTTTCTCAAATAAGATTTTTTGATCTTCTGAAGTCATAATTATTTATTATGATGTCATTTAGCAGCATTTCTAGCAAAATTAGCTCTCTTCTTTTGTAGCGGAGTTGCATTAGGATCATTAAGTACAGATCTAGCATGTTCTTGTACAGTTTGTCCAGCTCTTTTAGCACTAGCTGTAAACTTACCACGATTGGCCTTCTTTATATAGATTTTCCCACCTTTCTTTAAATGTTCAATCATATCGATAAACAAATTAGGTAAATCTATTGTGCTTGAGTTAGATAACTTTTGTATTTGTTTTTGTAAAGTTTTAAAATCTAAATTAAAATCATTCATATTAAATATATTTAGCAAGTTATTAGTTTAAATATTTTTATTTTGTATTTCACAAAAATAATAAATAAATTTGCAAAGTAAAAATAAAAAATTTAAAACTAAGTAATAAAATGTGAAATACTTTTCTAGATTGATTCTCATTTATAGTTGATAAAATTAAAAACTGGAAGGATGTTTGAAGAACATTGTTTATACTGTTAATTGTCTTTGCATTAAATATAATTACTAAAGAATATACCGAACGTTTAGTTATAAATTCTAAAACAGAAGTAGTAAATGAAATAAACCAAAGACATGATAGTATATTAAATCATGTTATTGAAAAATCTCCCGAAGTAGATAGAATTATTAATTCTATTTTAGATAATTTAAATATTACCTATGGATTTAATCGTGCATCTCTAATGATTTATCATGATAATATCACAATGACTAATGGGATGCCGTATTTAAGAATGTCTATTTCTCATGAAAGAATAAGAGAAATAAAAATGAAAGTAACTGCTAAAAAAACTGAAATGCAAAATGTTCCATCATCTATGTACTCAGATTTAAATGCAGAATTATTAAAACATGGCCAAGTAATAAGAACTTTAAAATCTTTAGAAATAATTGATAAAAATTCCTATACTAGATGTTTAAATGAAAATATTAAAGGATATATTGTAATTCTTATACGTAATACAGATAATTCCCCATTAGCTGCATTGTGGTGTTTTAGTTGTGATGACGAAGTTCCAACTAGTCCAAATGTAGTACACGATTTAATGGGACAAGGACACGTTATTAGAGATGTATTAAAATACTAGTGATTTATGACAATGATTTTAGAAAAAGATAAGTTTTATAATGACTTATCTATTGATAAAGAAAATGACAATGTAATTTATAATGATCAGCAACACGTTTATATAGATAAAACAGATGGATCCTATTATATATCTGTTACGACACTAATTCATAATTATACTAATATATTTGATTCTGCTTTTTGATCAGCATATAAAGCATTAGAATCATTAACAGACGATGTAACGTTTGCAGCTTTAAAGAAAGTGTTACTTGCAACTAAAAAATTTGATCCATCTATTTTACATAAACTTAGTATTGATGAATCTCAATTTAATACTAAACGAGAAGAAATCTTACAAAGTTACGAAGATGAAAAAAATAAATCCTGTGAACGTGGCACTAAAATACATGCTAAGTTTGAAAACGCAATGTATCAAAATCCAGAAAAAGAACTAAAAAGATACGGATTAGGTGGGAAATTTAGTGTTAAAAAAGGATATTATCGACTTGATACAGAAAAAGCAGTATATCCAGAATTTCTTATTAGTGTAAAATCAAGAGATGGCGTATTGAGAGTTGCAGGACAAATTGATTTATTAATTAAAGATGGGAACGATATAATAATTATAGATTTTAAAACTAATAAAAAAATCGATCGCAAATCTTATTATAATAAATCAACAAAACGATATGAATGTCTAAAATATCCTTTAAATACAATTCAGGATTGTAATTTAATGCACTATACACTTCAATTATCAATGTATGCTTATTTGCTTCAACAAATTAATCCAGATTTAAATATTAAAATGTTAAAGTTAATTCATATTGATCATTCAAATAAAGTTGAAGAAATTGAAGTAGAATATATGAAAAAAGAAGTAGAAGTACTTCTTAAACACTACAAAAAACAACTACTTATAAAAGAAGAATTATCAAAAGATACTCCAATCGTATATTAGTAATCGTTACAATTGCAAGTTAAAAGGTTATAAATATAATTGGAGTATCTTTTTTAAATAAAATATTATGGGATTTATAGATATATTAGATGGACATATTAAAGAATTATTTGGAGCTAATGAGAATTTAAGTAATAAACGTTTAAAGATATGCATGAAGTGTCCATTATATAAAAAGACTCCAGTAGGTCCTATTTGTAATAGTTCTTTATATATTAGTAAAGATGGAAAAGATGTGGTAAATTACGGAAAAGAAGGATACGTTAAAGGGTGCGGTTGTAATTTAAGTAAAAAAGTCCGTCTATCAAATGCAAAATGTATTATAAGAAAATGATAATATGCAGATTAATATAAAACATATATTAATAGGTTGATATAATAAAATCTTTTTAAAAGAACAGGATTTAGCAAATTATCGATTAAATATTTGTAAGCACTGTCAGCATAATGTAAAATTTTTAGGTCAAGATAGTTGTGATTTATGTGGCTGTATATTAGATGCTAAAGTCCGAGTAAGAGGGGAAAAATGTTTAAAAAATAAGTGATAAAATGGATTTAGGAAATAGAAAAATGGAATTAACAGGCATACATTATATGCCAGGACTCGATCAATCAGAAGATTTAACTACAACAGATAAAGAAGTGATGAAAAAATTACAAGAACAAGCTCAACTTGAAATGGCAGATAATTTATGTAAACAAAATGAAGGAATTAAATCTGCAGCTAACAAAGAAATTGTAGCTTGTAATAGTAATGTAATCATTAAACTTTATGATAGAAATCCTTATCGTAGTATTAAGACTAGTGCTTCAGGGATTATCTATGGTTTAGATGGACATGAAATGTATTTTAGTCACGAATCTGGAGAAATGGAAGAATCTCATCAGGAAATTATTTGTGCAGAAGTAATTGCTATTGGACCTGAATGTAAAAATGTAAAAGTTGGAGAGGATGTGTATTGTAGAAATATTCCTGTTCCAATACCTTTTGATAATCAAGGATATTATGCTATTACAGAACAAAATATTATATGTAGAATTGTAAATAAAAATTAATGATGTTAGAAGATAAAATATTTTTTAATCCTGGAGATTTGGTAATATTAAGACATCCAATTCCAAATCGTCCAGTCATGTATGTAGTAGGAAGAGTAATGCAAACGATAAAGAAAGGAGCGAATCTTGAATCCTTATTTAAAGGAATTAGATGTAGATGATATGACAATAATGCTACTTTACAAGAAGCAATCTTTTCTACTAAGGATTTAAAGTTTTATGAAAATGAAGATTTATAATAAAATAAAAACTTTATATTCATAATATTTCAATAATTTAATAAAATGGACGAAAAGAAAATACAAAAATTTTTAGAATGACTTCCAACAAAATTTGAAGAATTTAAAGGTAAATCTTTAGAAGAAGTTGCAGAAGATTTAAATCGATTATATGAAACAGACGAAGGCAAACAAACTATTCAGACTCTAATGAATACGTTCTTAGAAGAACAAGATAAAGACCCTTCTAAATTTGCTAATGGAGGAATTCTTCCTACAAGTAAATTAGATTACATTGTTTCTTTGCATAAAAAAGGTGGCAAACTAAAAACTAAGAAATGTTCCTGTGGATGTGAAATGCACAAAGTATTCGAAAATGGAGGAGTTGTTGAAAAATGTGCCTGCGGATGTGATACTAAGAAAATCGTAAAAGCTGAAAATGGCACAAAAACTAAATCTAAGTCGAAATCTAAAGTTGAAACTTACCAAAAAGGTTATTTAACTCCTTGAACTTTTGCATTCAACTCTGCTAAAACAACAGTTTTACCAAACATTGACGGAGGGGGCCAAAGAACAATACAACGTGTTGCTTCTCCATCAGGTAAAGTTATTGACCGTATATATGCTCCAGGTCAAGGTTATACAGAGAGAGTAATAACTCCAACTGATACAACGTTTACAAGAGTCATCTCAAATGGAGGAAGTGGAGCGCCAGATATACAAACATTTAGTAAAGGTATGCCAGATTTTAATTGATTCCAACAAAGATGGAAACAATATGGAGTTTACAAAAAAGGCGGAAAGGTATAAGAGATATCTTTTTGCTTTATAAGGAATAATATGGATTTATTTATATTTAATAATGATTTACAGAGATTAGAGATTAATGAATATTCTATTTTGCTAATTAAAGAATTTGCAGCTCTATGAAACGAAGACAGAAATAAATGTAAAGAAGATCCTAAAGGTATTAAACGTTTACGTGCTTATAGAGAATTTGCATATATTTATTTAGCTTTAGACTATAAATCTCCATATTTTGAATACTTAGAACAAGAGAAACATCAAGCAGCTATGGAAGATAGCGGACTTACTGAAAAAGAGTTTAATGATGAAACTTTTAGAGCTGCTTGTAGAAAATATATAGAACTTAAAGATTCATCAAGAATTCTAAGTTTGATTAAAACTGCATTTAGAACTCTAGAAAAGATGAGAGTATTTTTAGATTCAATCGATTTTAACGAAAGAGATGAATTAAATGGAGGTAAATATATTAACGATCCTAAAAAAATTATGGAAAGTTTAACTCAAATTGGAAAAATGGATGCTTATTTAAAGGAACTCGAACTTACATATAAGAAAGGTTTAAAAGCACAATCCAAATTAAGAGCAGATAACGAGCCAGGTTTTGGAGATATGGATCAACTCCAAAGATAAAAATATAAATAATGGAACAAGAAGTAAAACGAAAACGAGGTAGACCAAGAAAAAATCCTCCTGCAACTTTACCTACATTTGCAGACAGGTATGAAGAAGAATTAAAAAAGAAATTATTTCAAGATGTAACTGTATCAAAAACAGAAGACGAAGAGGAAAGTCCATATTATGAGTTTCCTAAGGAAGGACATAGAAAACGCAATGGTGCGTGAGATGTTCCTCTTGATGAAGAAATATTATATTTTGATCCAGAATTATCTTATGAATTAACTGGTTATAGACCTATAAATGAAACTCAAGGTTTAGATTTTGATCCAACTCCATTTACTGAGGCAGGTAGATTGTTTATGGAAAGAGGACATTATACAGAATATCCTAAAAATAGCAAACCTTATCGTGATTATTGAACAGAACAGTATAAACGTTGTGTAGATGGTTATACTGTTGGAAAATATAGGATAACTGGAGATCATTATTTCTTTTTGAATTTCTATCGAATGAAAACTGTTGATGGAGAGAAAAAAGCTGGTGCGGGACGTACCGAAGCATTTCCAACTTTTTTTGCAAAACAATATGAATATTTTCACTATCTAGAAATGTGCGAATATCTTTATAAAGATTGTGTTGCATTAAAATCTCGTGGGGTAAACTAATACCTGCCCTCTTTTATAGTAATATAAAAGTAATAAATTTCGCTATATCGCAGAAGACTAAGGTGATTAAAATCACTATGTTAACAGCGAGATAAGTCAATTAATCACTGACCATCGTAACGCATAGAAAGGAATCACAGAGATAAACTTTCCACGAGAGCGAAACATCCTAATATTTAGTTAAGGATGAAAATATATGCTGAACTTATAAGAAATTATAAGAGTCTAGGGATAAAAAGCCTTAGAGATAACAAAAATTGAGGTTTTTCAGAAATTGGAGCTTGTTTGGGTGTTCGTCCTTTTATTACTACTAAAGGTTTTACTACTATTTATACAGCATATACTGAGAGTTATGTTGATACCGTATTAGGTAAATGCTGAGTACAATTAAACTGATTAAATCAAAATACTGACGGAGGTATGAAACGACTTCGTCAGAAAATCGATAATATAAAACACAAACGTGCATCTCTTGTTGATAGTGAAGGCATAGAATTTGGGCGAATGGCTGATATAGAAGGAATAACAGCAGATCATCCAAGAAAAATTAGAGGTGAACGTGTAGATAGACTCTTATTTGAAGAGGCTGGATCTAATCCAATACTTTCAACATCGTGAACGCAAGGTACTGCTCTAGTTGAACTAGGAGGAGCTAGAGTCGGGATTAAGATCGCATGAGGGACGGGAGGCGATATGGGGCCTGCTCTAGCTGGTTTAGCTAAAATGTTTGAAGATCCATTAAGCGCAGGAGTACTTCCATATAAAAACTTCTATTCAGATGATGGTACTGCACAGTATACTGGGTTCTTTATTCCAGCATATGAATTTATGATGCGTCCTGGGTATGTTGATAATCGAGGAGTAACCGATACTAAACGAGCTAAAGCTTTTTATGAAGAACAACGCAAATTAAAATCAGGAGAACGGTTATTAGAGTATTGTTCAGAATATTGTTTTACTCCTAAAGAAGCATTATTACGACAAGGTGAAAATATATTTGATTCCGTATTAATTGCAGATAGAATTACTCAGATTCGAGTACATAAAATGGGAACTTCTCCTCAACATATAGCGTTATTATGAGATAGAGAAGATAACGATAATTCTCGAAATAAAGTTAAAGCAGTATCTAGTCCTAATAGTAAAATATTAGTTTACGAAGAACCAAAACGAGATAGCGAAAGCAACATATATAATAATTTATATGTTGCAGGAATAGACTCTATCGATCAGGGTACTGGGGATTCTGCAACACAATACGATGTATCAGATTTTTGTATTGTTGTAAAAAGAAGAATATTTGGTTTAAATGAACCTAAACATGTTTGTATTTATAAAGATCGCCCAAGAGACATACGAGAAGCTTATGAAAACGCAATGAAGATTTTAGTATGGTACAATTGTAAGGCGTTACTTGAACATACAAAAATCAGTATATTAACTTACTTTAGAGAAAAAAAGAAAGATTCTCTATTTATGCGACGTCCAAAATCTAGTTTAGGAGATATAAAAAAAGGAAATTCGGCCATGATAGGAGTACCTGCAACAGAAACTATTATTAAACACGGATTAGAATTGATCAATAACTTTGTAAATGATTACTGTTATGGAATTGATTCTGATGAAATGCTTGAACAGTTACTAAACTATTCATATGAAAATAAAAGAAAATTTGATATTGTAGCTGCTCTTGGGATGTGTGAAATGGCGGATGAAGAATTAACTGGAATTAATCCTAAAGTTAAAAACGAAGTTACTAAAACTTGAAAAGATATTGGATGATATATTGACGACAGAGGATATAAACGATATGGTATAATTCCAACAACATGACACAATTAGAAAAAGAGGTTTTAGATATTATTGAAAAAGTTACATGTTGTAAGTATATTGGACACTTAAAAGTAATCGAAAGTGAAGATGATTTTACATTAAACTTATATCTAAACCAAGAAATGTCTCCTATGGTTATTAATTATCAAGGAGATAAAGAATCATTTCTAAAGTTTATTGCTAAGGACTTACGTAAACGCCAAATAGAACGAGCACATCATTTCCGAGCAATTAAACATGAATGATATGAGTCACAATGTATCGATACAGACGATTATTGTAATAACGATATATTATAATGAATAATACAGATATTGAAAAAATTAAAAAGACAATTGCTGAACTGGTCTACGATAAAGTTAAGCTTAGAAAAGCATATAACTATTATCATTGTACTAGAGATGCAGAACAGTTTAGACATTTAGAAGATAATTTTGGAATAGGTACTCCTACCTCTATTAATTTTACTCCTTTAATTAAAAAACATATCGATGTATTAATTGGAGAGTATTTAGGATTAGAACCTGATTTAAAAATATCTTGTAAAGATTCTAAAACTGTTTCTAATATTATGCGAGAAAAGCAATT
>UMHU01033220.1_pt1 | contig 158533 bp, 225 predicted proteins | sample 1965591 | NCBI WGS metagenome assembly UMHU01 (sample SAMEA4836101, study PRJEB28245) | human gut metagenome | biome: gut microbiome; material: fecal sample | place: Denmark | collected 2008
AATCAGTTAGATACCGCCAGACGGTTTATTTAGAACGAGGTTACAAGAGCAAAGAAGTCTGTGGTCCTGAACAGCATCGAAATAAATACGCCGGAGGTATCAAAATGGTTTGTGTTGGAATTGACGTTGCCAAGGATAAGCACGACTGCTGTATTCTCGACTCGGACGGAACGATTCGTGCCGACTGCATTACCATCCCCAATAACATGGATGGCTTCAAGCAGCTGCTTCAGACGATTCGAGACTGTACCAAAAAGTCAGACAAAATAAAAGTAGGACTTGAGGCTACCGGACATTACAGCTACAACATTCTTGGATTTCTTCTTGACAATGACCTGGCCGTCTATGTCATGAATCCTTTGCACACCAACCTGTACCGAAAAAGTCTCAGCCTTCGCAAAACCAAAACCGATCGTGTGGATGCAAGAACGATTGCAACTATGCTATTGTCCGATGTAGACCTCAAGTCCTACACGGATACAGCATACCATAACGAAGAGTTAAAGTCACTAACAAGATACCGATTCGATAAGGTTCGTGAAAGAGCCAAGCTGAAGCAGTCAGTGTCCAGACTGGTCACGATTCTGTTTCCAGAACTGGAGAAGCTCGTTCCCTCTCTCCATATTGCTTCGGTTTATGCGCTCCTCAGTGAATATCCCGGTGCAAAACAGATTTCAGAAATTCATCTCACCAAGCTGACAAACCTTCTTGCGACAGCATCCAAGGGTCGTTATGGCAAAGATAAGGCTATCCAGATTCGAGATGCTGCCAGAACTTCCATTGGTTCCGTTATGCCTGCTAAATTTCTGGAACTGAAGCATACCATTAAACTCATTCGGGAACTCACCTCCGAGATTGATGAAATTGAAGTTTCTATTCAGAAAATCATGGATGAACTGAATCCACCGATTCTTTCTATTCCCGGTGTCGGTATCCAGTCAGCAGCCATGATTCTTGCTGAAATCGGTGATTTTTCCAACTTTGAATCTCCTGACAAAATCCTTGCTTACGCTGGCTGCTCTCCATCTACATACCAGTCCGGAAAACTTACAAACTGTTACGCTCACATGGAGAAGCGTGGTTCTCGTTATTTGCGATATGCCCTCTACAACGCAACCAAGTACGTCTGCCACTGGAATCCCGTCTTTGCTGAATATCTTGCCAAGAAACGTGCTGAAGGAAAGCACTACAATGTTGCCTTATCCCATGCCACGAAGAAACTTGTGCGGCTAATCTATGCCTTGCAGAAATCTGGCAAAGCATATCTTGTAGCTGCCTGATTCTCTCCAGAGCCTGAGCCAAATCCAAGAACAACTTAGCTGGCGCAGCGAACCCTTGACAAACCGAAGCATTCAAATGCTATTCTGTTTCTGCGAGGGTTGGCCGGGCTTGCTTTGCTATTCTCTCCGTCGCCCTCGCTGCATTGATTATGGCATTTGAATGCTGTTTGTCAGGGGCAGCGGTCGGCAGACGGATTTTTTCATTTTGGGGCTTGACTTTTAATAGTTAGTCTCCTAAGTAAAAATACAGGGTTATCCGCAATTACGGAACTACCTGTATAGACCGATTATATTTTGTGGAGCAATAAAGTATTATAGTTTCCTTGCAGAGCGGTTACAGCCACTCTTTCACACGGCTGGAAGTCCTGTGAAGACCTTATTGTATAATCAGATCCAAACAATGTAACTACATAACCATTATTTACTTTGCTTTTTATAACACCAAACGATGTTACGTCATAAGAAGCATTATTTACTTCATGTTTTGCTCCTTGAATAATCGATTTTGTAAGAGTCTCCACTGCACGTTCAACTTCAGTCATAAATAACACCTCCATTAATCATCGCTTGCTTTGATATTGCAGCAAGGCATTTGGCAGTTTTAAAACAATCTCTTTTGCGAGTTCATTTGTATTTCCAACAGGATTTTGAATATAAATATCTCCAACAGAGACTGCTCCTCCAACGGTATGATTCTGAACATTACTTAATGCAGCGTGCTTTGCGAGTTGTTTATTGAACCATTCGTCGGGATTTCCTCCCATTTCAAACAACCGAGATGTTATGTCTGCTGGAACAACACCATCACCAGTTTCTAAATATGTATAACGACCAGATTCTGGTTGACGAACAACAAGCTCAGAACCTTGTTCATCGACATTAGCCAACTGATTCTTATCAATTGTTTTTGAGCCTTTCGCATATTTTTTTGCTTTGAATGAAGGCTTCGGTTGATCTACTGTTGTTTTACTAGTCTTCGATGCAGTAGCAGCGATGGACGCAATTAGAGCAACAGCGCCTGCAACTGCAACTGCTGCTGCTATCCATCCTACAACCGGGATTGAAGCTAATGCGGTAGCAATTTGCATTAACATGCCACTCATTGCAGCACCAACAGTAGAAACCAATGTTCCAAGCGCCATAAAAATCGAAGGGAAGAACGATACAATGCCAGAGCTTATTGCGCTGCCAATAGACATAGCTCCATTTGCAATCGGAGTAAAGAGGCTACCAACAACAGATACAACGCTTCCTAATCCGTTCTGTGCAAGCCCAATTAATGAACTAAAACCCTGAGAAAAGAATGATCCGATATCACCAAACAGTAAACTAGTCGAAGTTGAAATTTTATTCTACGCTCCATTAAAGAAGTTTCCTACATTAGAAAGGAAACCACTGGTTCCTGATGTTATTTTATTCCAGCCACCAAAAATTACCTCTTGAAGTTTATTTACGCCATTTCTGCCAACCTGACTAAGGTTGTTCCAGAAATTACCAAAAGCGGTCTGCGTATTGTTCGTGTTCTTTCCATTAAACAAGTTGGTGATTTTGTTCCATAAAGTAGTAATTCCGCCGTTGCCACTACCGCCATCCAGCTTATCTAAGACATTTCCGACTTTTTCAAGCGTACTAATTAGAGACTCAAGTCCACCAATAATATTCTTAATAGTAGAGATCGGATTGGCAGCTTGCATAGAAGCTAAAACATTGCCCTTAAAAACATCGACACGACCTTCCATTTCTGTGAAAGTCATATCGGCGATTTCGGATGCATACTTCAACTTCTTATTATAGTCATCCCAATCGGTTCCGATTAGACTGATAATCTCGCTATACTTATCTTTCAGTTCGTTCAGTTTATCAATCTGGTCATCAATAGCTTTCTCGGCATCTTCCTTGCGCCACTCACGTTGTTGGTCATTCAGATTATCCTGAGCTTCCTTGACTGCGGATTCGTCAGCAACCCACTCATAGCCATTGCTGGTCAACTTGCGAACAGTACGCTGAGTGCGAGCTTTTTCAAGTTCGGCCTTTAGCTTAGCCAGAGTAATTGCGCGTTCCTCTTCGTCATTGGCCTCTTGAAGAGCTTCTTTCTGCTTGTTTAGGGCATCGATTCGCTTATCTATATCCTCAGTCATGGCCTCGCCCCAAAGTTTGAGGTCCGAGTTCTTTTTCGAGTTTGCACTTTCAATCAGATCAAGAAAAGAAGAGAAGATGTCTTTTAAATTAGAAAACAGGGAAGTAATTCTCTCTGTTTCTGTATCCATACCCTTCATATGGTCGGTAACATCCCAAGTCCCATCAGCTACTTTCTGAAGAATCTCGGCGTAACGTTTACCGATTTCTGTTCCCTCGTAATCAGTAGCAAGTTTTCGTAACTGCTCAACGTAAAGAGCACGGAATGCTTCCTTGTTAAAAACAAGCTTATCGCCTTGAAGATCAAGACAGGCTATGTACTTTACATCCAGCCCCATTAACTTCTGAATACTATCTTGACTTAAATCGCCATATGTATTATACTCTTCAGAAATATCAGACAGATCATTAAAGGCACTCTGGAAGTTATCCATTCTATTATTGATATTTTCGAGTGTAGATCCCAGTCCGTTGATATATTCTTCAACACTGATTATATTTCCGGCGATTTCTTCTTTTGCGTTTTCAAAACCTTGTGCAAGATACTCACCTGCAACACCACCTGTTTTACGAGCAGCAGAAGCCATCTTGTCAAGAGAAGCTAAAAACATTTGTTTAAAAGCATCGCTGTTATAATCAATAGTACCACTATCGATATTTAATGCGCCAACGTATTTCTCGTTAGTGAATAAATCTGTGTTATCGTACAGATCGCGAATTGCCTGATACTGTTTATCAACATCATCTGCATCAAGGGCACCAAACGGATTATCAATCTTGTTTTTGCTCACTTCGGACAACCCAGAAAATGCGGATTTTATAGCGTCCGTCTTTTCCTTAGCCTTGTCCATCGCAGTGCCGTAGCCTTTGATAGCGTCAGTCAACTGCTCAAAAGAGATGGTTTCAGAATCAACACTAGAATTCAACCAGTCGAGAATCTTCTTCATCTCGCCAGCAGACTTGCCACCATCATTAGCCGCATTTGCTTCCTTGAGTTGTGCCTTAATAAATGTGCGGAATTTGGCTGTATTAAGTTCAAGTTTTCCGTTTTGCTCCGTCAAACAAGCAGTAAACTTGTCATCGACACCAATCAGTGACTTCATTGTATCAGCACAGATATAACCATATTGGTTATATTCTTTCATGGCCTTTGTTAAGGTATCAAAAGCAGAAGCAATATCAGTCACAGACTTCGCAGTAGACTTGTTGTTCTTGCTGGCCTTATTTGTCGGGAACCCATTCAACTGATTTGTTAATGCTCGCCCACCCCTTAGAGCAGCGTTCATATTGGTGTACAACAGAGAAAGCTGAGTATTTGTGCGATTCGTAATTTCCTCTAGCTTTGCAGGATCGACGCCACGTTCGCCAGCTTTTTCAACTTCATTTGCAAACTCTTGAGCAGCACTATATGTCGCAGTAGCCGCAGTAGCATTTTTCAAAGCGGGAAGAAGATTCTCAAGAGCAGTCTTTTCAGCCGTGGTTTTCTCTTTTAGGTTATCGGTACTTTCAGCTGTGTCATCGGCAGTAAGGTTTGCAACCTCATGTTGTGCGTTAGACAGAATTGTTGCCGCAGCTTCTGCGTATTCAGCAGCAAGTAACTCGGCATAACTCTGTTTATTTATCTGGAGCTTACCATTAACAAGCTCAAGGCAATTCAGATACTCGGTGTTCATCGTCAGTAAAGACTGAAGAGAATCGAGACTCATGTAGCCATACTGATTGTACTCTTCCATTGCACTGGTAGAAGCTTTATACGCAGACTGGATTTCATCCATTTTGGAAGAAATATCTTCCATCTTCTGTGCGCCAGCTGCCAATGCGTCAACACCATTTGCTGAAGATTGAGCTACAATACCAACTTGAACAAGTGCTTGAATAAACGCATTCACACCGTTTGTGTCAGCAGAGAAGTCCATGTCAGTCAGAGCTTTACGAAGATTTGCGAGAGCTTGCGCTTGCTCGTCTGATAATCCTTCGTTTGTGCCCCATAAGAGCTCGTTTAACTTACTTGCATCAAATCCATCAATCGTATTTTCCAGAGTTTGAACAGCAGAATTTACCTTGTCAAAAGTAAAACTGACGTCCATACTGTTGTTATTGTCATTCTGCCAAAAATCAACAGCTTGAAGCTTTCTACGAGCATTCGTGTTATTATTGATGGCATCAGTAGAATCATTATAAGAATCTACATCGTCACGCAAAGCGTTTTGCTCATCAAGTAAGAATTGGTAGAGGCTATGGTACGTCCCACCAGCCGCTCGCTCGGCTTCGGTAGTATTGTCAATAATATACTTTAGGGCTTTACCAACCTCGTTGTAATAGTCAACAATAGAATCCGCATCATTTAACTTGTCAGGTCCATAACCACCGAACTTGTTAAAGACATCAATGCCAGCATCTTTAATATGGTCACCCATATCCATTTCAGGAGCCGACCAAACAGTAAGATAATGCGTCCGATTATTCTTCTTGGCTGTATCAACAAGCTTCCCACCTTGAGCATCTTTGTTTTGTGTCAACTCATAACGAGATGCTTCCAACTGCTCCGCTGTAATATCCTGAAGTAATCCAAGCTGCTCTTCATACTTGCCGTTTTGAAGGTCAAGTTTACCAAGTTTGTTTTCATCAAGCGTTCCTTGTTCTTTCGCAAGATCAAGAATCTCTGCCTGAATATCTTTTGCTTGGTCAAAGTCTTCTGTATCCCAACCAGACTTGTCGCCAAGTTCTTCATAAGCACTGACCAGATCCTTTAAAGAGGAAGTGGTGCTCTGCGCAGCATCGGCGGCTTCCTTAGATTTCGTTGCGACGTTTTGCACTCGTTGTGCCGCTTCCGTAATCTTCTTAGTCCCCCAAGAGACGAGCAATCCAATTCCAACACCCAGCGCGGCATTGAGCAGTAAAGCTTTTGCGCGAAGGGCAAGTAGTTTAAGGGAAAAACCTTCAGTTGCTTCGCCTGCGGCTTCCGCATTTACTTTACTTTGTTTTAGTGATGTGATAAAATTGGAAATAGAAGGCTTTGCACCATTTAAAGATGCTTTGTAGTCATCTATCGCATCTTGTAACCACCCAAACCAGATTTTTATATCGTTCCAAGCCTTGTTGTGTACGCCATCTTCATCAGCAGTAAATAGGAAAGATAACATCGAAATTTTATCATTGAGGAGAGAAGAATGAATAAAATTCTATACTGCCCATGGTGTGATAGATACGCTAGAGAGCCATGGTATCATTGTCCATTTTGCCACAGCCAAACTATCTATATAAAAGCATGGGATAAAAAATCTGACGAAGAAAAGAAAGAATGGTTAAAGAAATTTCAAAAAGTTGACCCACCAAGACCAATCAAAGACAAATCACTACTTCGTGAAGCGGAAAAATTCGACAAACAAACCCGTGCTCAACTTGAAGAAGAAGCTCGCCTTGCTCAATACAAACCAACTTGCCCAGTATGCCACTGTCCTGATTTGGAGAAAATCTCCGGCTTTGACAAGACTGTGGATATAGCGGTCTGGGGCGTATGGTCGAGAAAGGCACACAAGCAGTTTAAGTGCAAAGCGTGCGGATATGAGTTTTGACGTCCTCTACCAAATGTGAACTCCTATTCTCTTTACTTTTTGTCTTTTTATGGTAGACTTAAATAAAGAACGAAGAAAGGAGGATATCACAATGACTAGAGAAGAGTTTAATAAGATTCTTTCTGAGGAGACAAACAAAGAACTCGTCAAGATTCAGGAAAGCTTTAGTAATGTTGATGGTATGGATCACGGCGAGCTATTGGCTCAGATCATGGCAAGTTCAATTACTGCCTCTGAGAATATTGTCTTGTCTGCACTTGAAAGAGCGGGTATACTCAAGTACGATGATTGAGGGACGCTAACTTTTTAGGCAATTCCTTAACAATTTCATCGGCTAACATTTGAGTATCACCAATAACTTCTCGCTGCTCTCGAATCATATTAATGAGAGCGGCGAGTTCTTTTACGTCAATTTCAATTTTCAATTTAATCACCTCGATTATAAAATACAAAGTTGATTGATGTAGCAATATGGGGCTGGGCAAGCAGAAAGCCCGGTAAACAGTTCAAGTGCAAGAATTGTGGATGCGAGTGGTAAACAATAATAAAACCCTCTACCGTAAAACAGTAGAGGGTATATGTTAGATCTACCTATTCGTTTATAAATGTAACAAGATCGTTGAGTAAGGTCAGCTCAATCTCATTGACCTTTTCTTTATTGTACCCATCAACGGCCAACTCCGCAAGAACCTTTTGAAAAAGCTCATCGCAGACAGTAGACCGTCGTGTAGTTTTCAGCAATTCATCATATTTGACGAGCTCTGTCGCAAATACCTTGTCGCAATCAATACGAGTTGTGTGTTCAAATGGATTTCTATTTAGGTCAGCTTGCTCATCGCAATAGTGCCGCATAGTGCCATTTTTGAACATATAAGGTTTTAAGGTTTGGCATTTTACATACTCATATTTGTAATTAGCTGATTCTTTGCAAATATACATATGAGCAGCCTGTGCCAGCCCAGAATTAACAGAAGGGTAGGGAATCTTTATTCTGATTACGTCCTTCTTGTTAATCAATTAAAAGACTTCCTTCCTCGTCAATTTCAACATACACAGGATTATGCAATACTTCATATCTTACTATCGTAGATAATGCCTTGCGATGTTCGTCGGTAAGACACTTGTAATCATCTTTCGAGAAAACAAAATAGTGGTCTCTGATTCGCATAACGCAAGAATCAGCAATGAGTTCATCTGGATACATGGATTCTAAAAGGTACATCAGGCTTACATCATCCTGATTAAAGTCAGACTCATCCAATGAAACATGTTTGTGACCAGCAAAGATTCTGTCAGCTTTTGCACTCCAAATATTCATCTGGTGCGTTAAATCAGATAAATCTTCATCTGAAAGAATCTTTACTACGAAGTCACTGCGTACTGCGTAGCGGTCATCAATGCTGTGAACCGCTAAATAGCAATCTCTTGCTCGTTGGTCAAATTCATTGCGCTCTTTTGTGTAATCACCATAAACGCTGCTGAATACTGGACCATTCTTGTAACCACGAAGATAGTCGAAATCAGCAGGTTTGCCATTTGCTTTAGAGAAAGACTCGTAAAAGAATAAAAATTTCTGAAGCTTCAATGGGTCATTATAAGAATCTTCATCATTTTCCATAAGCCAACCACTCAATTCAAGCTTACGGTCATCCGAGTTAATCATTCGTAGTCACCTCGATTCTTGGCTATATTATACTACTGCAGAAGATGAAACGTCAAGACGCAAGTATAATAAAAGACCGTACAGGTTACACCTATACGGTCGGTCCATAGACTTTCTGTCCGAGAAAATCTCTCCTATAAAATAGTTTCTATTACTTTAATTTTTCTAGAATCTCATCTGCGCTCATACCACTAGACAGTAGTTTCTTGAGCACGTCTTCAGCTTCAGCTTTCTTCGCAGCTTCTACAATCTTTTCATCGGCCTCAGCTTTTTTCTTTTCAAGCTTCGTAACTTCTTTGTTGAGCTTTTTCAGTTCTGCTTCTTTGGATTTTCTCTCAGCATTCAGCGCGGCAATATTCGTGCCAAGTGCTGCAATTTCTTCAGCAAGAGATTCTGCGGCAGTATTTTTCTCAGCGATCTGTGCTGCGTAATCGACTCCATCGAGAACCTTTGCTTTATTCTTGCTTCCTTTAGGACGTGCCATAATAAAATACCTCCGTATATTTTGGATACGCGATTGTACTTTTATTATAACCAGAATATCGTATGTAGTCAACGAATATTTTATTTTCTCCTATTTGTATCGCGCTAGAGAGTAGCGCGTCTCCTCGTTTCCACCTACTTCTTTAAGTCGTCTGGTTACGTCTGAGGTGGACTTCTGAACTTTCGTCCAGAACTGACTATCCTTCCAGTGGTTGCTCACTGACCCTTTTTAGTCGATGAACCTTCCACCCTCCTACATTATATAATAGGGGAGTGGATCGGCTGCTGACCGCCCATTGTAAACGCTACGTAGCACTCGATTACTACCATATTTTGACAATACGATAAAACCGAGCTTTTATCTCAGCATATAGCATCCATATCCTTGTTTCTATCTTTCGATTCCTACATTATATAAATATAACAATAGGCGATATGGCTCTTAGGGTTTCCCAGCACTCTAGGGGCTATTTTATTTTTATATGGTGCCGCATCCTATATTTTTATACGCAACAAATATAAGAGGGCATATTAACTTTACCCGCACCATTTTTGAGCTTTCCGCTCATCTGCATTACAGACAACACACCAGAGATGGCAGCTGTAATGGCCGGAATAGAACCTGCAAGGTTGACCATTCCGTCTGCTGCATCAACAATCTTTGTTGCAAGAGTAACAAAGAATTTTATGAGGTCACTGCTCATAACGTCGTTTGAGAATTTCTCAAAGCTGGCGTTAAGTTGCTTTAAGCGACCCTCAATTGAATCCATCATGCGCTCTTGTTCAGTCATTGCTGAATTAGAGCTGTTAGCGGCATCTTCCATTGATTTTTCAGCAATGGAGAATTGCGAAAGCAGAGCAGAAACTGCATTCGCATTACGTTTCAATTATATTCAGCAGGGTCATAACTCCTGCCAGTGCTAATATTTTAAATTGTTTTATTGAAGAATAGCTCCATAACGAACCATTTCGTCAAATAGAAAAGACTCCATATCATCAGACTCCCAGTATGGGATCCTAATCAATGGAATCTTATGTGTAGAACAATATTCGTCTTTTATTGCGTCGTGGAGCTTTGTCGTTCTAAAGCTATTCTTCCGGTTCCCATTTTCTCTCCATTTAAATCTTCCATTTTCATAATGCTGTTCACCATCGTATTCAATACAAATATTATATTCTGGTAGATAAAAGTCAAACGGAAGTGGAATCTCATCTTTGCAATCTTGAAATCTTTTTTGCTGTTCAAATTCATATCCCCATTTTGTAAGAATTGAATTTACTTCCTTCTCACCATGAGATGCAGAACACAAAGGGCATCCTGTTTTTTGATATAAAAGAGATCCTGGAATAACCTTCCACTTATAATCATGGATTTTACACCGCATGAGTATTTTGGTGTTTCCATTTACATATTCCTCTAATGGTTCAATGTTGGGATTTATCTCATTCAACTCTTTAACAAACTGTTCGTTTGTCTTTGATTGATTTTTTGTTTGCCGTATTCTACTACAAATTGGACATCCCCAATGAAACACCAAAAGTTTCTCAGGAACGCAATCCCATGTATAGTCATGAATCTTACAACGAAAAGTCATCTTTTTATTTGCCTTAACATATGTTGTAAGAGCTTCTATGTTAGGATTCGATTCCGAAAGCTCTTTGATAAACTCCTCGTGTGTTCTTGAGCACGCTTTTCTTCTGTTTTCTGTTGAACATTTTGGACAACGATATCCACTTCTTAAATTGTTTGGCGTTACCATCCATTCAACATTATGTATCTTACACAAGCATTTAATTTTTACAAATGCCCCTCTGTAATCTTCAAGTAACTCAATATTCGGATCGTTTAACTCTTTTACTAAATCATCAGTTGTTTTGCAAAAACCAGCACAATACCGACATTGTTTTAACTTTTTCATAGAATACGAAATTACTTCTTGAATACCTTTATCCCTGTGCTTATTGCAAATGAATTGAATATATGAACGGTTACAACCAGTTCTGTCATCCATTCTCATTTTAACAAATTCAAAATCACGCTCTTCACATAATTTACGAGCTTTACTCTCTGAAAAACACCGATATGGCCTTCCGTTTTCATCCCTACAAAATTTGCATGGTGTACTAACTTTTCGAGTATTTGTCAACGCACTAAGTGTCGTGAATTGAACGCCAGACGAAGAATGCTTATTACAAGTAAAAGCAATTTTTGATTTTGTGTTCTTATATTCGTTTGAAACTAGTATGCAATTATTTTCAAGAAAAATTCTTCTTACGTCATCTATCGTATACTTCCTCAAATAAGCACTCCTTTCTATTTCTTATATTAGCACATCCTGTGCTTTCACACAGAGTTTAGACTATTTCTCCATCCGTCACATGACGGAGCACACCTTTTCCATTTAAGGGATTTTCACCCACGCCTTTATGAATTGCGCCGTACTCCTATTGCTGCTTTTGACAGCCCCTCACGGGGGATAGTCGTTGAACCTTATCCTATGCAATAGCTATATTGCTATTACACGTGCGGATCTTGGCTGCACGAACACCCATTGTCATGATATTTAGGCTTTTGACCATATATCATCCTTACGTTGTTTCTATTTTCATACCATCATAGCGTCATTTCTGCGCTATTGTGGTGTAAGGCTTTAGGGATTACCTGCAATTAAATGTGAACTATTATGCACATTACTGTACATAGTGGTAAACGCTTACCACCGAGTAGATTGGTTACGTTTGCTTTGCTAACGTCAGTTAGTTTGTCCCACACCTCAGAGATTTCTTTCAAAATCTCGTATGTGCTCTTAAATTGTGTACCGGCAGCGTCCTTCATGATATCAACGCCGGTAAGCTGTTTCATTTCAGTACGAAGACTTGATACAGAATCAGCACAGCCGTCAACAGATTCGCCCAAATTAGTCAAATCCGTCTTGGCGGCACGAAGGTACATAGAAATTGTACGGACCGTAGTGCCTACTGTATCCGGGTCCTGAAGTACAGAGTTTGCCGCTGTGATAAGACTGACAGACTGCTCAAACGAGTTGCCTGCAGCTGACAATGCGCTTGCCGATCTGACAAGTGCCTCCGCAATACCACTTTCGGAAATGGGTTCGTTGTTACCCACCGAGTTAAGAACATTGACGACGTGTTCTACTTCGTCAGCTTCCATTCTAAATCCCTTTAGAATAGAGACTAGATAAGAAGCTGCGTCAGATGCACTATCAATTCCATCACCAATGTTACTTAGGACAGTGGACCACTTTGCAAGCTCTTGTGATTCGTCCAGTGTATAGCCTAGACGAGACCATTCTGCTGTACTGTCAATAACATCAGAGATAGAAGCACCAAGCTCACGCGCTTGACTTGAAGCAGACGACAAAAAGCTTGAGTATGCCGATTCAGTCTCATTCGTGACTTTTTTCAAGTTAGTCATAGATGTATCTATATCTACGACATTATTATAAACCTCTCGCAGACCTTGTTTGACCATAGCCACGCCAGCCATAGCAATAGCTGTCTGGAAGTGCTCCTTAAACAGACGAGACAGTTTTTGACCAAGAGTTTCTGTAGTGGCCCCACATCTGCTGGCCTCAACCTCAAGATTTGATAGTCTTGCACTAAGATCAGTAACATCGCCTTCACAGCCAGCAGCAGAAGCTTTTATTCCGTTTAAACTATCAATTAGCCAAGAATATTTACTTTTATTTGCAATAGAGTCTTCTAACTTCGTTGCACGTTCATAAACACTCTTAAACTTCGTCATATCAACATTGGCTTGATTTATATCTCTAAAATCAAATCCAAGTTCTTTTAAATGTTGACTTGTAGAATCAATAGTTGTATCAAGAGTCTTGCATTTTTTATCAAAGTCTTGAATTGCTTTCCCTGGTGTAGTGTTCTCAATAGAAGCAAGCTGATCTCGTAACTCTTTTAACTTTCCAGAAGTTTTTCCAGTTCCATCTTCTCCATATAAATATTTTTTGATATTATCATTTTTATAGTTGGAGTTATTCTTAGAATAGTTTTCAAGAGACTGAATCTTTTTTTGATATTTTTCATACTCGGATTCTTGAGATATGAGAGTCTTTTTTAAATCATCTGCAATTTCTTGATTTTGTTTTTTTAGTTCTTTTGCAGCCGAATCAGCACCTTTTGCAGTATTCCTGTCAGCATTGAATTTTCCGGTTTTTTCGATATCCTCAAGCTTTAACTTCTGAGTTTCCGTAATTACATCTTTTGTTTTTGTCTTGAGTTTATCCATCTCATCGTTGATTGCGCTCAGTCTAGTCTGTACCGCTTTCAACTCAGATGATTTGTTTCCATTAGCAATTAACGATGCTTCATCCGCTTTTAACTTTGCTTGACGATTTGCAAGGCTGAAAAGGCGAGAAATATCACTTTTTGAAGTATCTTGTGTTTTTGTAGAACCAGACTTTCCGGTATCAACCTTAACTGTCTGCTTTGCCGCAGATTGCATAGCTTTTTTAAGCTGTGCAGTTACTTTACTCTGGTCGATCTTAACATCAAGTGTAACCTTTGGAGTTCTTAATTTTCCGCTCTTGACCACCTTGTCAAGTGCATCATTTATATTACGGATAGTGTCGTTTTGATTTACTCCAAAAGCAATTTTTACTGGTTTTTCTTTATAATGCTCCTTGACAGAATTAAATTGCTGGTCTAATTCTTTTTTATTTGTGTCAATAACAACCTTGACCTTAATGGCCGTTACGGCAGAAGACTCTGCGCCAGTATTTTCTTTTTCATCCATACTGTTGGTCACCTCTCTTTTCCATTTTCAACAATTCCTTTCAAAATAAAAAAGAGAAGCGGCCAGCTTCTTCAAGCCAGCCTCCTCTCATTCAAATTTTATTCCAAATAAATTCTCATAAAAGATGGCTTTTACAATCCATGTAAAGCCGTCTTAACAATCATTGCCGCCTCGACTTGCGCAGGAGCAATAAACGGACGTGCAGGGCGATATTCTTTCTGCCCACCAGACCGAAGATAATAACTCAAATCCATCCAAAGACCATTCTCAATCCAGTTCGCAAACATAGTTCCACCAACAGCCGCATTCTCACGTTCATCAAATAAAACATTCGCTCCACCATTCTCATTCCAAACAAGTGGAGAATTACCATGATGGTATTCCCTGTATAACAAAGTATCTGATGCTCTTTGAGAATCAAAATTCTTTCTACCAAGAAAATAAGACGGTTGCGGTTTTGCGATATCTTTCACAATCATCGTAACAGTGTTTCCATCACGAGTTACACTACTCACAATATTACTTGCATCTTCGATTCCAGCAGAACGGGCGGATTGTGACTGAATATTTTTCTTTGCACTTGCCTGAAGCACAGTTTCTATTTGCGGAGCTACATCCTGCATAATCTGCTCCACACCATCTGCCACATCACTCAATAGGTCATCAAAATTTGTGTATGACTGTTTCATTCACTCCACCTCAAATCTCAAACCGATCCTTTGCAGACTGAATCTTTGTCGTATCCTTTTTGATGTAATACTTGTTGGTCACATCCGTGCCAGCATGGTTGAGCAGGGAAGAGACATCTTCCAGACTCATACCCGCATTCTTCAGCAGAGTAGCACCACTATGCCGAAAATCGTGCGGATGCAGCGTAGGCTCATCAATCATCTCACCAATCTTCTTACACCAATCACCGGCAGTGCTTGAAGTAATCGGCATCCATGCGTCATTGATTTTCGCACCAACAAACACATAGCCGCCATCCTCAATATCATGCTCAGTACGATATTCCTTCAGCTCTTTTAAAAGCTCAGAAACCTCCTTGCTGAACATCAAATCAACGATTTTGCCTTCCTTTTCCAGAACGTCATGCACCATGCGGTTCTCATAATCGATAGACTTCCAGAGTGTATTTCGCACAGCGTTAACACGAGCCATCGTGGACAGCGAGAATAGAGCATACAGCCGCAACGTCATCGCATTATCCTTCATGTGAATAGTGGTCGCAGATTCAACCAACACATTCAGTTTTTCTCGCATCAGTTTAACCTCATCCGGCGTAAGGTATGTCTGCTTCACGACAGCCACGTCCTTAGTCGGTCGGTCAATGAACTCCATCGGATTTTCTTTGATGATTTTTTTCTTGCGAAGATACCGATACAGTGCAGAAATCGTGCTCATACGTCGCTTCATACGAGCAGAGTTATTTCCATGTTTCTTACAGTAGAACAGAAATTCCTCAATATCCTCTTCTTCAAGTTCCGTCACAGGGGCATTTCCCTGATTGTCCAAAACATAAATCATCCACTGCTTGAAATCCGATTCATAATTGTAAACAGTAGACGGGCTGAGATCACGGATGCCCATATCAGTCTCATATCTATCCCAGTATTTCAAAGACACTGGGTTTACGTTCTTGAACTTCTCAGCATCCCATAACTTCAGCGGTTTACTTCTTGTAGCCATATTAAAATTCCCTCCAACCCACCTCTAAAAGTGTTTATTCCTTTTTATCTTTTGCCAGCACAGCAGAGATCTCCTGCTTATTGTCCAGCAGGGCAGAAGTCACTTCAGAAAACTTTTCAACGTCAAAGTCATTCAAGTTGTCCTTCACATCATTCAGATAGTTCTCCATGAAGTTAACGAAATCAGAAATAGGATCAGGCTTCTCAATAATCTCGTTGAGCTTGCCACAGAGACCAAGAACAAGCCATTCATTATGAGAACGGTCAATCTGCTCGTGGACAGCCTTCTCCAGAGAATCGTACTGATCCCAGAATGCAGAAGTATCACAACCAGCCTTGTCAATTTTGAAATTGAAAGATTCATAAGCAATACGCGGCCACTCACTCTGTGGCTCACTACGATAATCATAATCCGCAAAATACTTTAGAACGGTTAGCCGAAACACCACATCAAGCAGTGCGGGCTGATAATCACCGTCAATAGTACATGCCTTAACTACTTCATCAAGAAACTCATTTCGCTCCTGAAAATTTAAAACCTTCATTTTATCTCCCTTTCGTCTGTGCTTGCTTTAATTTCTTTCGCTCTTTTCGAGCTTTTTTTAGGTCGTCATAATCGACCCAGCCTCCATCAATTTTGGAGTATGTAATCCAGCGGTAATCTACATCAGGATACTTGAACCAGAACATCTTGCGTTTCATCAGCGCAACACTATCAGCGAATCCCTTCGTATCAATCACTTGTTTGCTGCCATCTCGATATGTAATTTCATAGTCCGCCACATAATCAATCTTCCTTACAGCAACATCCTTGCCGTCCTTGTCGACCCGGCGGAATGCCTCCTGTAACAGAAAAGGAACCTGTTTACGACACTCTACAATCTCACCATTTTCCAGCCCAGGTAATACGATATCCCGATAGAACATCATCTCGGCACGACTGTCATAAACCACTCCGTCATAGGTTCTATCTGCTGGATTCTTACTCACATTAAACTTTGTCCTGTTTTTTTTCTCCATAAAACCACCACAAAAACGAAGGGGCGGTTATGCCCGCCCCTTACGATTTGATGTTTTCTTAACTACCGGCTTCACGGGCGTTTCATCTTTTACATCACTAGATGATTTGACTTCGGCCTCTACAGGCTCATCCATGATCTCATGGAAAATATCACGAACAGCCGGGATAAAAGTTTCTACCTCGGCTTCCGTAACATTCTTATACTTGCGCATCAAAAGAGTAGTCAGGTCTGCTTTTGCAGTCTCTTTTGAAATAATTCCCTGACGATACTGGTTTACGGCAGTCCACACAAGAAAGTGCGGCTCAGTATCGCAAATCATCCGCCAAGGATTAAGACGCGCATCCTGCTCGCAATGCGGGCAAACCGGATATTCTTTTCCGCAAGTACGGCACCAATTCAGATTTGCCATTAGGCAGCAGCAGTCTCAATACGGAACAGGCGCTTGTCTTCAGAGCAGTATTCCTGAGTAGCGCTAATCTTGACCGGATGAGCCAGCTCATTAGTGAAAGTCATATCGATAGCATTATCCATCTTAGCATTCGGGAAGATGATACGCATCAGCTTCTTGTTTGCCTTATCACAGGGATTGTAGCAGAATGCCTCAATCACGAACTCGCCCTCGGTAGAGAACTTATCGGCGCTATCATTGATAGCAATACCCTCCTCGCTCTCGTACTGATACTTCACAACAAAGCGGTCGCCAGCCTTCAGATCTGCACCAGTGGGCAGAGTAACCTCAGTACCAGTAACAGAGAACTGAGACTCTGCGGTCTCACCCAGCTCAAAGGTCTTCAGTGCATTACCCTGACCATCGACCAGATCGATGTACTTAAAGGGGGCATTTGCAACAGCAGTCTTTGGAGTGTGAGTCAGAGTCAGCTTCTTGCCATCAGCAGAAGTCAGGTACTCAACAGTAGTAAAGACCTGCTTTGCCTCAGAAGAAGCAACCTCCTTCTTGGAACCCATCTGTTCTGCCAGAGCGCCCAGATGCATCAGAGCATTAGACCAATCAGCCTCTGCGGTCTTGCTCTTATCAAATGCCATGATGTTAACGCCCTGTGCATCCTGAGCATAAACGGTCTCGCCGCCCAGAGTCAGCTTAAAATCCTTAACCTGATTCATGGTCCACAGACGCTTGCCATTCAGGTCATACTCGTGAATGCGATGAACGCGGTCAATAACGACCTCATTAAAATTAAAATCGCTCATAATATTCTTCCTTTCAATTTATTTGGATAAAATAAAAGAGCAAGGCCAATCAATCAACCTTACTCATCCAATCCAGTTGTGCTTTTGGAATCTTTCCAAATTCCACGGTGCCAGCGTAAACGCCATGCATCGTATTGTCGTAACTTTTTATTTGCTGAATCTTTCTTACATGATTCATGAATACACTCATAGGGTAATCCATAGCCTTGAAGTAATCCGCTTTAAAGCCAGACGAACACGCCATCGAGAGCACAAGCTCCGCAAGGTGTGGTTCATAACGCTTAATTTTTTGATACTCCAAGTTGTCTCTGGCTTCCTCTATCATTGCAATTCTTGTCGGTTCGTCGGCAGCAAACTCGGAATGCTTTTCAATTCCATTCGCAGCACATAGGTACTGAGAAATCGTTTCATACACCACATGGTCAATACGAGTGTCCGTAAGCCTGTTGTGTAATACGATCTCACCACTTATGTTATCTTTCGCCATCATAAACCCAGAAGTGTCCATATCGCCAAGCAAAATAGACATATCTTTGTCTTTATTGCCTATAAAAAGTTGCCGGAACATTTCAAAGTCCGAAATCTTCTGCCAATCAATTCCAACAGAGTCAAGCTGTGCTTTATAATCGCTTGATGTAGAACAGAATAAGTAAACCAATTGAAAATACTTTTGCTCACCATAATCTATGACATCACCAACCGATGGCATATGAATCGTAATTTTGTCATTGATTTTGAAATCTCTTCCACGCATCAAACTTGGCTCATACAGTTCTCGAAGTTCCATCAACCACACCCCACAAGGTCATCCAAATCCTGCGTCTTGAACGTCATAATTCTCACACGGTGGTGTAAATCCATGTTGTCCTCGATATTGGATGTGATTTTAAGCTGCTTGATTCCAAAAATTGTACTGCCGTGTAGTTCTTTTTCCACAAGGCCACTCAGATAGTCAACTCGTGTTGCGCCGCCATGACCTTTCATCTTCATCAACGCTTGATTCACAATAACCCAAACAGTAAGCGTAAAGTTCTCATACCAGTCGTTGACATTACTGCGGTCGGTCATGTTTACCTTAAAACAAATATAGCTGTGTGCTGCCTCAATCGTGTCGGGAATATGGAAGTATGGGAAGATGTATGTATAAATCGCCTCGTCAGGCTCTTCAATATCGTCATTACCCATTGCTTCAACAAGTCCTTCCGTATTAACCAGCTTTAAAGCCAATTTGTTTTTGTAGTCAGTAATCAATTCACTCGTTGTCACAGCAAACTCACCACCTTACATTCAATAGATGTGTTTGCCGTATCATCTGCATTTGTCAGAGAAATCTTAACAGTTGCGCCGTCCATGATACTATTATTCAAAATACGAATTTTGAAAACACCATCTGTAGCAACCTGTGTTTCAACAAAGCTTTTGAATTCATCAAGACAAATAAAACTCCACTTTGCAACTTCCGCAACCTCTTCACCCGTAATGCTTGTAAACACCGGAGTGAATTTCTTCCAAGAGCCACCAACACGAACTTCCGGCTTACCTGCATACTTAATAGTAGCTGTTACCTGAGAATCCGCATCTGGCTTATCACTCTTATTGGGCTCAAAATAATCACAAATCATCTTCTCAGCATTATCAGTCTTACTGTTATACTGATCCTGCCGGATGTTCAACACAAGGAACCCCTGTGTCTTACCATGCAGTTCGTAACGCTCTGTACTTTGATCAACAGAAGTCGTAACATACGTTTTCGGCTCGCCATTGATAATTTCCAACATGAAGCGCTTATCAAGGTCGATCAGTGCAGTCTCGTCATCAAAAGGCATCTGCACCTTATACTCACGTTGACTCAATGAAGTCATAACAAGTTCCTTATTATTTGCGTAATAAGGCTTACTCAGCGTTGCCCAGCGAGAGACTATCTCACCAGTAATCGGATTTTGCCATTGAATCTGGCGGTTACACAGCTCCATCTTACCGCGAAGAAAAATTTCATCGTTTGGTTCAATCTCAGTTACCAGCCATTTGCAGTTGTAACAGTCAACAATATCACCAAGATTCAAAGAATCGCCAGGATAAGCCTAGATTTTCTTTTCTTTAGCAATACTATTACTGCGACTAACAACCAGCTTCTGAGGTAAGCCATTCACAAGAGTATTATCCTCATAATCAACACTATCCTTGAAGTGTGTAGCGAAGTCACGTTTTGCAAAAGCAATTTTGACATCCTTTTTGTTAGACATTTTTGCGGCACCGCCAACAGCTCGTGCCCTTGTATAAAAGTCCATCGGTACACCTCCTTACTCAGAGTAGGAAGCGTATGTATCATAATCGATGGTCTTACGCTTACGGGTTGAGCGGTCTTTTGCCATATAGTTGTCTAACATCGTCATATTCTCCTCGTGAATGTCTTTCACAAGAGCACGAATACTCGTGCGCTCATTGGCAGGGGAGAATACCTGTAAACTCGTAGGAAGGTCCTGTGCGCTAAATGCTTTCAACTTTCCAAACTCACGCTTAAAATGTTGCTCCAACATCAAATGCGCTAACATATCAATCTCATCGAATGTGAGATCTGAATTAAACTCTTCTAGTTCTGAATCGTAATCATCGAAACTAAAATCCTCTTCCGGTTCAATGTTTCTGGTAATCACAGAAAGTGACTCCATCAAATAACTTTTTGCACGGTCATGTACAAGATCTCGCACTTCATTCTCGGTTAAGTCGAAATACTGAAAGAAATTACTATCAGTTTCGACCAGCTCGTAGAACTTGTCGTATATTTCTGAAAATGCGGTCACACTATCCCTCCAATCTTACTCGGCGGGAACGACCTCCGCCTTTTCTGCCTCTGCCTTCTTACGGCCACGCTTAACAGTAGTCTTTTTTACAGAATTATCCGGTGCAACAGTCTGTGCACCTGCCATCATAGCCTGCACCTGTGCCATCATAGCCTGCATCTGTTTCTTTGCAGTTTCAAGCTCTGCCTTAACATTATCAGCAGGCTTGGTCGCAGGTACAACAGACAGCTCACTATTACGCTTGCCAGCACGGAGCTCCTTATAACGCTCGTCAATCAGGCGCTTTACCTTGGTAGACAGGTCTTCACCGGCATTGGTCATACGATAAAAGCGACCACGAATACGCTCAAACTGAGCACCATCCTTAATGTCAATCATACGCTGAAGATTCTCGACAGTAGGATTCAGAATCGCATCATCGATATCTTCAATGAATAAAACATCGTCACCCTTAATGCCAATAGCCTTAAAGATTTCATTCTGCTCTTCAGGGCGAAAACGCAGAACACCATTCTTGAACGCAGAACAAGTGCTGTTCATATACATGATCTCCTCCGGCGGAATAGGAATCACACAAGGCTCTTCCACACTACCGGGCTCGAAAGTATAGCCCTTACCGTTCAGTGACGAAATGGTAACCACGTTATCGTCGCAGTTCAGAACGTCAATAAACTTCTTTTCCATCACGGAACTCATAATTTGTCTCCTTTTCTATAAAAGCGGAGACCGCAAAGTCCCCGCTCAAATTTGCCTTTGGTAAAAATTACTGCAGAACAATCTTAGCAACGCGCTCGATATGATCAATGCTATAGCCGAAGGTAAAGTCCTTGACCATCAGATGGATCTTTTCGTTGTTGTTGTCGTGATCCTCGTAAGTATGAGTCTCACCCTTCATGTCAAGTCTTCCGATCTTGCCCGCAATACCATAAATACGTTTCCAAAATTTTTAAGAAAAATGTTTATCTAAAATATTTTCTACATTATCAAAATCTGTGTAGGGAATTCTGATAAGTTTGATTCCATTACGATTACAATATTCTGTTTTTAAAGAATCTTTCTTTTGCTGACTTTTATATGTACTAATAGAGTCGGATTCGGTTACACTCTTGCTAAACCTAACAGGCATAAAATGTTGTTGCCCGTCGTATTCAATGCAAGTATTTTTTGATGGTATATAGAAATCAAAAGGAAGCTGCCGTTCATTTTTACAATCTTTAAAACGGTATTCTCGTATGTAATCAATGCCATGACTATCGAGATAATTGCATACTTTTTCTTCACCATGAGAAGAACAACACTTTGGACATCCATGCCCGCCAAGAACTGAATTGACAGCTGTTGACCATTTGTAACCACATTTCTTACATTTAAAATTTGCATGAGATAATATATTTTTATATCCGCTCAAATACTCAACACTTGGAGAAACCGTTCTTAGTCGTTCTATCATTTCAGACTCTAAAATATGTGCTCTCCCAGCACATTTTGGACAACCAGAATTTTTATTATTAAGTATCGTATCAGGAATTGCGGTCCAATGGTAACCGCAAACATCACATGCAAAATCCACTTTCACAGCAACACGGACATATTTTGAAAGAACATGAATAGTAGGAAATCGTTCACGCATTTCTTTTAAGAATTCATCTTCCGTTCGTCTGTTTGCAATCCGTCGATAACATTCTGGACACCCATGTCCATCAAGCAATGTATGAGGTATGCCATTCCACTCATACCCATCAAGTTTACAACGACAATGCACTCTCGCATTGTTTGTTGTGTATTCAGATAACAACTCAATATTAGGATTTACTTCAAACAGCTCCGTGGAAAATTGTATTGGCGACTTTCTTTTTTCTGCTCCACGCTTAGAGGCAACACATGCTTGACACCCACGATTATCAAGCAACATTCTTGCCTGTACTTCACGTACATCCCCGCATACTTTACATTTCCTGGTAATCTTTTTTCGAAGACCATTATATTCGGATAAAATTTCAAAATTTGGGTTTACATCAAACACTTCTTTTTTGAAGTCTTCTGTCGTTCTCATTGGTGTCATCCATGCCACCTCCTTTCTTGCAAAATAAAAGCCAGATACTCTACACAGCATCTGGTCAAATCAAAATATTAGATAAACATTATATCGGACGCTACTCCGCTCTTGTTGCATCTAGCAACCTCGTACTCTCATACGAGTGAAGACTATATCTTCACCCAGTAAAACTGGGGCACACCACTTCGGATGCCAAACACTTGCATCCTAACCGCTCCCACGCGGATAGTCGTTGGACCTTCTCCTTTTCGGAGCTTGGCTGCTGATTGCCCATTATTTCAGCGTTTAGGATTTAACCTTGCGCCATCTACAATTTTCTTTCTACTTTCATAACCACCCATCTAGGCATATTTCATCCTTCTGTTTTGGTAATTGTAGTTTTAGGGTTTTCCAGCAATTCAATGTGTATTTGTTATCGTGACTTACATCACGACTGGACTATATTACGTAAATTTACATAAATTTAATCCGGGATCAGCAGGGAACCATCACCCAGCTTCTTAGCAGAGCTAATACCAGTGATAGCAACACCATCGTAAGTCTTGACCAGGCCATAACGGTTGAACTCATCCTTAGCTGCATCAGACAGATACTCAGCGTAACCGGTCATACGACGCATCTTAGCGCAATACTTCATCAGGCTGACAGTGAAAGGATTACCACCATCGGCATACTCATTCAGATACAGAGCCAGAGCGTCCATATCCTGCATAGTGGGCTCCTTACCCTGTGCATCGATCTTCTGCTCGCCACCAGTGATAGCGTCATCAACCATGCTGAAGATGTCGTAGAACATCTGGTTCTTCAGAGCCTCAGTCATAAAGGTGGTCAGAGTTGCCACACTCTTCCAAGAATTTCGTCTTACATCCACAAAGCTAAGATCAGCCTCAATCTGCTTATTACGCCATACGGGCTTAATGGTCTCGTAGTGCAGGTAAGACTTTGGCACGTTGCCGCCCTTAGCTGCATCATAAACCTTCAGAGTATTCTTAACAGTACGACCTGCCTCGTAGTCATCAAACTCACCAACATTACCACGCTCAAACATGGAGTCCAGCAGCTCGTCAGGCGCACCATACAGCTCATCAGTCACGGTGCGGTTAACAAACCGAGCAATCTCCTTATTGGGGTCGCCCTTATCAATCAGCTCCTCAACATGAGCGCCAACAACCTCAGCAATTTCCTTATCCTCGGCATCCATAGCGCGATTGTACTGAGTCTTCTCAGCAACTTCATAAACACGACCAGGCTGCTTCATCAGCTCGGCCACTTCAATATTCAGTGCCATAATTCATTTCCTTTCTCTTCACGCAAAATAAAAGAGCTACCGCCAAAAGACGATAGCCTTAAATTTCACGTATCATATTCAAGATTTTTCTCTCAATCAAGCAACAGTCTTTGCCTCGGGCAGCACACTGATCATAATCAGCTTATGGCCGTTGTCGTCCATCACACCAGCAAACTCAAAACGAGAAGTACCAGTAGTAGCAACCTGCCACTTACCGTCAGTGTTGACCTCCAGCAGCTTGCCGATGTTGGTATCCTGTGCATCAGCAGTCTTGTACTGGTCAGTACCGTACAGCTCGCCAGCATACAGAGGAACGCGCTTCACCAGCACACCTGCCTTAATCTCTGTGACCATCTTATCATAGTCATCAAAATTAGTCTGGCTTGCATAGATACCCTCCGGGATAAACTCATGAGCAACCATCTCGATGCCCTCGGCGGTAGCTGCGTCAGGAAACTTAACCTGACCAGCCTTGTGGTCAACCTGAACACCCATACCAGTGACCATATCGACCTTTGCGGCATAATTAGCGGGAATATTCTTCGCGCCGTTTACCATCAGTTCACGAATCATAATATTTTCCTTTCTTTCAAATGTTATTACTTACCCAAATATTCCCGCCATGCGTCACGCTTGTTAGCGTTAGTGGTGTTATACTTGGTTTCATTCAAATTCAGCTTGATACTCTCAGACTTATGTACCTCAGAGGTCTCAATCTTCTTTTCAGCAGAAGCCTTCTTGGCAGCTTCAACGCAACGCTCGGCAATCACACTCTTAATACCGGTCTCGTCCAAATTCTCAATTAGACTTGCGTAATTGCCACCCTCGGAAACTTCAGCTTCAGTAATCATCTTGCTGGAGATTGCGTACTGACGCAGATTCTCCTTCTTCTGTGCAAGTTCTGCAGCCGCCTTTTCTGCCTCTTCCTTCTCAGCCTGATCCTTATACGGAGCCAGAGAAGCAACCTCTTCCTTTGCACTCTGCAATTCAGTATTCAAACTTGCAATAGTGCTATTCAGCTCCGCAATCTTGGTGTTGACCTGAGAAATAGAAACAACCAGAGTGATATTTTGCGGCTCGCCCAGAGAAACCTCATTACCCTCAACGGTGTAAGGGAACATAATGTAATCAAGGTCATTGATAGGACCATACTTCTTGCACCAAATAGTGTGATCTTCTGGGAACATCTCGACCAGATACATATCAGAATTGATCTTACGAACTTCCATTCGCAGCTTACTCATGATATCATCAACAGTCAAACTAGAAGTCTCTGGAGTGGGCTCAGGCTCACCAGCAGGCTCAGTACCGGTTCCAGGCTCAGTCGTGGGAGTGGTTTCACCGCCTTCCTCGGAAGTCTGAACGTCAGGCTCTGCCGGAGTGGTGGGCTCTGTGGTAGACTCAGCAGCGGTCTTTTCTGCCTGCTCAGGCTTAGTGGGCTCGACCTGTGCGGTCTGAGTCTCCTTGTCCTTATTCAGTTTCAAATTTTTTGCCTCCTTTTCATTAGATTCTATATTTGAAATCTCTTTTGTGTCCTCGATATAGGCATTTGCCAATTCAAGACCAAAATCGGTTTCAGCGACTTCAAGCAGTTTAGAGCACTTATATGCCGGTTCAACATTTGCACCAAGCAAGCAATGTGCAGTAAACACGCCATCGTCAATAATTTTTGCCATGCGGCCACCCACGATTCCCTTATGAGCTTTCAGCACATCAATTTCCCAACTGGTGTTTAATGTGCCGCTCTCAATACGGCGCAGAATCGTCGCACAAGCCTTTGGATATCGCTTCCAGATCTTACAAGAGGCAACAATAAAGTCGGTATCGTCAATTTTCTCGATACCGACCGACTGAAAGCTACCGAATGCATCAGTGTCAAATTCGGCAGTCTTGTATTCATTGCCATCGTTGTCTTTTCTGGTGACGACTTTCATATTGTGACCGGAAAAATCCAGTTCACCCTTTGGAGCTACGACCAACTTACCAACAAGCGGGTTGCCAACCAGTGTGCTCATCCAACTTTCAATAGTGTCACGGTTCAAAGCAACCTGATTCCCATTTACTGAGAAGTCACAGATGACAAACTTGGCAAGATAGTGGTCTGGATGCTCCGTAATCTCAGAGCAACAGATGTTTCTACTATAGAAATACTCCTTACTCATCGTTCATCACCTCACTTACTATCTTCATTTCTCTGCTGGTCATAAATTTGTTTTTCAGTTTCCTCGCCCTTTGGACGACCTGTCTTTTTATCACTGTCGCCACCTCCGCCGGTGTTACCGGTCGATGTATAAGAGGTCTGGCGAGCCACAAACACATCGTCATAACCTTCCTCGGTTTCAGCCTGACGCTTGCGAAGTTCGTCTTCAGCATGAAGTCCCATATACTCATAAGCAGTCTTGTAAGAACAGTTCAAAGTAGTGAACAGGAACTGAGCAATCGCCTTCTTCATCTCCATACCCATCATTTCAGTAGTAGAGACCTTTACATCAGGGCAGTACATCGGGTCTACACCTGCATCTTCAAGACGAATGCGATACCATCGCTTTAATACATCCTCAATCTGTTCTGCAATCTTACCGATATTTTTCATCAACTGGTCAAGAGATACCTTTGCAGTTGAAACAGTCTGCTGACCATCGGTGTTCAAGAAACTAATACCCAAAGCAGCCATTTCTCGGTTGCGATACTGTTTGACAGTCTCGATATTCGTCATCTCAACTTTTGGCTCAACATACTTGATATCCTTTACATAAGGGGCAGTCGTCACAAGCACAGTATTTTGCTTCCATGCACGCAGTAGGTTATCATGTGCCGTCACCTGTTCAGCAAAGCCCTTTTTGTCGTTGTTTGGACCCATCAATGCTGGGTCAAGCTGTTGCCAGATGATTTTCTTTGCCTTTGCCTTAGCGTTTACACGGTCTGAAGTATCAAAAGTCTCAAGCATCAATGCCGGACGCAAGGCGCGAAACAGGGGAGAAACACCATATTTCTGCCCCATGTTGCCAATACGAATCACACCACAATGGTCAACATCCAATTTTGCATATGTATTACCATTCTTAAACGCCTGATACACCTCATCTGGATAATTGTTTTGAATCTCAATCTCCTGATTTTCAAAGAACAGTGCTTTATTCTTCTTGTCCTTCAGCATAGATTTGCTCAAAGCAGACTTCAGTTTAGACATGTTAATAAGCACAACAGGCTGTCCATTTGATAGGTAATCACTTATCTCAGCAATACCAAGAGGGTAGTAGTCTACAATATAGTTTTCATCCTTCTGACGCAGATATGTAATGTAAGTGCCCTCCGCGTAAGTCATCGGAATGGCAGTACGCAGCAGACTTCGCACGTTGATTTGTGCGTTGAAATCATCAATCACTTCACGGGCATAATTTACCTGTTTTGTCTTATTGCGTTGCTCAGGGAACTGTGCAAAACTGCACTTAAACTCCGTATTAACATTCGCCTCAATCGCATCATAGGTAATACCGATCAGGTCGTCCTTGTTGATGTAATTGCGAATGATTCCATTGACTGTCTGCACATTCGTCAGGCTTGACTGCAGCCCTCGTGCAAGCTCATCAATTCGGTCAACTGTAAGTGTCTCAGAGGAGGCTGAAATTTTTAGATATGTACTATATTGCTTATTTTCAGGGTCATAAGACGCAACTGCATTTCGGATGACGTTATTCATTCTCTCTTTTGAAAGCTCATTCAAAGAAGTAATAACAACAGTACCATCATCTGTCTGTGAAGCAGTCACGACATCAAAATCTTCTTTTTTCTTTCTTGCCACATTTTCACCCCCTCTGCTTAGAAGTCAATATTAGAAATACAAATCGGCGGAGTAGTCATTGTCTCCACCGCAGACTGGCGCACTTTATCCTTACGACGTAGCTCATATAGACGATGAGCTAAAAGCACCATTGTGTACGCGCGGTCATCTTTCATTTTATTGGCGCGGTCTGGTGGTAACGCATAAGTTACAGAAGTGTTTTCTGGATTTGTGGTTTTCTGCATACTTGTGATCTCATTTTTCATAAGATCAATGTTCACCCATGCCGTTTGTTCATCCAAAGAAAGCTCGTGCGTTTTCAAAATTTCCTGACCAGTTGCCTTATCTACACCATCTACAACCTGAACGTAATCTCCACCGTTATATTCAAGAGGGAAGTGGATGACACCAAGGTTCATCAACTCAATAAGCTCTTCAAACATGACGGAACGGAATTTACGCGGACTAATCAAACGCAATTTATCTACAGCATCTGGATAACGTACATCATATCCTTCATAAAGTTCATGGTTTGCATCAATAAATCCACGATGTTCTGTGCCAGATTTATCAGTCCAATTATTGAGTAATCCATCTGCGTATGTAGAAGTACCGCCACCGCCTGCGCCTTGGTCAATCATCAATGTGTCAATGTATTCGTAATCTGGATTTTGACCATTGTAATGAAGTATTAACTCACGTAATTCTTCGATTTGACGATTCGAATCCATCTTATATTTTTTAGCATTCGCTAAATCAACCATATTTACACAGTTGATAATATCCCCACATATACCATTTTCAGGGTCATTATAAATACGCATAACTGATACAATAGAGTTATCCATAGTACGAGCAGGGTCAAAAGCAATCACATACTTATATTGCTTATCCCAGTATAACTGTGGTAGGTATTTACGCTCATTACGTCGCACCGTTCCCCACTTAACAATCTGGTTTACACCACCATCGCGGGACGGCTTATTATAATATTCACGCATTGCTTTCTCGTGCGCGGATTTTAGAGCTGCTTCAACCTTATCCCTTGTAAGCAGAGCCTTGTATGGTTTACCGTTCATATACACTTGAATGGCAACATCACAAATCATATCGCAAACAAAATAATCACGGTCACCAGCGATCATTCGTTTTGCGAAGTTTTTGTAATACTTGTAAAAAAGCTTCTCCATAGTATCTTGGCTCGAAGCATATACGAGCTGCGTAGGTACTTTTCGAGGCTGAGTATCTGGGTTATAAGAGTCATTTGTATCGGTAACGAAATCTGTATTCTGTGTTGCAAAAGCTTCACAAACAGTAATTAACTCATCTGAACAAAATGCCGCTTCATCAAAGAACACAAGAGTGGCTCTTCGTGAACGGTTAGCATCCGGGTTGGAGTTCAATGTATTTATGGAACTACCGTTATAAAATTCAACAACGTACCCGGCGGGATTATGACTAAATCCGCTCTTATTAGTTGGGGATTTTACAGTTTCTTTTTCTGCAATATCCGTTAAACTACGAATAGACGCTGCTGTTTTACCAACACGAGTTACGATCTCTTCAATCTTATTAAAAGTTTCTGAATATATTTAATGTACATCGCAACTGTACATTGCCGCATAAACGGCCACACAATTTCTTGTCGTGAATAGACTATTTCATCATCCAAAATAAATTTGGAGCTTGATTTTTCCTCCGCCATAAGCTTGCGGTTTTACTCTCCCACAAGGAGATAGTCGTTGAACCTCACCCTGTCATATAGACGTTACGGGCAGTGGCTGCATGAACATGGATTGTTGCGAGCTTTAGCACGTCATAAGACGATTTTATTTCAGCATAACTCATCTCTACGTTTTTTCTGCTTTCGCACATTTACGTTTGCCGTTTCCGGTTCCGCTTTAGTGTAGAGCTTTACCAATTACCTGCAATTAACCAAGAAGCACACACACATCTCTGTATATGTGAGGCAACTTACCTTACTCTGATCACCAACAGATGATACAATATAAATACCCTGATTCTCATATAGGATAGCCTTTAGTAGAATGAAAACTGAACCTACAAAAGACTTACCAAAGTTTCGACTACACGCCCAAAGAACATGACTTGCATTCCAGCTCTGTTCCAGCATATATGCCTGTGCATCAAATAGTTGGATGCCCAACAAATCTCTGGCAGCAATAACTGGATTGCGCCTATAGAATGCAATCGTTGCCGCATCACACTCGTAAATCTTACGTTTTACAGCTGTAATAATGGGCGCTCTTTGCTTCATTCTCATACGGCATCACCATCCGTATCTTTTGCGCTTGCGTCAATACCGGCATCTTCCAACAGCTCCTTGAGCCGCTGATTCTCGATAAGAGACAACCTGTATTTTTCCTTAGCGTCATCACTTTCTTTCTGGAACTTATCGATCAGTTCTCTTTGTGTATCGAAAATTTCCTGCATGTCATTTTCGTCAAAGAAAGCATTTTCCTTGATTGCCTTAACGCTCATATCTGCCGCCCATTGAGTGCCCGGAGACCGTAACTGATCGTAGAAGTTTGCTTCTGCACCAGCAATATCCTTTTCACGCATATCCTTCATCAAGAATGTAAGCGTATTACGTCCGGCATCCTTATTGGAACGGTTCTTGACAGAAATCTCATTCTCCTTGGCAATCTTGTCGTTATTAGAAACTAGTTTGACCTTAATGTCATTCAGACTTTTGATTGCCTCAGCCGAGTTCATCGGGTTTAAGCGGGCAATCTGCAAGTCGATTTGTCGAATCTGATTATTATTGTTCACAACCTGAACAATCTGAGATAACTTAAACGGGTCATCCTCAATACCATCCTCAAAATACTTGATGAGTTCACTAAACAAATAGCGTCGGTCGCCCTCGTTATAACCATCAAATGGGTCGTATCCAATAACAGAAATACAGTCATCCTTTGCTTGAATCTCTGCCTTCGACCACTTCTGTTCCTTCTCTTCCTGTAAATCGAGAGCATTTTTATTGAGTTCACCGTTCACAAGAGTATTAGAGAAAGTTTGAAATTGATAGTTCCGAGCGTTTCCGATAATCCGAAGCAGTAATCCCATCGTTACACGACCATTGTTTTGACTAATTGAATCAAAAAGTGAATTGTAAAATGGTACGTCTAAAACATGAGACATGATCATACAGGCTGTACGGTCACTTCCAAATTTACGAGAATATTCATCAAACATCTCGTTCACACAATCCTTACAAATAGGTGCGTAACAATCATTTGCTTTCCACAAACTTGAATATGTGATTTTATAAAAGTGACCAACTGCCACATCATATTCTTTTCCACAACGTAGACATTTAAAAGTCTTCTTATTTTCTGTTCCTTCAAGAATAATATCTTGGTCTACGACCTTTTTCTTACGCGGCATTTAGTCACCTCTTTTCATTCAAAATAAAAGCCGTAGAACGTGCGCACATCCTACGGCAACAAAAGATCCACCCTCATGAGCACCAATAATCCGGGAGGCCGGGTAGATTTCATTCTATAAAAGACCTATCATGATACGCATCGTTGAGAGGCTTGATAGGTTCTGTTCTTAAAAAGCGTCTCTCACATGGTACGCACTGCAAGTAGGCGAGTGAGAGACTAATCATCTATGTGAGCTTGCTATGTTCACGACATTTATGTCGGTAACATACCTCGCCCTGCCGACGAATCGGCCAAGTTTCAAAATATACCTGCCGCCAGAGGGAGTTTAACTAACGGCAGGCTTGCAAAAGGGGAGATGCTGGGTGCGGGTAGTGGTGACGATCCACTCTATACTGGATTATGGGCCCAGCCAGCACACCGGCGCTGTCACCCGCGTTATATAGTCGGCTTGCTACACTATGCATCGTGAACTGAAACCGATAACTCGAAACGTCACGTTATAATCGTTCTGTTTCTACAAAGACAATTCTTTATCTGCCATTACAATTTAATTCAGTTGACCTTGGCACGCCCACTCCGAATCCAACAGAGATAAGTGAGTTTAGAGCTCACCGTCTTAGGCATTAAACGATAGGCGCATAATTGGTGTATCCGGCGAGATTTGAACTCTGCGATACCTCGATTAAAAGTCGAGTGCCTTACCAACTTGGCTACGAATACACAATAAATCCTACCTTTTATCCGGTTGTAGGGAACCGGTATAATATAGGCCCTCCGGGAGAAGGACTGGCGCTGCTGATCCGATTCGGACGGATGAATGGGTTTAACCATTGGTGGTGTTCAGGGCCACTGCGTTAGACCAGACTACGCTACAGCAGCATAATAACCCTACTTTCCTGTACAGCTACCTTTATATAAAGGTGTAGGGAATAGCCATACAATCTTTGGTGAGCCAGGTTGGAGTCGAACCAACGATGTTTCTAATGTCACGGAGTTACAGTCCGCTATCTTCGCCACTGGATATACTGACTCATATAAAACAAGCATCCATCAAACCATCCGAGCTAAGTTGAATTGTTCTCGTGTTGATAAAACGCTTGTTTTAAACTTTAATGGTCCGCACTTACGGTGGCGGAACACCTGATGTTTTAAATCACGCACTGACACGGCGCAATGCGATTGGCTTGGCATTTTGCTCCTCGAAGCTACTCTGCGTCTGACTTTACAGCTTATACACGGTTGCAACCAATGACCGCTTTCGCCATGCCACCTACAGGAATCTGACTCGTATGTGAAAATTACAAATTTCCCATTCTACCATTAAATTAAGGCGGCACATAAAATAACCCGTAGACATCCGCCTACGGGCATAGAAAAGGAGACAATAAATGATGTCCCAAAGCAGACCTTGCGGTCGTACTTCTTTTTTAATTACCCACTTATTGGTAGGGTGTCACCGTTTTTAATTCAAACGCACAATATGCGTTTTACTCTCAATCAACTTTCCATCCTTGTCCTGATAGACAACAATGAAACCCTCTCGCTGCGGAGTGGTCAGTTTTCCGTCTGCATACTCCATTTTTGAAGTATCACAACAACAGCCCTGCTCGTATAGATTGTACTTTCCAACAGAATAAGAGCCGACACGATGTACATGACTCATAACCAGCGAATCAAAATCAAGTCCAATATCCTGAAAATAGCGTAGCGCTTTTTCACTTGTTTTCAAAATTCCAGATGAGAATGCCATAGGATGACACAGAACAGTGCTTCCTATCTGGCTGTACCAACTGTCATTGTAAATGATTTCAATTCCTTCTGCGCTAAACACCTCAATCAAAGGATCATAATGAACCTTTGTATGAAGCTCCTTGTTATAATGGTTAAATCCATCAATAAGAATAAGTTCAAGTGCAGTCTTCGGCATTAAGGCGAGAAGATCCTCGTCAATGTTCTTGGCAAGATAATTCTGGAAACGAATATCATGATTGCCGTAATTGACCACAACCTTTTTAGGCCGTAGCATTTCAATCAGGTCAATCAAATACTGTCTTGCCAACAGAATTTCATCCATTGGACTTTGCCGATACACACGCGAAAAACGCGACAGGGCAGCGGCATCTACGCAATCTCCGTTTACCTGAAGAATATCAATCTTGCCAGCGTACTCACTAAAAGTCTCAATAGGCTTCTGGAATGGAATATGTAGGTCGGAAATAGACAGAATGCAGGTTCCAACATCTCTATTAGATAAGGACTCCTGATACTGCATACCCGCACGGAATGCCTTAAAACGCTTGCGATATGCGCACTCACCAAAATTCTTACCCAATTCACTATTAAGCACTTTGGCTGCGCCATCCCAAGTCAACTCTCTAGCCAGAACAGCATTCCCGATTCTTACAAAGAAGTCATCGCTCGTTTCTTCTGGCCGTTTATTATAGAAACCCATTGGCATCAAGCCGGGTCGCCCAGCAGCTCATCAGAAGTGGAAATATTGATGGTGACACCCTCAATACCATCCCACTTTGCCAGAGCTTCCTTCAGATTAAAGACATTCTCGCCGTCCTTGGTGATCTCGGTGATAGTGCCCTCGGCAGTATCAATAATAGCGTTCTTAAAAACAACACTCTTCTTAGCAACCATAATTCTATTCTCCCTTATATTTTATTTTAAAATTGAAGTATTTAGCATTCAAATAAGGCCATATTTGCCATAATAGTTTTCCATATTGATTTCTGGGAACTTCACATCAAGCAAACTTGCCCATTGGCTGATCCAACTATGATGTATACCTTCAAATTTTTTGATGGCGTCTTCAACCGTCTTTACCTTGCGCAGATCAATTTCAATATAGCGTCCATGAGAACAGGCGTAATCTTCCTTTATCTCATCACGTACCCAGAGTTCTTTAAATTGACTTTCATCCCGATGAAAATATGGAGTGTATTTATAATGCTGCCCACCCATAACTTCGCAAAAAATCTTTTCAGACGGAATGTAAATATCATATGGCATCCATCGACCAGTCTTTGGATTCTTGACCACTCTGTATTCCGTAATTGTATCAGGATACTTCTTTTTGCAGTATTCTTTCAAACCAGTAGCAACTCGACTATCACTTTTGTGAATTGCACATTCTGGACACCCTTTTCCAGCTCGAAAATTACTCCAGTCGATTTGTTGTTCACCATGTTTAGGGCATAAATAATGCAGTTTCGTTGAAGCGTTGTGGTAATCCTCTTTTTTTGATAAAAGAGTATATCCGCGTTTTGCAAAAGCATCCGATATCACATTGAAATCTTTGCAACGCCGTTTCGCAACGTCTTCATCTGCACATTTTCTACAACCGGCACCATGCGAAAAATTATTCCAACCAATAGTCATTTCTCCATGTTTTGGACAAATAAAATGAATCTTTTTTGTTGACGATGGTTCTTTCGTTAACAGCGTATAACCACGATCTTCAAATAAAGTTTTGACGTTTTCATATTTTAATTTGTTTTTACGAGATGCTATCCGATCTCCTCTTGCACAAATATCGCAACCTTTCCCGACAAGGATATTTTCTGCAAGAGCGTAATATTCTCTACCACAACGATTACATCGCACAAGGATTTTATCTTTTGTACGTGAAAAAGTACCTACAACAGTAACTTTCTTGTTCTTTTCTTTTGCTTTTTCTTGAAATTCTTCGTTTGATAAAGACATTTTTTCTCACTCCATTAAATCAGCCCATTGGCTGATCCATCCGCGATGATCAATAGTCAAATTACAAATTGCAACACGCTCGTGCTTTGAATAATGCTCAATACATTTCGTAAAACCAGAAGTGGACGAATCTTCAAGGTCGCACTGTTTGTCATGACCAATCACAATCAGTTTTACTTTTTGTCCATTACTGCCATCACAACGAGAAATAGTTGTACGCAACTCAGGAACAGTGAAATTCTGACTTTCATCGATCAAAATTATACCTTTTAAATTCATACCACGAAGGAATGTATGAGTCATACAATCAATATAACCAGTCCCATTCTTTTGATTTACCATTGTGTCATCATTGATAACTTTATTTGGATCAATGCCACACTTGACAAGTGCCTGATAGAATGGGGCAAAATAGATTTCGCTCTTTTGTGCCAAATCTCCGGGAAGATATCCCTGACGCTTCTCACCATAGCTAGAGACGACATATGTAAGATGGTCAAAATAACCACACTGAACAAGCAAGTTTGCAGTCGCTGTTGCAATAAGCGTTTTGCCAGAACCGGCACAGGCATTCACCAACACCACATCAATGTCGGGATTCCAAATGGCATCACGAAGAACTCGCTGTTCTTCACAGAGCTGAATGCCATAAAAACCATACTGATCAGGATCAGTAATCTTCTCCATAGGGATATCAGTAGGAACCTTTCTCTTAGCCATATATTTACTCTCCCTTAATTGAACTCATCCACATCATCGCAAATCTTATCTACGATACCAAAGTTGACCTGCTCATTAGCATCCAGATACCAATCCTTAGCCTTATTTTTGGTCATAGTCTTCTTATCAATGGTAGAGTGGGCCATAATATACTCACGCATTTTTGCAACTTGCTTCTCGTAGTAGTCCATAGCCATCTTAGACTGCTCAAAAGTACCCTGAGCGCCGCCAGAGCCACTGTGAATCAACGCGGTAGAGTGAGGCAGAGCAAATCGCTTCTGACCAGACAGCAACATCACAAGAGCGGCACTCATTGCAATACCTGCGTTGATCGTCCAAACAGGAGTCTTACTCAACGCAACAACATCAATAAAGCTAAACATTGCATCCAGCTCTCCGCCGTAGCTGTAAATAAACAGCTTAATAGGCTTGCGCTTCTCAACAGGAGTATCCTTATCAATACGGTTGTACTGCAGAATCTTGCGCTCAATTTCAATCAGAGACTGGTCAATCTCAAAGTCAATAAAGAAAATGCGATCCTTCTCATCAACGTAGAAGTTCATCATCTCAGGAGAGGGGAGACCGCCACCATTCATCAGGTTGGTGATCTCTTCTGGAAGTTGAATTTCAAAGTCCAATAGTCTATACCTCGTTCTTTCAAAGATTAGTAACGTGCGTTACGCTGCATCTGCTTCAGCATCTCGACAGCGGCAATATTAAAAGGAAGCAGCTCAAGATATCGAGCAGACTCTTCCAGATACCGCTTGTGACGGGTCTTTGCAATGCAAGCATGAGGGAAGACCTTTCGTACAGCCTTCGCTTCGGACTTAGTGATTTCAATCATTAGGTAAAACACCCTTTCAAAATAAAATAGGTAGGAAGAAAAACAAGCGTCCTCGCTCTCTCCCTACCATGACTTTCCGCACTGTGTTTTACTCTGTATATGTAAAATTATAACGTATCTACGTTAAAATATCGCGCTTTTCCGCATTTCATAAATCAAACATTTTTCTATTTTGTGCGGTTTTCTCAATATTTACGTTTTTAGCGCACTTACGACAGTATTTTTGTCTGCGTCCGGTGCGAGCAACCATCTTTCCGCAACAATCACACTTGATGTATTCTTTCCCACAATACTGGCTCCACAGAATGCCAGCATTCTCAAAATCGTCCACAAAAATCTCATGAGGAGAGTCCGGCTCCGCAATCAAAACATGGATATTCAAATTGTCAATCTTTTTCAAGCTGGCAAACCCAATAAAGCCAAGATTATGTAACTCACAAATCATCTCGTTCTGTTTTTTCTCATTTACAGATACGTTTGCCATCCTGAAAATATCAGCCGTATCTTCCGTAATCCAGTAGTTGCATTTTTCATTAACGGCAATATGGTATTTTGCCAGACACAGCATCGTGAACATCAGGCGTTGCATCTGCTTGCTTTCAAGTGCTTGAATCTTCTCTACCTCAGCCTTCGTAATGCACACACCATCAAGTTCGACCATAGGACGACCTTTAGCAGAAGCAATCGCTTTATCAATCAATTCTCTGTCCAGAACCTTGTTGTACCCTTCAAAATGACGCAGCATATACTCGTTAAGCTTTTCTCTTACGTCATCCTTTGAGTATCCCTTATAGAAATAATACTTCGCTACATAATGCAAAACATGCCCCGCCTTCTTCCAAGGCACATCCTTCTCTAGCCACTCTTCAGCATAAAGAACTTCATTCAATACAATCATCCGCATCCTCCTTGCTATTCATGTTAACCAACACATCCTTGAAACGCTTGCCATCATACTCAATATCGCCATTCTCATCCTGCACAAGAGAATGGACCATACCGCCATGGCGTTCCAATAAGCGTTTAATCAAAGTATCGTGAAACAGTTCCCAGATTATTGCAGTACTGGATGCATTCTTCTTACAAAGATCAAGCAGAATGTCGCAAAGCACATCGTCATTAGAACACTTATCATGAAGATTGCGGAACATACTTTCCTGGTACAGCGCAATGCGCTCCTTGCGGTCTGCGCCGGTTTCTTTATTATTGTTTCCGTTGCCAGAATGGATTGCGTTACCACGAGCAAACCTCAAGTAATCCTTAAAAATAGAGCGGATACCATAGTATTGAGAATTGGTGTACTCAACGCCAGACTTAAGTGAGTCGTAATCAAACTTGCGCCTTATCTTGAGTTCTTCTTCAAAATCTTCCAGCTTGTCCTCAACAGTCCAGCATAGGCGGTTCATGGTACAAGAATTGATTCCGACTGGCATCCGATAGAGGTAATACTGGATAATCATTTCATCCACATCGTCCTTAACGGTCTTTTGCATAATCTCATCCAGACCGGCAAATCCATCCCACTTGATGCGCTTGCGAGCTGCGGCCACATACTGCTTGTAATCACGCATCTGAGCAGGGTAGATGTAGCTCATAAAGTATGGCTTACGCCATGCGCAAATACTACTCCAAAGCTTCTTATCCTCAATGGTGTCAGGATTATCATCGTCTTTAACAGTACAAGCTTTCAAATCGTACCAATACCGTGGCATTGGCTTGCACTTGACCCCTTTCACAGCGTCCAAAACATTCTGCTGATATAGCTGACCACACATGATACGATAATCCAGTTCTTCATACTCTCGGCTTCCCGGCTCAAACTGGCTTTGAACATCACCCATTGAGGTAATGTGGTTCGTTGTCGAACCAACGTCATTGCCAAATCCAGCAGCATTCGATTCTGCTAAATCATCCTCAGTAGGAATTTTCTTTCCTCCTTTTTTCTGAACACACAAAAGAGTCGGTGTCTCTCTTTTATTCCTGATAAGCACATCATTATCTGTGCTAAAAATAAGGTCGCCATCAAAATCTGCGCCATTCAAAGCAGCACAGGTATTGTCCCATGCACTAAGAATTGTTACCGTCTTCATATAACGATACCAGTTTTTACAATCATCATTAGAGTTCAGATTCCGAAGAACAATATTGTTATGACATGACATCGGTGCTCTGAAGCAAGCTACTCGTTTGACATCCCTATCATTCCAAAATCTGCTATAGATTTCTCCGGCTTTTAACAAACCAGTAACTTCAATTCCAAAGATAGATTGACAGAGCGCATAAGGGTCTCCACTTGCCACTTGGAAATTACCTCGCACCTTTACAACACCCGTTTTTGCTTGGGAAATCCGTTTTTTAATGAAATACCGAATCCGATTCTGCACATAAGGGTCGTTAATCATTTCCGGCTCAATCATAAGAGCCTTTATGTAATCATTCTCCAGACTGTTTATGTAATTCGGGTCATCACGCATCCCACTTCCACGCAGGTACAGCAGCGCTTTACGCCAATCACCGCCCATGACACCCTTAATTTCGTCCAGAGTAGGTTTAACCAATTCTCTAATCTCATCGTTCGTCAGCTGGTAGCTTTGGATGAACTGATAATTCAAATTGCGTTCCTCATCAAGCTCCAATTCACAGGTTTTCGTTACAGAAAAGTGATAATGATTCTCTCGGCAATTCTCGAAGTAGTCCTCACAACTGTGGTAACTATCCCAGAGCTTCAACATGGATGTTGTAAGAATTACCTGAACACGATTGATGTCCTTGTAGTTTCCCCAAGAATCCTTAATCATGTTCTTTTTGGCAACCTTCTTGGCAAACTCACGGAAAGGGAAGGGGAACAGCATACCTTTACAAAAAGCATTCCGTACACAGAAGCCGGATGCGGTAGCAGGGAGTTTCAAGTCTTCACTCCACTGCTGTGCAAGATCGTAGCTAATAAGCCCAAAGCCATCACTTGCACACAGTTCACAATCATGCTCGGCACTCTCTACCATTGTAGGTTCACCAGACACTCCGTCATCCAGAACGATTACATGATCTTTAAAATGCGTGAAACAATCATCTACAACAAGCACGCCATCAGGGTCAGTAACTGGAATGGAAGCTGAACAGGCGAGTGCCCGATATGCTTCCAACTTTGCCGGAATAAACTCCATTCCTTTGTTACGGCCATTATCAATTCGCTTGCGGATCTCGTCAACAAGACGGTCACTCACAAACACAATCGTACTATTCTTAACGCCACCGGTGGTTCCAACCAGACGACGATACGTGATTCCATTGATTTTAAACCCCTTTGGAGAACATGCCCGGCGGTAATCATTCTTCTTGTCAACCACCAGACACATATAATCCGGCTTAAACTGAACTGCGTCCAGCTCAGTGTATAACCTCCGAATCTCCCGGCGGTTCTCTAAGCAAGAGGGTTCATTCCGCAGCATCTTGATTCTACGCTTGATACTCCGTGCCTTAGTCTCTGCATCTGTAACACCATTCAACTCATCAATCCATCGTAGAACAGTGCTATCAGCCAGCGAGATAATTTCGTGATTTCGTCTGGCTTCATCCAATGGTAGAGTTAAATCCCATTTTGCTTCAACCAGACGCTTCGTATGGATCTTAAAAACAAACTTCTGGCAAGTTTGCTGCTTTGCCATTCGGCAGTCACCTCCGTATTCTTCCAAAAAGTATCCTGTGTAATGTAGCTATAAAGAAAAAATATAAAATTAGGCTTTTACAGAAAGCAACTATCGCCATCTTCCATAGCCTTGAGCCAAAGTCGTTCACGCTCCTGATAGAGCTCATCCAGAACATCGTCAGCAGCCTCGTACTCTCTGCGTGTTAGGCTTGCATAGTTCATGTCACGTACAAGCTGCTTGATTTCTGCGTCAACATCCTCGTAAGTACGCATCATTCATCCCTCAACTTCCATTGTAACCATGCTGATTTTACGATATGGACACAAGACTTGCATACACCGGTCAATATCATCAAATACGACATCTTTTCTTCGACCACGTTCTGTCTTTTCGTGTTCGAAATATTGACAAATATCGTATAGACGAATTTCAATCGCTTCCACCACACCATTGAACTTGTGGTGGTTTATGATTACGGAATAAACATAATCAAAGCAAGTAATCCTGTCTATTTCTAACGAATCAAATTCTTTACAGATATCTTTGATAATATATTCCAAAGCTATCACACCGGCTCTATCTGGTGCTACAATATCGCAGTCGTATTCAATTGCGTGTTTGCAAGCATCATATGAACGTCCATACCCACGAGGTAAAAGAACTTTCTCCATTACTTAACCTCCTCATCCATAACAGCTCCACAGTCAGGGCAAAACTTTGATTTATCAATATTTTTGCTGGAATGACAAGCCGAACATTCAACAAAGAAGCTTTCTCCAAAATCTTCAAAATGCTCAATCCAGTGAGCATGAACCACTCGACGGAACTCACCGCCAGCAGATATCTCTTCTTCAAGAATGCACTTTGTGTATTGCATTGCCATATAGCACCACATATCACCAATAGACTTTGCATTATCTCTGGCCATAGGACGAGCGATGGCACTATCGAGGACACCAATCAATCGTGTTGCATTTACAAACTTATCCATCACTTAACCTCCTCAGCTACCATGCGGATCGCCTTATCAATCTGTTCAAGCTCTGCCAGTAAAACGTCCACTGTATCAGCATCACTCTCAGAAATATTCAAATCCTTAATCTTATGTAAAGCCCATTCAAGGTTCGGGTAATAGCCGACCGTAACCTCCTTTACGCCGGTTCCCATCGCACCAGTCTTTGGATTCTTACCAACTGGCCGCTGCTCAATAATAACGAGATTTCGCTCATCGCAGTTCTTTATAATGTATTTACCAATCTGAATACGCATCTCTTAACCCTCCTTATCGTCCCATTCACCATAAATAGAATCTTTTTCATCCATCAACTTCTTGAAATACCTTAAAAAGAACGATTGACCTTTTGGTGTAAGTTGTGTCACATATCTCAACCCTCCTCGCGGAGTGCGCTTCTTGATAACCTTAAAATACCCAAAACTATCAAAATCTCGATACGGAGTATTCCAATATAACCCTCTTGTTTTATTTAGAAATCCTTTTTCTCTTAGAGTTTCAAATACATTATTTCGATGTGGAATACGGCCACCTACAAGAATTCTGTTCATACTCAAAATATGCACGAAGTCTAAAATAGAAATACATCCGTCAGAATCCTCAACAATAGGAAAATCATTATTTGCAACCTTCACATCTGAACTGGTATTATCGTTATTCGGAAGCAAATCTAACTCGTCCTTCATTAAATTATAGATGAATTCTCTTCCGCTTTTTGTCCACGACAAGAATGTTTTTCCGATTTTCCCATCTCGATTTACAATATCTCTTGAAACAGCATATTTCTTATCCTTGTAAATATCAGTCAACACCCACGAGCCACTTCGTTCATCTTGCCGAATAACACCATGCTCTTTCAAAAAGCTATTTAGTTTTGCACCTGTCCACTCATATTGTTCCGCTATTTTAGTAATTGGAACAATTTTATTAAATGCAATACCAAACATATCGTAGTTTGCTTTTTTCATTTATGCAACTCTCCTTAAATATTTCTAGCAGCCTCAAATGCGGCCACATCGTTCATGAAATCGTTGATATGTAAATACTTATCAGTCTTCCGCACAGTCTTAGGCTTAAATTCTCGGCATTTGCATCGCACCTCATCACAAGTCGTAAAACACGGAATCTCGTACCTGCATTTCGTACAAACATGTTTCTTGTGGAACTCTGGCAAGCGTCCAGCAGCTTGGTAGAATTCGTAGGTTACCTTTAAATCAATCCAGCAGGGGTTATCAAAATTCATCGTCATCAACCTTTCTTATATTGTTAATCATCTAGCATGTGTTCGTTAGTCTTTAACCAAATATTTTGCCATTAAATCTGCAATCTCCTTTGCTTCATCTGCACGTGCTTCCTTCATAAGTTGATCGCACTGTTCCTCTGATAATCCACTTTCACGAAGTAAGTTACGAACATTAAATTTTTTGACTATTTGACAATGCCAATTTTCAACCATGTCAGCATCATTATTGAGCTTTTCTGCTAATGTATCCTCATCCAGCCGTACCATTTTATTTATTAAAAACTGCTTTTGATATTCTTCCAGAGAAACGGGAGCGTATGTGAACTCTCTTCTCTTTTTCTTCTCCTCTTGTAGCTTCATTTTATTGACGCCGCCCCATTTTTTTTGTTCCTTGATTCGATTCTGAACTTCATCATGATCCTTAATCCGTGATGCCACGGTAATTTCATTATCTAAAGCTGCTGCGGACATCAATCCATCACAAACGAGATCGTTGAGTTTCAACATTAGCATAACAATAGTTTTTGTATCTGCCGGATCTATTTTCCCAAATCGTCTCATAAAAAGTTTCATAGAGGTTGGCTCAATAATAATCTTATAAACTTTTTGTATCCGATTATATTGCACATCAGGAAACGCATCACTTAATCTGGAATTTAATATTCTAAAGAAGTCACCCATCCGGCCAGTTTTCCAAAGATCTGCTTCGGTTACTTGAGTTTGACAGTCGGATAAGTAATATTCGCTCAATAATTCCGATTTGACTCTAGTGTATGTTGCGTTTTGTTCATCAGTCAAAATGGTCATTCGCTTTTGGTCATTACCAAGATCCTCAATGAAGGCTCGCTCCTCTTTTACTGTTAAAGCATCTCGACCATATAATCCATACAACGCACTATCCAACCATTTCTTTAATTTAACACCTCCAGCTAGTTTACGAAATGCTTCTGCTATACGCATATCTTCTTTTTCATCGTCTGGATATCCATACCATCTATAATTATCATTTACCATTCCAAGAGTCTGCCACACATCAACTTTCTCCCAGAGAATTACAAGACTGTCACATCCTGTTTGATCACACATAGCATTAAAGTAGTAAACAAGAAGTCTTTGGATGTGCTCGATGTATTTTTTGTTTCCTCCGGTCGAATGTTCTGGAAGGATTTCATTTTCAGGGCGAATCCTATCGACTATGAATTGTCGTCCATCTTTTCGTAAGACAACATAGCGTTCCAATTCTTTTAGAAAAGATTTCTTGCTATTGCTTGTTAAAGGTTTCCCAGAATCATCAAGAATATCAAGAACCTGAGATAGCTCTCCAAAGTTTTTGAATACTTGTCCCTGATGCAGTCGAGATATCATTCCTCCAGTTACGTTATAAACTTTATTTGCCATACGACCTCCGATTTATATTTAGGACATTGAAAGGAAGATATATAAGGTATATAATTACTTACCCCTTTAATGTCCTAATTCTTAACCTACATAAGAATTCCAATTCCTTCAAAAATGTTAGCGATGTCTGCGAAAGGTCGCTTGCGACCGTAGCTGACCATCGATAACATTTTCCTGCCATAGGCAGGGACCGCTTGCGGCTTGTCCGGGAGGACTACTATAAGCACTTACTATATTCTATAACTATCTTCTAAAAAGTATCCTATGTAATGTAGCTATCTACACTCATTGTATCATCAAAATGTCAAAAATTCAATAGCTAAGTAACACAGGATACAAATATTTCTAGCACCTATTATAATAAGGTATGTTTCTTGGAATGTCATCTATTGTGATCTTTCCAGACAGGGCTCGCAATCTTGCTTCCTCTCTATGAGCTGGCGACCATTGCTAAATAAGCTGACGATCACTATGTTCTCTCTGCATACTTAGCTCAAGTCGCTATTACACATTATTCTCCATGAATGACATCCAAGATGCTCCATATATTCTGTGTAAGCTGCCAGAGGCTACAATTTTGCTCCTATGAGGCGTCTGGAGTCTCTAAGAGTGCTGCTCAAATGCCAGATCAGTCCATTTATGGCGATAGAGGAGTACAGATAGGCAAAATAGGTACTTTATGCTCCGAAGAATGGTCATTTTCGGTACATTTAAGGTACACATCGGGAAAACCAGCATAAAACCTAGGTTTTTTAGACTTTATTGGCTCAAAAAAGAACAAAATAAGGGGTAAAAAGGTACAAATAAAAAGAAAAACTAGTCAAAATATAACGCAAATACGTTAAATTCTAGCTAGTTACCGAATGGGCTACCGATTGAAAAATAGCGATCTTAAGCCACTTTTTTGGTATTTTTGATGGAAAATGAGAGATTTGTGAGTATATGTAGAAGAGGGTATAGGGATGTATTTTGGGGATATTTTTGTCAGAGGAAAGTGTACCCCGGGTAGGGAAGGAAAGTGATTAGAGAATTTGAGTGATGGTTTGGATGGGATGGAAAGAAGGTGATTTTTGCGAGGATTATTGTGCAAAATGTATATGAATATAGGATATAGCAAATTGATAATTGGTGATTATGAATAAGAAAGATGTACTGGGATCTCGGCCTGCTGCCTGGAACGTCCAAAAAATGAAAAGTTCACCCCCACGGCTTGAGTGCTGGAAATGCTCATTTTTCGACACTCATTCCTAGCACTTTACTAGGAATTATTTTGGTACAGATTTAATCCATAGTATTTTACTAGGATATCTGATTTAATTCCTAGTAGCTTAGTATGAAATGTTCGATATCAAAATAATATCAAATGTTGCACAGGCAACATAAAGTAAAGTATTTTTACTTTACACACACTCTATCATGCCTATATTGTAATAATATTATTATTCCATATCGCGCACGCGCACGCACCCATCCGGGACTCTAATAGGTACACAAAAATCCATTTGTTGCTTGTGCAACATTTCCGGTTAAACCGCTTGACTTTTCCGGTTTAACCGGCTATAATAGTGTCAAGCTCAAGGGCAACACCGAAAAGCGGAAAACATGATGGTTCTGAAACACCGGAAAATTTCAGTTTCCGCTTTTTGACGTTTCACCGTTTGAGCGGTTCAAAAATTGGGCTTGACAAAACGGTTAAACCGTGATACAATACAGTCAAGCTCAAGGGCAAAAGCCCAAAAGCAAAACCTAATTCCAATGGCACATTGACAATTCAAAACTTCTAATCTTTGCCGTTTTGGTTTTTGTCCATCCTAACCGATGGACAAACCATACAACAAAAGTACAGATTATAAGTTTACCATCTAATCAAACCCTAATCGGTTTGATATGTTGGTTAGAATTGTCGAAAAATTAAGAACCTTGAAAAAACACTATCTTTGTAGTAGGGGCGTTTTATACGCATAACCAAAAGCAAGAAAAGCGCATATTGGCAAACAAGATGTTTTAGACGCAAGTCTTTCACTGGTCCCTAGGTAGACTATACCTAAGAGGATCAGCAAGGATGGTCAACAGTATGCACCTTGTATTAAAAGCGTACTGTACCAGAACACTAAACAGAAAAGAGGTGTATTCAAGTGTTCAAAGAAAAGCTCAAAGCCGTTCTTTTTGTAGCTCTTTTTACTATCGGTTTCATTCTCATTACCGCTGGTATGCTGGTTAGCTTTTGCGGATTAGCATACATGGGATATGCGGTTGTCCTAACCGTCTACGGCGGTTGTTCACTTCTTGCAACAGCTCTTGTTGAGGACATTCTCAAGTAAGTCTATCCGGCAAAAGCCGTCACGTCAATACACAATAATTATAGCATAACAAAGGAGATAATACTATGTCTAACCTGTCTAACGTCTGTCTGTCTATCCGTAGCTCTAACAACAAGACTTCTACCGCAAGGGGTTATGCAAGTAACGGCAAAGCTCTTGTTAGCTTTACCAACAAGGGCGGTGTTAATACGCTCAAGACATACCCTAAGGCCGATAAAGTGCCGTCTTATCTGTTGATGGACGAAAAAGAGTATACGGCATACGGCAACGCAATCAAGTACGTTTACAATTCCGCTTGCCACGTCAATGCAAGCACTACCAACAAAGAGGATGAAAGCATTATCAAAGTTTACACTACCGACTTCCATTCTTGCCTGTCCGATCTCGCAAACATCGTTTTTGGTGAAACTTTCTCTATGCAAGAGTATCCCTCTTTTGGCACAGAAGTCCTCGCAATGGCAAAGACTTACCTTACCACCACTATGGATGGTGACGTTTCTCCGGCAAATCTTCCGATCAATCGTTTTGTCAAGGCTCTTGAACCTATGCTTTTGAGCGTAGCAGCACACAGCGTTTTCCTGAAAGACTATGAGCGGGATTATAACCTTGCTTGCAAGCGTTGCAATTCCCGTATCAACAAGGCAACGGCACAGCTTGATAAAGCACAGGCAGAGTATGATAAGGCACTGTCTGAGCTGGATAAAGCAAAAGAGCAGATTATCAAGGACAAGAGCGACAACACTATCAAAGCGTCTACTAAGAAAACCCATGAAAACAATCTTGACAAGGCTCAGAAAGAATTTGATGCAAAAAAGAGCGTCTTTGATACCATCAAGAACACTATTGACACATGGAAGATCAAGTTGACTGATGCTCAGAAAACCTTTGAACAGGCAAAAGCAGAGGATGAAAAGAAGTCTTAAAATCAAACCTAAAAAGTTAGTCCAAACATACCAGAATGCAATACATAATACGCCTGACGACTAGAGGTACAGGGGAAGAAGTAACCTCTACCAACGGCAAAACGCCGTCACAAGATACTATGAAAGAGGTGAAATATCTTGAAATCCTATCAGAATACGATGGGAGAAGTGCGTCAGAACACTTCTGGACACTCTATCATCTACAACGGCACAGAAGTCAAAGAGCTTGATCTTTACGGCACATTTGACGGCGTTGTGTTTGTCAGTCGTCCGTTTATCGCAATGGAAACAGGCTTTATGCCTATGTACGTCAAAACGTCTATGGGATGGACTTCTATCCATCCTTGCAAGATTGTTGACTTCCTCAAAGAAGCATACAAGGCAAGAAGTGTTTCCCTTTATGACTGGAATGCCTATCAGCAGAGCAAGAAAGAAAAGCGTCTTGCAATGGAAAAGGTCAAACAGCAGCAGAGTGAAACGGCTTTTTTCAGAGCATCACAAGCTAATGCAGAGGGTTCTTTGCGCTATCATAAGAGCAAAAAACGTCTTGACGATCGCTACAATGAAGTAGGTAAAACAATTCAGAAAAAGCGTTCTCAGCGTGTCGTGTTTGGCTCTAGTGAATACGTCACAGTTTCCGGTTGGATCTACGGCAGAGAAGTCTTGATGAATAATCATAGCTTCCGCATGGATGAAAGAATGTCGTACTACATGGACGGCACTGGATGCTGTGCCCGTGATTTCGATAACAGAGATATGCGCCCTTTGAATGACGTATTCCCTGTGAAATCCGGCAAGAAAGTAAGGTGATAACTTTGAGTTTGACAGTAATTCGTCAGAATGATATAATTGTACCATCAAGAAAAGGCGGTGCAATTATGACAAATCGTGATTATAAAAAAGAGTATCAGCAGAGCAAAGATAAGGCAAAACTGATTGGCCTGAAAGTTGATGCTGATTTCTTTGATGCTTTTACCGCTAAGGCAGAGCTGAACGGAACAAACAAAAACGCCGTTTTGAAAGCTTGTGCAGAAGCATACACTTATGGCAATCTCATCATTGATGAGAATGGGAAACCTAAGATTGTAGGCTAATCCCATAATCCTAGCAACAACGTCTTGTGAATTTATCGCAAGGCGTTTTCTTTATGCTCAAAATTGTATAATTATGCAAATATTATGCAGAATATACAAAATGAAAACACGTCAGAAACACACGATAAAAGAGGAGATTTATTATGAAATTTGTCAGAATCAACGGAGAGAACCACGCCGGCTATGCTCTGCTTGATATCATCGAGCACAAGACAACCAGCATGACCGTAGCAGAACTGATCGAAGCTCTGTCTAAGTGCAGCCCGGACGCATACGTTACGTTCGGAAATCAATATGACGATTATATCGTCGAAACCGTTAGAGAAGTGTGATACCATGGCAATTTTGGCGATCGAATCGGCTCTCGATATTGCCATAAAGTTTGGTGATACAGAGCTAGTGAAAATCTATCAGGAAGCCCTGGCAGAAGCCGGTGTTAAATACGTCAGCACCGCAAAATGCTGGGTTGAATAAGAAAGGAAGTCTTGTTATGAAATCGCTTCTCATGTTCTTTGGTTATTCTGCCTATCAGGCCGGATGTATTGCGCCCATGATATGGGTTTTCGTTGTTGGTGCCATCGCTATTGGCGTGGCAGAATGGAAAGGGTGGTTAAACTAATGAACAGAGAAGATATTGACATTCTTGAAGTAGGCAATGCTTATACAGCGTTGTTTTACAAGAAGAATCACTATCAGCCCTACATTGTGGCGTGGCATTTTGACCCGAATTCCTACACATGGGATCAGGGTCATTATTTTTGTGACCTAAAATCCGCAAACGCTTTCTTTGCGAAGCAAGAGCGCAACAATGCAAACTGCAAGTATTGCGAAAAGCTGGACTGCCCTCATAGGGATGCACTCAGACGCTTGCCCTATGAAAAGGGTGGAATCCTTGCTTGTGAGAATCTTTGGTAAAGGAGAATGAATATGGAAAAAATGAAACTCGATCCTGTTTACCCCGATATTGTCAATCGTTTTCAGTATGTGAAAATGACTAACGCAGACGCTTGGCAGAAATATGTTAAGAGCGTCATTGCAGAGCATAAGTACAATGACCTGTTGACCCGGATTGCATGGGATTTACTCAGGTATGTATACACTTCTGGTACGATTTGTGGGTGGTACGATAAATACAATGTACATGATTCGCATATCACAACGGCAGTCAAGAAGGCTTATATTGAAGTCTTTGGAATGCCGTCAGAATAAAAGATATGCTTTAAGGAGGGCTTAACATGACCGCAAAACAGTATTGTCAGAGCCATCCGGTAACCGCTTATGATAGCAGCTATGGCAGATGTGGCGGTTTCCAGATTCATGGTGACGTTCAGTATGGCATTGATGATTATATCTATGCTCAGTCTGGCGTGCTCATTGAAGATGAAAAGTATCACAGTTATCATCATTTGAAGATTCACGAAACAATGTCCGGCAGATTTTATGTCAGATGTTTTGGTAAGCGAATCTATCTTGATGAATGCTTGAGAACGAATATATGAGAGTGTAAAGGAGAAGTGACAATGAAAAAAGGTCAGTATTTTATGAACGATGAAACCGGTATTGTCACCAACATTCATCGTGAAGCTGTCGAATGGTATCGGCAGGGTGCAAACATTTCCATCTGGATCAACGGCGTGGTTGTGTGCCGTTGGAGTCACTAAAAAGAAAGGAGAACGATATGAAAAAGATTATTAGTCCGTGTTTATGCAAGGTCTACACCCGCAGCGGCAATAAAGCTACTGCGCGGGCATTCTACAAAATCCAGTTTGAGAATGGCAGACTCAGCATCACCGGCGTTATAGGCCCCATGCCGAGCGGCGACTGCCGTGGTGGTGCTGGTCAGTGTGTTGATGCAATCCGCGAAGGCTGCCCCTGCGATGAATGGACGCAGGAAATGCTCGACAAGTTCTGCTCCATCTGGGACGAGTGGCATTTGAATGATATGCGTCCGTACTGCAAGCCCTACCCTGTCTGCGGATACCAATATGGACACGCATGGCAGACTGAAGAAGTTCCACAGGAAGTGATCGACTGGTTGTTCAATCTACCCGAATCGCCTGTCGTTCCAGCGTGGGTGTGAATACTACCACTAATAAGAAAAGGAGAATATAAAATGCGTTCTACTGTTGAGGTTTACGAAAATAACGCAGGCGGTATTTATGTTGCCGTCTTTGGTAAGAACGGCCTGGAGAATCTATTCGTTGTTGCTCCTGATGGTAACGAAACTAGAATGACAAGAGTATTCTATCAGGAAGCACTATATGGATTCTCTGGTGTAGATGACTATAATGCAGAAAATTTCTCTGGGCTATCCATGGACGATGCTTATGATGATATCTGCGGTGGCAGCAACCTGATCGCAGAGTTTTATGACAATCAGGTTGTAAACCTGTATCCGGCAGACATGAACATTGCTGGAATGAGGTTGTTTGGTATGGCTTGATCGTACATTCACAAAATAGTCATGAATAAGCAACGTATCAACGCGCTAAAATGCGACGTTAATAAAATCTACATTTTAGTGCTTGACAAAACAAACGGTATCCTGTATCATGTAGCTAGAAAGGGCAGTCCGTCAGAGGACTTTTATTTTTTACTGTATAGCTACGTGACACAGGATACTAAAAAGGAGGGGGCTCGATTATGAAACGCACAAAGTCTATGGTTTATCGTGAGACCGATGAAAGCAGAGAGCTTGAGTTGTGTGCAATCAATGACGGTGATCTGTATCGCAAGATGACCAGTCCGTTTATTGAAAAACTGAAAAAGCGTTATAAGGCTGGGACTTATGATAAAGAAAAAGCAATCGACTATTATTTCCAGATTGCAACGGAAGAAGCTCGTATCTACAACAAGAAGTTTGGCAGTGATCCTGACTTCTGTCGTGTATTTAATGTTCAGAGTCGCTTTACCGTAGCTGTAAATATGGAGAAGTATTATTTCGCAGAAGATGTTTCTTATGAAGGGTAAGAGGTGATAAAAATGAAAGACATCGTTTTTGATTTCTGGTATGGCGACAAGATCGAGGATTGTGATAGTGTCAAATGTTATTTCTGTGATCTGGATGGGTCTACTCGTGGAAACTTCTATAAAGGAAATGATGCTGTTGGTGATTTCACGGCAGAATCTATAACGCTTATTGAGAAGGCGTGGAATGACACGCATGATTACGATAATAGATTGATTATCTTTTGAGAGGTGAAAAAATGAAGATTCTGTATTTTGAAGGCGCTGGTTCTTTTGATTATTACTTCAAAGGGCAAGATGTTCACTTTGGAGATGTCGGAAACTGTAGAATCCGCACAGCATTTCATGTTGAGGGTAAAGCTTATTATTTGGAAATTATTTCATGTGAAAGAAATAAGTACAATATAAAATCCGGTCTCTATAATTGGCCTGTGACTGGATTTGTTGATATGTTTGCACCAATTGATGAAGAAACCGGTGAGATTGATTATGAGAATAGTTTCAATAAACCGCCGATTGTTCCTGTTAAGGCTGGCGTGAAACGTACTCCGAGATCTTTTGAGTACAGCAAAGAACGCATCCTGAAGATTGTAAACGACATGACTGGTGCAGATTTTGATGCGATTGAAGTGGCAGATAAATATAGTGGATTCAGAGTGTTTGCAGATCGTGTAAACCGTATCAGTCAGTATCATTTTGGAGATGAATTCGTTCCAAATCATGAATATGAAGTGCTTCATAAAACGGCATACGAAGCAATTCTTGAAAAGAGAAAGGCTGTTTCTGGAGAGCGATTTCCTTGTGTAATATTTTACATCGAATCAGCAGCGTCTCCGTATTTTATGTATAGACCGTCTGATAAGCCGCACGGAGCTGAAAAGAGGGTTGATGTAAGAACTTTTAATATTAATGATATCGAGGTGTGAAGAGTGATTATTGATTCAATTCTCGATCGCCGGGATGGTAGGCACTACAGTGCACATGATTTCTATAATGAGGTCAGGAAATATGAGCGTCTAGGTGTTGGTACGCACGGAGAAGATATTTCTATCGCGATGGATTACGGTGATAACCGTGATGTGCAGCGTGTGCTGTGCCAGTACGTCAAGAGAAATGGTTATCCGGCAGATATTGAGAACTATATAAGAAGTCAAGTCTGGGTGGTATAAGCAGCAGATGCTAGGTGATTAGCGGTACTAGGGTAGACATAACCGCTACCAGAATGTGAAAGCATGAAAATATTAAAAGGAGTGTTAGGTATGGAAACAATGTACGACCGCATTAAGCGAATGGATAAGCATGAGCTTGCTGAATTTATCTATGTTGTTTATCAAGCTGGTGTTAAAGATGGTGAACAGAATCTTTGTGATTCTCCTGCTGGATTTTTTGGTTGCGGTTACTTCCTTAATGATAATGCAAAAGTATGGATGCCGAATGATAAGCCCGAAGATCTTTATGATGCTTTTTATATCTAAATATTAAAAGGAGTGTTTGTTTATGAAATATCGTGTAACCGTTACTCGCACTGGATTTGTTTATGTTGATGCTAAAAACAAAGAAGCGGCAGAAAAATATGCAGAGGAAACCGCATGGGATAGTGACGTATGGTGGGATGACGGTTGGGATGCAACGGATTGTCAGGAAGATGAAAACAATGATTGCGTTGATGACGAAGATTATATCATTGTCTAAAATCATGCTTTTATAGGAGATGAAAATATGAAAACTGTATATGTTATTGCCGTAAAGCATTTATTCGACTACGAAGGAAACACTCTTAATCGTTGGGAGTATGTTCAATTTGGTGAGTGTGGGTACACATTTTTTACTAAATCCGTTGATGGTGCGCAGCACTTTTATTCTATTGATAAGGCTCAAAAATGGTTTGATGAAATCGGTCATGGACTTATCTTTTACGGAGATCGTAAAGGTCAGTATGATTTGGAGTCTCTTTGTATTAAGAGCGTTGTTTTCCGAGACCCTATTGTGAATTTTGTAAGAGATTTGGATTTCAAAAACTGCTAAAACAGATATTTTACAATGATTGACGAGGAAAAATATGAAAGTACAAAGAGATAATCCTATCGAAGAAGGAATAGATGATTTCTTTAAAGAAAAGCAAAAACTCGAAAATGAAAATCGAGATTATGAACAGAAATATTTAGATCAATATTATGATCAATTATACGAACAAGAACTTGCCGAACGCTTGGAGTTTTATCGTGAGTTTTGTGACGATTTATGGATGTGAGCATGTTTTTCTGACGAAGAAGCATATCCTGATAAGCCTTTGCTTTGCGTAACGATGGAGCTGAGGTGAACATAATGCTTGTTTGCAATCATTTGAGATGAAGAATGGGTGATGAAAAATGAAGAAAAAGATACCGGTTATTTTCCGAAAGATAGACGGATACATTGATGGGTTTCTTCCGACACTTCCGCATTCGTATGGCAGGGTCGAAAGCTATTGTCGGAATGAAGGACATAATGAAGCGGATTACTTTTATGCAATCAAAGGTCGGCTTGCTACCGAAGATGAATACAAGGAAACACTGAAAGAACTCCGTACAATTTATGAGGATGATGAATCCGAGTTGGTTGTTCGCAAGAAGATTGCAACATACTGGAAAGCAAATTTTTATGAGGTGTAAAAATGTATTCGGAAAAGGAATTTATTGAAGCGTTTTGCTGGATGTATGGCGTGTCTAAAGCGGAAGCAGATAAAGCATATATGACCAGTAGTGAAAAGCACATTGAAGCAATTATTGATTGTTATAAATCGAATTGCAAGAAAGCATTTTACGAAGATTGAGGTGAGAAAATGACTGAAAAAGATAAGCGTATTTTGAAATACGCAATTGATAACTTGGTTGCAAGAGAGAATAGTTTGTGTGAAGGATTTTGTAAAAATAATCCTACGCATAGAGCAGAACGTGAGCGTGACCGGGATTTGGTTATCTTTGGTATTCGTGATGTTTTGTGTGAAGTTGAGCGTCTTGAAGAACAAGAGAAAGAGATGCTGGAGAAAGTCAAACATGAAGTGGTTCAGTTTTGATTGGGGTGATAAAAATGAGTAGTTACAAACCGGAAGAAGTCTGGACTGCATTTGATGTTTTATCAAGCAGAATTGCCGATTCTGATGAAATCGGGCAGAAGCGTTTAAGACAAATCAAGATCACTCTTACAGAATACTTTGAAATGATTAGGCATCTAAAGAAAACTCCTTTATGGGATATTTTTGAATATGAAAAGAAGCTAGAACAGCCGCTTGACCTTTTGGTTTATGAAAATAATCATCTCAAAGAAGAAATCAATAAACTTCATAAAAAGCTGGGTATTAAAGAAAAATATAAAACAAATCCATACGATTATATGTTCCAAGATGAAGCTGGATTTAGAGACAAGGAGTGATTGTATGACCAACACGGAAAAGAATATTGTTCTCGCAGCTCTTTCTTTCTATCGGCGTAAGCTGATGGATCAAAGCATTAGTTTTCTCAAGGCTGGCAACCATGAGGATGCTAAAGTAAGTACGATGGAAGCAGCCAACGTGAATGCACTGGTGATTAAGTTTACAAGAGAAAAGGAGTTTGCAATATGAATATTGAATCGATTGAGCAGAAGCTAGAACGTAATGGGTATTGGATTGATAAATTGGAAAGCTCTGGTGATGATATCTGTATTTGCTACGACTATATGGCTTTTCCGATTCATTTCAAATCGTGGAATGAAGTTGAAGAATGGATTGACAGTATGGATGGATTCTTTGAAGGAGAAAGAAACATGGAAAAGAAAATTGTCGTATCAGATAAGTTTGGTCACTCTTGGGAAATGACTCACGAACAGATTGAAGCAGCGTATCGATATCGAGAGCACGAATATCGCAAGATGGATGCGCTCAACATGATTAACGAACGTCTTGAATGGGTTGATAAGAACAAGGATGCTTTTAAGAGCGAGTATGGCGTTTCCTATGATGATACTATGAAAGACCTCGATGATCTTGTAGATGAGTTTATGAATATGTTTGATTGCAATGTCCCTGAGAACGAAATTTGGGATGAAGTTCTTGGCGGATATTTTGGACATAACGTCGAAGAGAAAGAAGATGATAACAATGACTGATCCTTGCCATTATTGTGTAGCACCGGAGCGTTATCCTGGTTGCCACGACCATTGTGAAAAGCTGAAAGCACATCGTGAAAGTGATGAGTATAAGAAGCTGTGCGAATATAAGAATACATACCTAAAAAGCCATTCGACAGCAAGCTCTACACAGATTAACAAAGCAATGCGGTATTTCAAATATAAAGGTTATAGCCTTTATGGATTCAAGAACGTAGGGAGTGTTTGATATGATAAAACGTGACTTTGAAAAGTATGGAGTCAAGTTTCATTTAAATGATTTCCGTCGTAATGAATTTGATGCTCGTTACACACTACTTTATTTTAATGAGGCTATGGGGTGCTGGGACGAGTGTTGTCACGTATCCACTAAAAAAGAAGCCATTGATGCAGTTGACTATATGCAAAGATGGAAGATAAACGCATTCAGAGAATAACAAGAGGAGTGATAAAATGTGGGTTTTAGCTAAATGCCAATATTCGGATGATAACAAGATTGGATATGCTGTGTTTTACGATATTGATAAGCTTGGGTGTGTGACACTTATGTTCAAAATATATGAAGATACAAATTCTATTGAGTTCTTTTATTGTCTATTAGAAGTGAGCACTCGGCTAGAAAAGAAAACGTGTGAGAATATCTTAAAAGCCTATTTGAAAGAGAAAGGGATTTTTGTAGAGGATTAACCATGTGGGATTTAGTTGAAAATGAATATTCTAAAAAATATGGAATTGGGTGCGCAACCTTTTTTCGTGACAAACAATTAAAAACAGCGATGGTTATGTATAAATATAATGGCCGTAGCGTTATGTTTTGCTATTCCGAGTACGATAATAAGATTCTATCTGACGGTGATAAAGACGAAATTGAGATGACAATCAAAATGAAACTCAACTTTTGGAAGGATTAACTATGTGGGATTTAATAACAAATAATTACCACGAAGAAGATGGAACAGGTTACGCATTGATGTTCAACACAAGTGATAAGTGTTATCTTGATGTTATGTACAGGTGTAGGCCGTTATACAATTCAATTCGTGTTTTTTATTCTCTTAATATTTCGGAAAACGAAAAAGAGGATATTGAAAAAATACTTGTAGAAAAACTGAGAAACAATGGAGTTTTAAGGAGTGAAGATTATGTGGGATCTGAGGGAAGTTCACGCTTGTTTTGATGGTGAAGGTTGGGTTTGGAATGAATCTTTTCATCACAAGAATGTGTTTGTAGGTGAGAATGAAGATCCGAAAGAAATCTTTTGGCAGGAATGTCAGATGTTCTTCCTTCAGGATTATCTAAGCAAGTGTGAGATTGTAGATGACGGCGACATTCTGGAACTTCAGCTGAAAGATTCCGGTGAACCGGTTCTCGCTATGATGATTACAGAGTAAAGGAGAATGAATTATGACACGGTTTTATCTTAACGCAGGTGCTCTTGGCCGTTGGATGCACCAGAATAAAGCACAATACACTGGTGCTTACGTTGAGGGTGTTTTGGTTGATAGTTTTGTCGTTGAAACAAAGCGTGGTGTTGCAGCTATCTATGAACACTACCTGAATGAGTGGACAAGCAACTATTATGTTGAGTTCGCACCGTACAAAAACGAGACAGAGGTAAACGAACTCTGGAAAGAATGGAATGAATTTGAAGAAAAGGCAAGTGCATAAGAGGTGAGTAAAATGTATGTGCTTCTCGCTTACGAAAAGGATGGAGGCTATTATGATGAACTCTTCAGAAATAAAGATCTGAAATATGTTGAAGCAACAGGTATGGGTTTGATGTCTGTTCTGAAAAGCAACAAATTACGAGCTTGCAACGGAGAACCTTACGATTGGCTTGAAATTTGGAATGATGAAGTTGATGATCTTGAACCGTTGTTGATTATTACTGCAAACGGATGCTTATAAAAGGGAGATTTTAGATATGGAAACTTATACTGTTGTTGTTACTGTTTTGCCCGAAGGTGAAGAAGGAAAACAGGAATTTAGCTTCAAAACTTTCGCAGATTCCATCGAAGATGTCGTGTTTGATTTGCAAAATGATTTGGACGTATAAGGAGAGCTGAATATGACTAGTTTATATTGCTACGATAATGAAATCATAAAATGGACTTACGGCGACAATCTATATTGTTTGCATATCCAGCACGATGATGAAGCAGATAATAATCCTCGCTGGTGGGATGACCATGATTCTGTAATGGCTTATTTTCATCCTCGTTATCATCTTGGTGATAAGATTGATGCGAGTACGGCGGAAGAATTTTGGAACAATCTGGTTTACAAGTATTGCTCTGATGAAGAGATTCTGGATGCGCTTTTCAATATGAAGCTGGAAGATACTTGTGTCGTTGTTGATGAAAATTATAGCGACGAAAAACGATATGCCATCTGCGGTATTGGAACTCTTTATGATAAAAAAGTTTCTGAAAACCCGATATATGTTGGATTGAAATATAACGAAATTGCTACATATATCGCTGGTGAATTTTCTATTCGTGATTGTCAGATTCTTCTTGATAAGCACATCGCATGGCTTCCTCTTTGGCTGCATGACCATTCTGGTTTGTCTATGAATTGCGATACGCGGTTCAGAGGTTCATGGGATGATAGTAATGTTGGATGGATTGTAACAGCTATTACGGATGGTTCGGATAATACCAAAAATGAAGCAGAACGAATCATGCGTGATGAGGTGAAGGAATACAGTGACTATCTTTCAGGTGAGAACTATGGTTATACGCTTTATCGAGAAGAACACGGAGAATGGAAGGAGATTGACAGAGCATTCGGATTTATCGGTTCTGACGTGTTTGAAAACGGTATTACATATAGCGCTGGTTGTGGCCTTGAAAAGGCATTAAAGGAAGATCGGTGCCGTATCGGTGATGCAGAGAAGGTCGTTACTGTTACTTATAACTTTGATAAGGTGTAAATTATGACGTACATTAGAGAGATTGATGGAAAATGGTATGCTTTTTCGGCAAACCCCGATAACGGTCAAGTCTATTCTATCGGAAAAGATAATCCAAAAGATGGCCGGTGGTTTGCTAACTTAACTAATAGTGGAATTAAATATGTTGCTTCTCCTTGTCCTTCTCGTAAGGCAGCTTATATGAGAGCGATGAGAAACGGATCGTATGGTGGAGTTTTGTAAAAGTTGAATTTTAGAAGGAAAATAAAATGGATGACAATATGATGGAACGTCAAATTGCTGATTATATGGTAGAGTATGGCACTAAGAATACGGATTTTGGTACGTGGTTATTTGAAGTTGACAAACTTGCAGAAGAATTTAATGTGACCGAGAAGTGGATTCGGGAGCACGATGATGGAATACTGTCAGAACTATATCTCCGAGATGAGGTAAAAGATGTTGAACAACAGTGGGGTGGAATTGATTGGAATATTGAAAGAATTTGGGTTTGGTTTTATACGGATTTCTGTCCAAATTATATCGGAGACGATCAGAAAGAAGATGATAGTGGAGATAAATATTGGTTCGCCGAAACACGTTGGTACACGGATGACATTATATATCACAAAGTGAAAAGGAATTGTGCTAACTCCGAAGTGGGCTGAATTGTGGTGGAAAAAGAATGAAAGTTGGTTTAAAAATATCATTGTAAAACATGGTAATAAAGTGCTAGAAAATGTAAATTTTGATGAGGTATGAAACATGAAAATGAATATTGATATTGATATTGAACGTGTTAGAAGTGGTTTGTTTAACGTCTATATCAGTGATAATGGAAATTCCGGTGCTGAATACAAAAATGTAAATTGTGATCAGATCGGTGAGTATGTAGCAGATTTGATTGATTGTCTAGAAGAAAGCTACGAGGTATAAAATATGAATTATGATAATGGACCTTGCTGGTTGTGTATTGAGAAATCTTGTAAGAATTGTCCATGTGCTGTTGCGGAAGCATATGAAAATACATATTTAGATGCACAGTGGATGCAGAAGCTAAGTTGGAATAAAGATGATTGCGATAAATTTGTTGAACGTCTTTGGAAAGAGAACACAGATATCGCATGGACCGAAAATGAACGTAGAGAATTAGTTCTTGATCAGAATTGGAGAGGTTTCCCAGTTGGCAACTTCACACAAGATGATTGGTTCCGTTGGGTGGATGAGTTCCATAGTAAAGGCGTTGGCTGGGTTTATGAGAACGTGAGGGTTTGATTATGAAATGTATGTGGGCGGTTTGTGATGTTGAAGCGAATGGAAAATATCATGCCTATCCAATAAGGATTTCTGTGGCAGATAATCTATTAAGTAAATTAACCATTAAGGGTATCAAGGTCGCGAACCTCTGTGAGAGCAAAAAGAGGGCAAAAGAGGTTGCGGATATGTGGAACGGGTGCCACAAAACAAACAATGAGTATATGTTCACGACGGACGACCCAACGTTTTAAAAGGAGAAAATTATATGTGGTGTGTTATCGAATGTGGTTCTAAAGGTGAAATTTTTGAGCCTGAGCTTTTTCAAAACGAAAAAGAAGCTATGAAATATATCGTGGATGATTCGAAAGAATGCTATGCAATGTATTCTGACCTTCCTAATGTTCTGGCTTATTATGATAGTGACGAACTCGAAGCACAGGTTTGGACGGATGAATTTAATTTCAGATGGAAAGCATTTGATATTTCTAACAAATTGATGTAAAAGGAGAGATCTATTATGATGAAATTTATTTCTGCAAGAGTATACGATGATTATTCTTCGTTGTTTTATTTCTTTGATGTCAGAAATAAAAATGATGATATCCTTGATTTGGTTAAGAAAGCAACAGAAGAATATCTGAAAACAGAGGAGGGTAGAAAAATCTACGAAGATAATTGTAATGATTTCGATTTAATTGATTTTGATAACTATGTTCCTAATTCGATTTGTGAAAAATTTGGCTTCGTAAAAATTAGTACACCTGAATTTGCTGAAACGGAAGCAGGTAACACACTTTATGAAGACAAAGAGGACACTATCTAATGTTCTATCATCTTGAATATTCCGTTAGACACTTTATGTGCGGCGATACATACAGAGGGCATGAAATCTATCCTACAAAAGAACTGCGCGATGCGGAACTTAACTGGATGAAAACGTGTTACAGTAAGCCGACAGAGCTTGTCTATACAACGTATGAAACCGAAACGCTTAGTGAAGATAAGATAATAATATAAAGGAAAATAGATATGAGTAATTTGAAATATAGCTGGAAATACGGTGAAAACGAACATCAAAAATATTACGATGTTTATATCGGAAAAGATTATCTTTGTGTCTGGCAAAACAAATGGGAACCTGATATTTGGATGGGGATGTCCCGTGATAAAACGATTCATAACAAAACAAAGAATAATAAATATCGTCGCAAAGAAAAACTTCCTTTGAATACACATTGGAGCGAACTGCGATGTGACACTATTCTTTGTAGTATTGATCCTGTTTATATGATGAAGAAAGTCGAATATTGTTATCGTCATAATATTGATGAAATTTCAGAATAAGGAGAATGAATATGACGGCACGTGAGATTGCAGAAGATTTTATTTCTAAGATGAATCCGTCTAGGTGGGCTGGTGTAGGTCAAAAACCTGATAACTTTGACACTAGAATTAAAACATACACCATTGATGGTTTTTATGAATATGAGCTTGATGTTTCATATGATGAAGATGAGCTTGGTTACGTTGTTATGCTTGAAATAAGATGGGCAGACGATGGAGAGCTAATTTACGTTCTTAACACTCAAAGGGTTAATTCTGAAGATGCAATCGAATACTCAATCAATTCTCTTATTGATAATCTTTAATAAAATCGAGGTTTTAGAAAATGGAACGAACTATGAATGATAAACTCATGGAAGCAGCACAGGTTCTTATTGAAAATGGAATGAGTGCAGATGATGCGCATGTTGCTTTACAGGCGCAGTGCTATATCCTTTTGGATATTGAAATCGACGATTATCTCACAGATGAAGATTATGAAGAACTCGAAGAATACGAGAGACAGATGAAAAGAGGATAATGAAAAATGGATATCAATGAAATTAAGATGTTTGAGCAGAAGATGATTGACGGCGCATTTATTGATGCTGTTGATTATGATCCAAAAGTAGCTGCACGAGCTGTAGGAGCACGCAAAATGAAAATGAAGGGCGTATGCTCCTTTAACGAGTACATTGGCTATTTGCAGACCATCACCGGCAATGCAAAGTTGTTCTGGAAGTATCAGTTTTGAGGTGACGATATGGATAAATTGGATGAAATTACAAAAATCTTTGAGAGTGAACGAAAATACTACGAGGATCTTTATGAACGTGCCTATACATCGGAAGAAGAAAATTACTATGGTGGTAATGTGAATGCGCTAGAATGGGCTATTCGTGTTATTGATTTGCGACGTTCTTGATAAAACAGTTCTTTTAGGAAGGAACTAATATGCATGACTATTTGAAAAATACTCTCGTAGAACAGTACGGATTAAACATCACAAGCGAATATGATGACCATAAAACGTATCAGATTGAGGCCGAGAATAAACTAATTGTAGCGTTTATCTCATCTCCATTTGATAAGATTTTAAAGTGGCAGGTAAGATTCTCAACAGTTGCCGCTTTTGATCGGTGGTCTAACTCGAGTGCTGTATGGAAAGAATTCGATACAGAAGCTAAGGCCATCAATTATCTTAAAAAAGAGATGTTTGAAATTTACGTAGAACTTTTAAAATACTTGTCTGATGAGTATAAAGAACTTTGGGATTTATTGGATGAGATGGAAGCGGAGGAATATAAAAAATGAAAAACAATTCTATGACCGTAATAACCTCTAAGCCTTTTGGCGCAATGAATGTAGATGTTTACCAGAATGATAAGCACCAGTATTACATGACCCGTGAACAGATTGGCGCAGCGCTGGAGTACAATAATCCTAATAAGGCAATTCAAAACATCCATGTTAAGAATACGGATCGTCTTGACCCTCTTTCAACTTTCCTCAAACTGAGGAAAGTTGAGGGCGGAATCACGAAGGAACGTGAATATATTGTTTACAGTCTGCGTGGCGTGATGGAAATTTGTCGTCTGTCTCGTCAGTCGAAGGCAGATATGTTCATGGATTTCTGCTGGGACATTATGGAATCTTTGATGCGTGGTGATTCCGTTCTGGCTACTCCTAAGATGGATGCTGCGTTGAGCAAGGAGTTTATTGATGTAAGACTTCATGCTTTGTTTGATAGTGTGAAGAATCTTCAGAACGAACTTGATTCTACTCGTAAGGATCTTAGTGACCGGATTGAGGAAGCTCGCGCTACTAGCAACGAAGCACTGAATGTGATTAGCAGCGTATCTCAGTGTGTTCATCAGATTAAGGACAAGCAGATGGATAACGCGATTCGCGCTAAGAACTATACTCCTCGCAATGTTTTTCAAGACGAAATGAGTGAATGGCGTAAAGATTTGTATAGCAAGATTGGTGTGATTGCAAATACCAAAGGTTACACGAATAAAGAGACGATTCACAAGATCTATGAATATCTGAATCGTAATTATGGTTTCGTTTTGGAAGATGCTCGTGCAAAGTATATTAAGAGAACGAATCGTAGTGGGAAAATCTCTACGATTGATATTATCGAAGAGGACTCCACTTGGAAATCCATTATGGGTGCTGTTGTTGCAGATATGTACGCAGCATCTATTGAACGTCTACACCAGAATCAGAATGAACTTCGTCCGGTTTTGAAGACCATTGAAGCAGTTCCTGAAGTAAATGTAAGTGATGCGCCTATTGTCAATGTAGTAGTTAAAGAAGTTGTAGAGGAAAAGCCCAAGAAGCAGAGCGAAACGGCAACTTACTTGATTCCGATCATCGAACCGTTGGCACAAAAGATTGGCGATAAAACCATTCATTATCACAAGACTTATCGCATGGTTTACAACAAAATTGGATTCACTAAGATGGAAAACATGATGAAACAGTATAAGCGTGTTCATGGTCGGATTCCGAGTCCTAAGACAAAAGTGTTCCTTGAGAATGACAAAGCTATGCGAATGTTCAAGAAAGCGGTTAAAGAGCTGATGAAGGAGCAGGAGAGTAAATAATGTATGTAATATCGAATGGTCATAACTATATTATGAAACGGAAAGGAGGTCGAATCTGCGCTACCTGTGATGTTAATTTGGCATTGCAGTTTGAATCTAAAGGACTAGCGATTTGTGAAATCAACAAGCTTCCCGCCGGGTATAAGAACGGGCACTACGCACCAAAGTTTATGGATGAAGCTACCATCGTAGGCAAGAGTCCGAATATAACGGTTCCGGCTGTAAAACAAAATACATACGCGTTTCACATGGAAGATTCTGAATGGCTGGCGGAACTTAAAAAGAATCTGGTTATCACAGATAAAACCATGTGTAATCTAAAAGAGCTGTATTCAAAAGTGTACGGTGATTTGACTGCTGCAAGTGATGAAATTGATGATCTTGAGCACGCTATTGAGTTTAAAACTGTAAACGCAGCGCAAGGCTATCAGCTTATGGCAGAACTTAAAAAGGCTCGCCGGAAGCGTAGAGAAGCTAAGGACGCAAAGCTTTTGCTTGAAATTGTTATGAATACAGAAACCAGAGAATGGGGAGATGGTAAGCTGGAAACTGCTATTGAGCAGCTTGGCACTCGTCAGTTTACTCCGAAAGTTCGTGACGATCTGTTTGAAAAGAATTGAGGTACATAAAAATGACGATTCATATTTTACACGAATGTATCGACTCTAGCGATTTTTACGCGGAAGATAATATTATTACCATTAACAAAGATAAAGAGGAGTTGTCCGAAAAGATGTTCTTGCTTTATGAGGATTGCCGGGACTCGAAAGGAAATAGCGTGAGCCAGGACGAAACGTGGTGTGATTCATGTGAAGCGTCCGTTGTTAGTTGGAACTCTGGAAATTACTATCGACATCATTGGAAAATTGACAAGTTTGAGGTGTAAATTATGATGGTATATGGAAACATAACCTGTAATCGCTGTGGCATTACATGGTATGGTCCTAAATGTGGAAAGCTCTATTGTGATGAATGTCGTAAGATAATAAGAAATGAGGCATCCATTCGATGCAAAAATAAAAAGAAACATAAACCAACATTTGTTGAGATTGTGAGAATGGCAGATGCTGAAGGATTATCTTACGGTAAGTATTGCTTGAAGTATGGAATTTGAGGTGAATGTGATGAGTGTGCTTGAAAACGAAAAGAAAATCGAAAATACTGTTGCTCTTGATTTTTCTGACTATGATTCTTCTAACAAAGAAAAACGTCAGAAAGTAGTAAAAAAGAATTATAGCTTGACTCGTATGGAAGCAAATCATGGGTCAGTTCAGCCAATTAAAGACAAAGAGGATATCAAACGTATTTCAGAATATTTCTGGATTAAACGTCAGTACCGCAACTGGTGCTTGTTTAATGTAGGATGTTGCACAGGATTCAGAGCAAGTGATTTGCTTCGTTTGAAGGTTTCTGATGTAGCAGCTACAGATATGAATGGAAAGGTTGTGGTGAATTTCAACGCAAAACTTCGTGTTAAGGAAAAGAAAACAAATAAGTATCGCATTCTTAAAGTTCCGGTCCCGGCACTAAAGTGTATTCAAACTTATATCAATGTTGATGGATTGTCTTATGATGATTGGCTCTTCCCGTCTCGGCAAGGTAGTTGGAAAAGCTCTATGAGAACAAACGGTGGAACGAGCGTAAGCAAGTCTGATGTATTCCGTAAGTATGATGCTAATCCGAAGGAAACGGGAGATCCGCTTGATGTGGATTCTTTTGGTAGGATTATGCGTCAAGTCGGTAAGGAATTAAATCTTCCTGTCCAGCTTGGTTCTCATAGTTGTCGTAAAACCTTCGGATATCAGTTTATTGCGTCTCATCCAAATGATGTAAAAGCCTTAGCCTGGTTACAGCATAGTCTTAATCATAGTAGTCAGGCAATCACGCTTCGCTACATTGGCCTAGATGAAGAAGTAGATGACGAATACTACTCTGGGATTGATTATGGCGTGGACACTCATAGTGAAAATGAGGAGTGATTAAAAATGATTATTGGCGATGAGTCCAATGACATAGAAGAGTTTAAGGAAGGAGACTGCGTGATCTTGAATCATTTACTTAAAGGAACTGTTGAATACATATCAAAGATGGGCTTCGCAGAGGTCTTTTTCAAGACGGATTGTGGTGGCGGCTACATTCCTGTTAGCTTGAAAGAATTGGAGAAAATGATTGATGGCAAAGATGTACATTAAACTTTGGGATAGCTACGAAAGTTATTTTGAACCGCTCAGTGACGCTGAAGTGGGGCGACTGGTGCGAGCGATGATGAAATATAAGTCGCTCGGAGTAGAGCCAGAATTCAACGGGAATGAACGGTTCACTTGGCCTGCTATCAAAAGAGAGCTTGATGAAGATGCCGCTTATACAAAAAAGAAATCTGATATTGGAAAACTTGGCGGTGCTCCGTTAGAAAATAACAATGCAGAAAAGAAAACAAGCAAAAACAACCAAAAACAAGCTGGACATAGGACTAAGGACAAAGGACTTAGGAAAAGGTCGTCTTCGTCTTGTGATGAGACGACAACGACGAAACCTATCGAGGATGTTTTCCGAGAAAATATCGGGAAGCTTGGTGCTACTGGTCAAAAGGCTTTAGCAGAATATGTTGAGCGCATGGGTGACGAACTTGTGCTTGCCGTGATTGGTAAATGTTCTGATCTCGGCGGTAGCACATGGGCTTATGTGCGAAAAGCTCTGGATGAAGCAGAATCTCTTGGTTGCAAGACTGCTGATGACTATCGCCGGGCTTGTCCGATAGGGAGTGGTCGTAATCTTAGAGTGAGTAGGAACACTCAATGTGGAACCGATTGGCTAAAAAACGCAACTTTGGATAAAAGTTTTCGCAGAATGAAAATGATAAAAGAGTGATTTTAGGAGGTTTGAATTATGGGATTGTTACTTGGTTTGGGTCTACTTGGCGCAGCGTTTGGTATTGACACAGTAAAGCAAGCGCCGTTTGATAGAGCGTATCGCCGTCTGGAAAATGAATGGGGAACCTGTACATCGGAAGAGAGTAGGCGGTGTGATGCTCTGAAGTATGCAGTGCAGAATGGTTTGTGTTTCGAAGATGAGAAAAAGCCTGTGATTGAGTGGCAGAAACTGAGAGATCTTCAGTGGAAGTATCAGCTGGCCGGTATCTCTTGGCCGAGAGAATCTGCGATTCGAGATGTGTGCCGTCTGGCGGCTCGTGACCGTGGATTTGAGTACAAAGGATATCTGCGAAACACATTGACGTTTGGCTACATCACTGATCCGAAAAACATTTACAAGCTTGGTATTGTAGATTGAGAGGAGATTTGAAAATGAATAACACTCGTAGAAAAGCTATTAAGCAGACCATTGACCGTTTTGATTCCATCCGTAAGAAACTGGATGAGCTTGTTGCGGAGGTCGAAAGTGTAAAGTCCGATGTTGAGGATATCCAGTGGGAAGAAGAAGAGTATCGTGACAATATGCCGGAGAACCTGCAGGGAAGCGAACGGTATGACAAGGCAGACGAGGCTTGCACGAATTTGTCTGATGCTGTGGATGCTCTGGATGATATGATTGGTGCTTTGGATTTTGACTTTGGTGATGTGACTACCTCTCTGGAGGAAGCGATGGAATGATTAAGACTACAAACCCATTAAAGAGAAGTGCATGGGCGGTGTTCTTGTATAGAGGCAGGAAAGTTTGCTCATATCTTTTGCGTAATAGTAATCTTTGGGATAAGGAACGAATGGTAGAACTGCTGGCACGAAGGTACATGACAGAGCCTGAGAATATTGTTGTAGATATTGAATTTAGAGATTGAGGTGATAGAGAATGACCGCGTTTGTAATGTTTACTTTCAATGTGGCACTGATAATAGCAGTGAATAGTAATCCGTTTGCGTTTTAAGTGGAGGCATGAATATGAAAGAACTGGAAGAAATTTACAATCGATTATATGATGAATATATTGACGCTAGACGAGAGCATTTTGAGTCTGCTCTCGATATGAAAAAGAATGGTGGCAGAATATATCTACATGGTAAAGTGCATGGGTTAGAAATTGCTATTAACATCGTCGATGAAGTGCTCGAAAGGGTTAAGGCAGAATATACCAAGGAAGCTTTTGACGTAGACCCATATAAAACCTAAATTCTTTGGAGGAAAATATGAGATACACAAAGCGTGAAATCATTAGCGCATATCGAATTCTCACGAAGAATATTCAGCAGAATGATCTCGGATGGCGTGGAAAGATGATTTTGAGTGATGTACTCGATGACTATTTCAGCCGGGTTGAGGGTGAAAAGGTTGTCGTAGACCAAAAGTATGGAAGCTTTCGCTGTCCAAAATGTAATACTGTAATCACAAGTAGGTATGACCATTATTGTAGAGATTGTGGTCAGAAGTTTGATTGGAGGATTTGATGTTTGACCGTAAATTGTTTTTGGAACTTTGTAAAAAGTATAATGTCCCATTTTCGTCGAAGTATAAAGTGCCAATGATTCAAGAAAAGGATGGAACGATAAGAGAACTAACACCAGAATATTTAAAACAAGTGTTGTTAAAGAAGGATGATGAGACATGATTATTACGATGTATCGGAGGAAGTGGAAATTTTCCGTGATGAGCGCAGAAGATGCAGAAGATTTTATCCGACAGCCGCATTTTGAACGGATTCGGTTTATTTCAATCACTGAAGCTAATGGCTACCATATCGATTTTCATAAATGTGTGGGTAATATTACGTTCCTGCCACTGAAGTTTGATGATTGCACTACTGATTTAGAAGGCACTTGTATCACTGAAGTTCAGGCTAAGAACATTGTGAAATTCGTTCTGGACAATAACGAAGCAGATAAGACAGACTGGTTCTGCGTGAACTGTGGTGCTGGCGTGTCGAGATCCGCAGCTGTGTGTGCGGCCATTATGAGAATCCTGTGCAATGACGATATGCCGGTATTTACGAACAGCTACTTCTGCCCGAATATGACGGTGTACAGAGAGGTACTGAATGCTTGGATTGACCGTCTGGCTGATGAAAATGAAAATACCTCGACCGAGATATGGAATACTGTGAATCAGGATATGTAAAAAAAGGAGCGTAAAATGACGGACAGAGAAAGAATCAATGCGCTGCGTGAAGGTATTTGTAATCTGGAGCGTCACCTAGATAATGTTTGGAGAGATTTAGGGCTAAAGCCTTTTCAAAACAAGATGCAGGAGTTTCGGGCGTATGATTACTACAACACGATTCTTATGACAATTGACATTCTTGGTGGCGACTATCAGCGTAATGAAAATGGAAGTCACAAGATTTTTATTGCTGGTGTAAGAGATGATACTGAGGTGGACTGCGATGAAGATTGAGTTGACTCTTAATGAAGCACGAGTAATCCAAGACGCACTTGATGCGACAAGCCTGTGCCGGTCTGGATGCTATATGGGTTATAAGAGCAGAGACAAGGATATGTGTTTTAGGCTTGATAAAGATGGTGATTGGCGTTGTAAGCTAATGCGTGAAATTGATTCTATCAATAGCAAGCTTGAAGATGTAATGGACAATGGGCGATAAAATCCGGGTTCTTGTGGATACTTAACAAAAGGATGTGCAGACCGATGATATAACTATTGATGACGTAGGATTATTAGTAAAATTTTGGTAATTTTGATAATTGTATTGTATTTGATCTTTGTGCGGTGTATGCTTGAGACAACCTCAATACAAACGGTCAAATCAAAAGACATGTGAGGTTAATATAATGTGGATTATGATAATTTTACTTATGATATTGAATGCTGTGTACGCATTTGGTCTGTTAGAAGCGCTTTCCGATGCTGATGATCAGAGCGAGCGGTTGGAAATGGAACAGGGAAGGGATGGTCGAAATGGATAATTTGAAACCGTGTCCGTTTTGCGGTGGAGAGGTTGCAATTGCCGAAGCAGGGACCGATGCAAAGAAGTGGATGTTTATTTCGAGAGCGCACGGCAAAAACAAATGCACTTGCCGTGTTTTTATGGAAAGTGGGGAGTATTGGTTTGATTGCCCCGAAAAGGATAAAGAGAGAATTAAAGCCGACCTTATCGAAGCATGGAATAAACGAGTTTGATAAAAGTTAAGTTCTAGGGGGATTACAATGAATGTGATTAAAAATCGTGATTTAGAAAAAGAAGAAAGAAACCTTAGAGAAAAATTTTACGGAACGGGAATCCAATTCTATCGTGAGGGCAATGGCATCGATAGCCCAATCACAATGATTATAGGTTTTCCAAGCATCAGAAACACACCGGACGAGGTTGCATCCATTAGTGAAAAACTGATGGCAGCAAGTAAAGCGGCGAAAGAATTTAAGTATAACGGATATTTTGTGGATTATCTCTAATCCGATAAAAGCTGAGATTTAAGGAGTGAGTAGTTATGAAAGTTGGAGATAAAGTTTACGCTGAAGATTGGTGCGAAGGCATTATCGATGAAATCGACGGAGATACTGCCATTGTTGAGTTCACTACTTTTTGCGGAGGCGGAAGACTTTCGTTTTCGTTGGAAGAACTTAGTTAGCTGAGTCTGATAAAAACTAAGATTTAATGGGAATGGTTTTAAAATGATTTATACCGTAACGATGATTGACTCGTTTAAGAACGAGCAGAATGCGAAATTTAGTTCGCCAGTGTCAAATACCAAAGGAATCTACTGGATGCCGGATGACAGTTGGATCGCTGGATTCTTTACAGATTTAGCAGAGGCTATTCGAGTTGTTAAAGAAAACGTGACTGACATCTTTGAACATTGTTACAACTACGCAGTCGTTGAAGGATACGAGGAAGGTCTGTATCCAAGACCAGAATTGACGAGGTGGTTTAAATATGATGCCGAGAGTGACACAGCATTTGAGATTGAACCGCCGCTGCATAATAAGGTGGCTGGATATGCTTTTTGAAGAAGGAGAATAAGACTATGAGTAGTGTACTTATTGATCGGAACGCAGCTAAGAAGGTAGAATTTATCTTCGAGCATCCTGATAAGGTCTATTCGGTGTATTTGAAGGCCGGCGGAGATGTCGTTTGGTTGCAAGGTGAAATTGAGCTGTATGAATTTTTGCGTAGTTTGTAAAACTAAGTTTTAATATAGGTGATTCTATGACAAGAAATGAATTGCTTGGAGCATTATGCTTTCCAGAATATAATTTTCTTCGGGAGAATGAGCATCTTGGCAAGCATATGATGTTCGTAACGGTCGGTGGCAGTCATGCTTATGGGACAAATATTGAGGGCTCGGATCTTGATATCCGAGGTGTGGCGCTGAACTCGAAAGAAGACCTTCTTGGTCTCGGTGAGTTTGAGCATTATGTGGACACTCAGACTGATACAACGATTTATAGCTTTAACAAAGCTGTGAAATTGATGTGCAGTGGAAATCCCAATATGCTGGAACAGTTAGGAAATGCTGATGAACTCGTTATTAGCTATAACCCAATGACGCAGCTACTTATGGATAACAAAAACCTATTCCTTTCAAAGCGTGTGATTTACTCGTTTGGAGGTTTTGCAGGTAAGCTGATTCAGAAGTCTGATACATTAGACAAAGATCCAATCTACCATAATTCAAAGAAAATGCACAAGACGGTAATGAATGCAGTTCGTGTATACCTGATGCTCTTTGACATCTTGGAAAAAGGTGAAATTAAAACCTATCGAGACAACGATCATAACTTCCTGACGCAGCTTCGCAACGGTGAATATGATTACAAAGAGATTCGTCAGCAACTGATTCCGGCCTATGAAAGCAGATTGTCAGTTGACAAGAGCGAGACTTACCTGCCGGACAATGTTGATTGGAAGCGTGTCAACGAGCTTGTGATGACTGTAAATGAGGAGTCTTTAAAGATTTGATAAAACCAATATTTTAGAAAGGAAGTGATTTTTATTAACTCTAATTTGTTAATAAATCGTGAGCAAAGTATTGCTATTGTGTGTATAATGTGCTTGCTGGCAGGGAATCTGGTATCGAAGATCAGCCCGGTGGCTCAGAAGCAGAGTAATTCGTACCTTTATAATAGTAGTCCTCCGGCAGTGAGCATTGTGCAGCAAGAGGAAAAGGAGCCAGAAGTCATTGTAGAGACTGTTGTTGAGACGCGGATTGTGAACTTCAGTCAGGGAAAGCGCGAACTCACTGATGATGAGCGTGCTCTTGCGGAGCAGATCGTTGCTTGTGAAGCAGGTGCTGATAGCTTAGAGGGTCAGATGGCTGTGGCTCAATGCCTTTACAATTCCGCTGTACTTGATGGTTTAACCATCCAGCAGGTCTTTAAGAAGTATGGTTATAGTTCCTTATATAATAGGAAGGTGACGGCAGAGAACGAACTGGCTGTGTCTATGGTGTTTGATTACGGCGCTAAAATTTCAGACAAACCTATTCAATGGTTTGTGACCCCGGCGGCAGCTCCAGGCAGTTGGCACGAGCGTAGAGCAACCTTTGCTGGACAATTTGGCGCACATAGGTTTTATTACAACAAAGAGTTGGTTGTTAATGATGCAGAGTGAATGGTATCATCTAAAACTTTGATAAATCATACAACAAAAAGATGTGTAACATATTGACGAAAACAAAAAGATGTGTATAATGTATCTTGAAAGTTGTTTATGTGAGCGGAAGGCGGTATTTCGATGAGTGAGAAAAAGGTTTTGGAAGTTATACAGGTCGAGAATTTTCTGAAATACATAAGAAAAAAGCGAGTGTGGGTCTGTTTTGTTTGTAATGGTGTGGATGTTCACATGATCTGTAAAAAGATGGACGACATTGGCGTAGAAACGCATGGAATTGCAAAAGGCATTGGATTTTTTGGAAATGAAAGTCACATCGAATTGCGGCAAGAATGCCACGAAGTGAGGAGAATAGAGCTTAGTCGTGACGATAAAGAGAAAGCGTATGAGATGATCTTCGATAATACCAGTGCATTTGTATCGGAAAATCCAGAACTATACGGGCACTAAAAATATTTTCAAAAACATCTTGACTTCTGTAATGGTATCCTGTATAATGTAGCTATGGAACGGAGCTACACTACTACAGAGGAGAAAGACTATGGATAACAATATTGACCCAAAGGTCGGAGAGGTTTGGTTGGTTGATTTATCCAATGCGACAGGTCATCAGCAACGCGGTATTCGACCGTTTGTTGTGACAAGCAACAATAAGAGGAACTTTTTCAGTCCAACGATCAAGGGAAATCCGTTGTCTTCAAGAATATACAAGCGCTCTCGCTCTCCGGTTCATGTCCTACTCTCAAAGGAGGACTGTGATTTCCTAGAGGTTGATAGTATCGTTCTATGTGAAGAGACTGATACACTTAACAAAGGACAGTTCATCAAGAAACTTGGTGTCTTGTCGGAGCGTCAGATGAATATGATCGCAATGGCAAGATGCAAGGATGAACCGTTTTTGCTCGCAGCATTCCTGAGCGGCGTGCAATATACTATGGAATTTCAGAATTTTGCCGCATTTGCTTGATTTTTTATAAGGTTTAATGGTACACTACATATAATAAGAAGGAGTGTGCCACTATGCTTACTGAAGAAAAAATCAACGCTTTTGCTACAAGGTATTCTGACAGAAGTAGCAAATTTGTTGTTCAGACATTGCGTCATGTCATGGATTACGAATCAGAGTGTGGATGTGATTTGTTTAACTTCACAAAAAATGATTTCATAAAGATGTTCATCAAATATAACTGGGTAAATTCGAGTCGTTCATATAAGAATGTAAAATCAATACTCACTGGTTATCTTAAAAGTGAGGATCGGATAAGTATGTACGACTTAACTGAACTTGATGAAAATGACGTAAGCGCAGACAATATGTATGAGGATAAGTATTTTGCATCAACTGATGAGTTTGTTGGCCTTTTAAATAAATACAGAGAGCCGTACCAAATTCGTATGAATGTAATTGCTGTGCTGTATTGGATTGGTCTTACATCCGAAGAAGTTTCCAATTTGACAATTAACGATGTTGATTTTGAATTAAATTCTGTTCTTGATAAGACTGATATTGATGAAAAATTGATGGATATCATTAAGCTGTGTTATGAGATGAAACAGTATGAGGCCACCAACATGGGAGGTTGTAGAACGTTTTATGTCATAAATGGTGATTATATCCTTCGTAAAACAGAGGATAGAACTGGAATGGATAGTGATCCGAAGATGTCTACACATACAATCCACAATCAGATTGTACGGTTAAATAATATTATCAAGAAAGGAAATAACAAAAAAGTTTTGTGTCAACAACATCTTGCAAGAAATTGTGAATATGTGAAGGTTTATAATTATTATAAAAATCATCCTGAGTTTGATCTTGCTAATCTTAGCTTTGGAAAAAGTAAAGATACTCTTAAAAACATTATCGGAAGAACGTTCAGTAAAGGGACTTATATTAGTTTCCGGCAAGGATATAAGGGCTGGGTCGAATACTTCCACAAAAATTAAAAACAGGGGGCTTTGGCCCCTTGATTTTAACATTATAGCTACGTGACACAGGATACTTGTTAGAAAGGGAAATGTAGATGAGAACGCTTTTGCTGTTCCGTGGAGCACCAGGTTGTGGGAAGTCCACTTATATTAAAGAGCATAATCTTGAGCAGTACGTATTGAGTGCTGATACACTTCGCCTTATGTGCCAAAGCGCACAGGAAACACCTGCCGGGCAGATGGAGATTTCTCCGCAGAATGATGATGTTGTATGGGAGATGCTTTTTAAACTGCTTGAGGTGCGTATGAGTCATGGCGAGTTTACCGTGATTGATGCAACGAACTCCAAGACGGTCGAAATGAATCGTTATAAGAATCTTGCAAAACAGTATCGTTATCGGATGTATGTTATTGACATGACGGACCTTCCGATCGAGGAATGCAAACGAAGAAACGCTCAGAGAGAATGGCTGAAGCGAGTTCCTGAAGCGGTTATTGATAAGATGTACGCTCGGTTTGTTACTCAAAAAGTTCCTTCTGGCGTGAAAGTTCTTCCTTCTACTACGGATGTGATGTCCGATTTGAACTACTGTCCAAATGACTTCAACCAGTGGAAGAAGATCCATGTCATCGGTGATGTTCATGGTTGTTATACTTGTTTAAGTGAATACCTTGGTGAGATGAAGGACGACGAACTTTATATCTTCGTTGGTGATTATCTCGATCGTGGCATCGAAAACGTTGAGGTATTCAAGTTCTTGTGTGATGTTGTAAATAACAACCGCAAGAATGTGATTCTTTTGGAAGGAAATCACGAGCGTTGGCTGAACAAGTGGGGACATGATGAACCAGTTCAGAGTGAAGAGTTTACAAACTACACTCGTCCGCAGCTCTTTAAAGCTGGTATCGATAAGAACACTGCTCGTAAGATCTATTCCAGAGTCGGCCAGTGTGCCTACTTTGAGTATGATGGGAAGCGGTATTTCGTGAGCCACGGTGGTTTGAGTTATCTGCCTTATTTTCTTCCTTTTGTATCTGCTGATCAGATGATTAAAGGTGTAGGTCGCTATCCTGATATGCTAACCGTGGCTGAGTCTTGGGAAAAATCGATGCCGGATAGCTACATTCAGATCTTCGGTCATCGAAATGTGCAGGACGTTCCTATTGATATGGGGCATCGGTGCTACAACCTCGAAGGAAAAATCGAGTTTGGTGGATATCTCCGTTGCGTGGAACTTGAACACGGTCAATCAATCAAATGTGTAGAAACCAAGAATGATGTGTTCCGAAAAGAGGAGCCAAAGACTGAAACTGCCGTTGAAATGAAAACTGAGTTCGATAACGCAGAACTTGTTAGTAAGATGCGTCAAAGCAAATATGTGTTTGAGAAGCGATTCGGAGATATTTCTTCTTTCAACTTCTCTCGTGAAGCATTTTATAAAAAGCACTGGGATGAGGTTTCTACCAAAGCAAGGGGATTGTTCATTAACACAAAGACGAATAAGATTGTAGCTCGAAGCTATGATAAGTTCTTTGCGGTTGATGAGCGGAATGAAACGAGAATTGGAAACCTACAGAACACTTTGAAGTTCCCGGTGACTGCATATCTAAAAGAGAACGGATTTCTTGGTATCATTTCGTATGATGCAGAACAGGATGGTCTGTTCATTGCAAGTAAATCCACTCCTGAAGGGCCTTTTGCAGATATGTTCCGAAAGATTCTCATGAATACGACTTCTGATGAAGACCGTAAGAATTTGAAGGAAGTTGCAAAAGAGAATGGTTCCATCATTTTTGAGGTGATTGATCCTGTGAATGATGCTCATATCATCGAATACAAGAAACCGCACATTGTTTTGCTGGATATTATTGCGAATGATATGAACTTCAGTGTGATGGATTACGATGATCTGAAGCGGGTAGCTGAGAAGTGTCATCTGCAGATTAAGGAGAAGGTTAAGACTTTTGAGAACTGGAGTGAATTCTATCCTTGGTACGAGGAAGTTATGAACGAGAACTATCTGCATCATGGCTTTGAACACGTTGAAGGCTTTGTTTTGCGAGACAGCAACAATTTCATGTTTAAGATGAAGCTTCCTTATTATAAGCACTGGAAGTTCTTGCGTGGTGTCATGCAGAGTGTCCAGAAGCGTGGTTATTACGAAAACACTGCCAAGCTGTTTACTGCTGAGGATAACCTATTCTATGGTTGGATGCGTGAGCAACGAGAGAAAGATCAAGAGTCTTTCTGCAAGAAGGGTATTATTCAGTTGCGGAACGAATTCTATGCAAGTAAGCAGAAGAGTTGAACTAAAATAGACATTTTATCGTGATTTTCGTTAAAATAATTAACGAAGCATCGTGATATTTCTTCCTCCGAAAATGCCCTGCGCGGGGCTGACAGCCGGGAAAGACCGGCGATATGGGGATATGGTGAAATGGCAGCCACGCTGGTTTCAAGTCCCAGTGTCGAAAGACGTGAGGGTCCGAATCCCTCTATCCCTACCAGCTCATGTGTAGATGAGCGGATAGCGAAATTCAACTGGCAAATCGGAAAGACGATTGACTGCTGGACAGACAGCTTTTATATGCCGCAGTGATGGAGTGACATACATTGGGCTCTTAAAAAGCTCTGCCTGAAACACGGATCGTGGGTTTGAATCCCACCTGCGGCACCATATCGAGAACGTAGTGTAATGGGAACACGCCTGCTTTGGGAGTAGGAATTGCAGTTCAAATCTGACGTTTTCGACCAGTTGGTTTTCCAACATGCTTTTCATAAAATACCTTCCTATTATTCTTGGCTCTCCAAAAAACGGAGCAGTAGGACGTAGCAAGCCAAGTTACATAATGAGGGTTCGCCAAGTGGTAAATGGCATCTGGCTTTGACCCAGACAGCGTGCTTTATAGCCGATCGTCGGTTCGATCCCGACACCCTCAATTTATGGACACGTGATGGAATCGCAGACATGAAAGATTTAGGCTCTTTTGCCGTTGACAGCGGTGTGCCCGTTCAAATCGGGTCGTGTCCACCATTATCAACTTATGGTTGCGTACCGTTTGTTGAACTCCTTTACTATTATTCCCGGCTCGTCAGTGATGATGCAGTAGTGCTTTGTAAGCTGGGTTTACATGCAGCGGTCGTATAACGGCTAGTACATCGTCCTTCCAAGTCGATGGCGTGGGTTCGACTCCCATTCGCTGCTCCAATCTCGTATGGGTAGGATCTTTCGCAGTCAGATCCGGCTGTGCCTGTGCGAGATACCACCCCGAAATGGGCTAACGAAATTTTTCATGTACGTTATTCTCGGCTCGCTCGGAAGAGTGCAGCGTGCCTTTGTAAGCCGAGTATCCCAGCCTAGTAATGCCAGTTGCTAGATTGGTTCTTATGCGACTGTAGTTCAATTGGCAGAGCGTCAGATTTCCAATCTGAATGTTGCGGGATCGTCCCCCGTCAGTCGCTCCACACGCAGCCCCTGACGCTGCACCGGTTACTCAGAGCCGAAAGGAACCTATATGTTACGACATGGTTGCCAAGAGTGATCATATTGGAACGCGACGTAGCTTTGATAGTGAGAATTAAATTCTGAGGTATACGGCTGGATAGCTTAATGGTAAAAGCGCTCGGAAGCACCGAGAGATGAGGTTCGATCCCTCCACTGGCATCGCGCCGACGAAAGTTGGCGTTTATATGGAATAGTAGCTCAGTTGGTTAGAGCCGACAACTTATAATTGTCAGACGCGAGTTCAAATCTCGACTATTCCACCAGCCCGATAGGGCATACATAAAATCTGCTAGAACTTTTGTTTTATAGGCGAATGGATAATATGACGTTGATACGTCTATTATTTTTCGCTTATTTTAAGGTTTTTAGCTACATTACACAGGATACTAAAAGGAGGGAATGAAAACTGAAGCATTACGGAGATATCACACAACTCCATGGATGGCAGATTGAGCCGGTGTCCTGTATCACAGGAGGCAGTCCCTGCCAAGATTTGAGTCAGGCCGGTAAACGTGAAGGTTTGGCTGGTGAACGCTCTGGATTGTTCCTTGAAATGATTCGTGTGATTACAGAAATGAGGGAGGCCACCAATGGAGAATATCCAAAATTTGCAATCTGGGAAAATGTCAGAGGAGCTTTCAGCTCAAGCAAAGGCGAAGACTTCAGATGTGTGTTGGAAAGATTTGCACGCATTGTCGAGCCAGACGTTTCAATTCCTCGACCTTCAGGAAAGAACGGAAAGTGGGAAAAATCTGGAGCGATTTCCGGTAATGGATGGTCTCTTGCATGGAGATTGTTCGACGCTAAATACTGGGGAGTCGCCCAGCGCCGCCAGAGAATCGCGCTTGTCATGGATTTTGGAGGACAACGTGCCTCAGAAATTCTATTTGAGCGCACGAGCATGTCAGGGGATTCTTGTGAGAGCATCCCGGCGTGGAAAACCTTTACCCGAACTCCTGAAGCAAGCGTTGCTGGATATGATCGAATGGTGGAATCCAGGAACTCTGTCACAGGTGGTGCAGAAAGTGAAGGAACAAGAAGGTCTGGAAGAGAAGGAATTGGACGAGTATTGGAGTCAGACCATCGAGAGACTTCGACTCGATGCACAGAACCTGCAGCCTACACTTTAAAAATCCGTTCTGGATGTGAAGGTGGCGGTAAAGGTGCTCTGGTTCAAACTGAATTGAGTGCAACGATTTCTACGTTGCAAGACCAGACGCTGATTTGTCTAGCAGAAAATCCCTCCTTACATAATTTAAAACAAAAGATTTCGCCGGTGGTATTTGAGAGTCACAGTCAGGACGCTCGATACACTCAGCAGGGTGATACAAGTCCGACTTGTACTGCTCAGTGGGGAACGGGCGGTAATAATATGCCGCTGGTTGTTGAAAAGAAAGCCTTTGCGATGCAACGCATTGGTGAATACAAGGAAAGTGAACAGGCTAGTACGATGAAGTCTCGTGACTACAAGGATGCTACTGACCTGATTACAGAGAAAGAAACGAAGAATCTACGATGGATTGTTCGCCGTTTGACTCCTTTGGAGGATGAACGGTTACAGGGTTTCTATGACGGATGGACTGATATCGGTGATTGGGTTGATGAGAATGGGAAGAAGCACAAGACTTCTGACGCAGCTCGTTATAAGGCACTCGGTAATTCAATCGCTTTGCCTCAGTGGTATTGGATTTTCCAGAAGATGAAGCCGTATATTGGTGAGAATCATACTCTTGGCAGCCTCTTCGATGGGATCGGCGGCTTTCCGCTAGTATTTCAAAGCATATATGGCGAAGGTACCGCCATTTGGGGGTCAGAAATTGATAGCTTTTGCGTTGCAGTAACTAAGAAGCATTTTCCAGAAAAGCAAAGAGGATAAAAATGGGAGCTTTTATTGCAAGACAGCCTAACGGTTTGCTGTGTCGGTTTTCTTCGGTGGTCGATTGTGTCACCGATTACAACATGACCGAAGAAGAATATATCGAGATGTGTGCTGAAAGGGCACGAAAAGAAGCACGAGATGTTCTTGACCATTATATTAAGCCGTTTGAAATGGTTGATAGGTGTTTCTTCCCGAACAACATGACAATCGAAGAACACAAGCGGATTATGAAGGAAATGGAAAAGCCCGTTGACAAAGCAACTCATATTCCGTAATAAGAAAATCTCATAAAAGGCTAATTTTAGCAAGAAAATAACGAAAAATTATAACGTGGATACGTTAAAATATTGCGGAAAGAAAGTGATAAATCAATGAATCCGGTTGAATTTCTTAGTAACGGACAATTTAAGGCAAAGAATGGGGAAGATAAGTATTTTGTTAGAATCGCAAGGAAAGGAATGCCATACAAGACTATTTTTGTTCATTATAAAAATGGTTTTAATTCCGAACTGATGCTTTCTAGTGAGGTCATTTCTGATGGAACACTTTATTTTACTTACGGAGCTATTAGAGACGTTATTCTGAATGCACTTTCTTTAGCCTATGATGAAAACAAGGCTGTTATATTAGGAGATGTTTTAATTAGTTCTGAAACTGGAAATTTTGGAACAAAAGAAAAGCCGTGGTTATGTGATAAAACCGTTGTACGATTACCATACCAATTAGTTGAGGAGTGACACGATGAACAGCAAAATTCCTATCAATGTAACCATTGATTCCGGTTCCTTGAGTCTTCCGGCAAGTCCAATTTTCCAGAAGGAAAAGAATACATATCTTTGTCCGTTTTGTGTGACGAAATTAGAGAAGCTTGATCCGAAGTGTCCAGAGTGTCATCACAAGATGGATTGGAGCAGGTTTATTGAAAAGAAGGAGGAGATGTTCAGTTGAATATAGATTTCTTCCAACGGCGTAAAACCCAGCTTGAAGATGCACTTCTTTTGAAAAATCAGGCGGTCGATATGCTTGATTATCTAAAGACGCATTGTATCAATAGCGACCAGTATTGTGCCATTCGGGATTACATTGAAGAAGCTGCGAAGATTCTGGAGAGTGACCTCGAATACGCAAACAACAAGCTGCAGTCCGCATTCAGACCTAAGTATGGTCGGAACAACAGATTGACTCGTGCTCAATCTAAGATGTTTCGTGATAGAAAATATTAAAAATGGGGTGATGCCGTATGAACACATGTAAGAAAATATGTAACTGGTGTGGTCGTGAAATCAAGCCGATAGGTAGCGAGCAGGGAATCAGTTTTGAGCATCAATACTCTTATGGTAGCCAACTTGATGGTTCGCTTTTGAGTTTTGATTTGTGTCCTGAGTGTTCAGAACGGCTCCCAATAGTGCTCGGCGCAATGTTTATACATAATCCATTAAAGGACGATTTCTAACGGCGGGTGCCGTATGAAATATAAGCCATCAATAAACCAGACGGAGGATAATACATAAAATGAATAGTGCATGAATTGATTTAAGACGATAACAGGAAACATAAGTGATTACCAATGAAACAAAATTACATAAAGGAGACTTGATATGGCAGATAGAATTTTTAATCTTCCTCAGACCCGTGGTTCTTTTGAGATGGCTGGTAAGGTCACCGGCACCCAGCGTAGTAACTTCTATAACGAGAAGGAGACTAAGAGTGGTGCTATGCGCCGTGTCCTGAGCTTTGGCGTTCAGACTTCTAATGAAAACACTTTCTATATTGATCTGGCTGGTATGCCTCGTGATAAGGTTTACTTCTTCCGCCGTGCCGATAAGGACAAGGGCATCGAGAAGGATAAAAAGGAAGTCGCTTGGAAGGATCGTCTGACTTATGTTGCACCGGAAGGCTATGACATGATTGGCGTTAAGGTTGGTGTTACCAAGAAAACGAATGAATCTGGTAAGGTTGTCAATGACAACAAGACTCTGACCGACTTTGATGCGACCAAGGAAATCTCCGAGAACCTTCATGACGGTGACAACGTGTATGTCCGTGGTAACATCGAGTACAGCACTTACAACGGTAAGCATCAGATTCGTTTTGTTCCTACTCAGGTGTCTCTGAGCTCCAAGGAAATTGACTTTGATGCAGAGGGTTTCGAGGAGCTGGCTCTGTTTACTCAGACCATTGTTTACACTGGTTGCCGCAAGAGCGATGAGTGCGATGAGGTAGTTGTCGATGCAAAGATCGTGAACTACAACACCATCGAGGATGCAGAGTTCTTCATTGACTATAAGGCAAACACTCAGAATAAGGTTCTGGCTGATTCTATTCGTAAGCGTCTGAAGTCTTATACTAGTTTCGAGTGTTTTGGTCCCATCGTTAATCAGCAGAAGGTTGAGGAAGTTGAGACTGAGAATATCTGGGGTGGTCCTAACAAGATGAAGCGTCAGAGCACTCCGGCAGTTCGTAAGCTGTATATTGAGGGTGTTAATCCTGATTCCTTTGATCCGAATCCCGGCGATAAGGATGCAGAGCCTACCTATACTGAGGACAATATCTCCGAGGCACGGGCAAAGATTGCTGCCAACGCTCAGGCTAAGAAGGACTTCGATGGCAAGGCAGCTGAGAACGATACTTCTTGGTGGGGTGGTTCTAACAAGTCCACTGTGACTCCTGCTGATGAGGAAGAGGATGACTGGGGAGTGTAATTTTTAGTCTTAGCTAAGTAACACAGGATACTTATAAAAGAAAAGATTTAGAGAGGAATTTACATATATGGCTATGATTCGTAAAGCATCTGCTGTTCGTAAGAAGCTTCATATGCTGATTTATGGTGAGCAGGGAACTGGTAAGTCTCGTACTGCAATGCAATTGTGTTATCTGAAGAATGCAGACGGCAAGCCGTTCCGTGTTCTGTATCTGGATACCGAGAATGGTTCTATTGATAACTATACTGAGGAGCTGGAAGCCAATGGTGTGAATCCTGATAACCTGCTGATTGTTTATACCCAGTCTCTGGCAGAGGTTCAGGATTATATCAAGATGGTCACTAACGACGAGGACATCGAGGATGAGAATGGTGATGTCTATCTGGATGCAGATGGCAAGCCGTTCCGTGCAGACGCTTTGGTTGTTGACTCCGCATCTATTCTCAAAATGACAGCCACTCAGGGGCTCACATCCTTCTCTCAGAAGCGTGCAAAGGTTAAGGCTGCCGCTCAGGGTCTGACTGGAGATGAACGGGCAGTTAAGATCGAGGGTGCTGGTATGGAGCTCAAGGACTTCAATACCCTGAATTTCAAGGGTCAGTCTTTGATTCTGGATCTGAATGCATCTGGTGTGAACTACATTGTTGTTTGCCGCGAGAAGGATGAGAAGCATACTAAGGTTGTGAATGGTTCTATTGTAAGTGAGCCGACTGGTCGCAAGATTCCTGATGGTTTTGCTGGTCAGGAGTACAACGTTGATACTGAGTTCCGCCTGTATTTCCAAGATGGTCAGCAGCTCGCTTTCTTCGACAAGGATCGTACTGGTATGCACAAGGGCGGTGAGGTTGTTGAGGATCTGACCCTGCTTGAGTATCAGGATATTATTTCCAGCAGTGCAAAGAACCGAGAGAACATTATCAAGAACGGTCTGAATGATGCTGTTAAGACTGAGGTTAAGTTGAGTATGCGTGATCTCGGTATTGAAAACGATGATGTTGATGAAGCTCCTGCGGATAAGAATTCTGAATCCAAGGAGCCTTCTCTGGATGATATCAAAGCAAAGCTGAATGACCTGATTGCTTCCGCTTCTCCTGTGAAGAAGAGCGCCGCGCAGAAGGCTGTTAAGGCAGCTGGCCTGTCTACTGCATTCCGTTCTATGACTGATATTGAGGAACTGAAGAAGGTCGCCGCAGTCATGGAGAAGGAACTGGCTTAATGGAACTTACCCGTAAATGCAAGATTTGCGGGAAGAATATTTTCATCGAGCGAGATCGTAGCACTTTTTTCTACGACAAGACTGGTTTTTACCATAAGGATTGTTTTGCAGAAAAAAAGAAAAATCAAAAACGCCCTTGGACAGATGACCTGCTAAGGGCATTTTTTGACAAAGTGAAAGATACTACGGACAAAAAGGTCGATGATCTTCTTTCCAAAAAGAGAGAGCAAGACCACAATCGTGAGCTTGCGCATATCAAACAGGAAGAGAAAAAGATTCTTTTCGACCATATTCGAGATATATACGCCCCGGCGGTTGTTCCTGGCAGCTTCTACTCGAAACTTACGCAGTTAATTTCCGGTAATTATTACAAATATAGAGGTTCTATTCCTCCGCTAGAACTTTACGATATGTGGGTTTTAGCGAAACCCCGACTAGATAAGATAATTGCCGAGAAAGAAGCAAAGGGCTGTGATATGAGTCAGCGATGGAATTACGACTTGGCTGTTTTATTGGCTCAATATCCTAGTTATCTCGAACGAAAAGAAAGACTAGCTTCGATTCGCAGTGAGAGCGAAGACAAAACGAAGGAAAATCTGACTGAAACGGTACTGAAACGGATGAAAACAGCACCGAAACAGAGCAAGAACGAGAACGAAATTGATATAAATGCAATTCTCGATGAGATATAAAAAGAGGGAGGTGGATGAGTGGAACTCATTTCAAATATCCCGAACGAAATTCTATTTGTTGGCGCAATTTACAAGCATCCTGACTATTTGGTTGAGTACGGGCATTATGTCAAGAGCAAGTATGATTTTGCCGATGAAGCAACAAAATTTTTCTACGATGCAGCGTTGATTATTTACGAAACTCGGACTCAAGAATTTAATAAAACGTCTGTTTTAACGTTTATGGCTGAAGACGAGTCCAGATTGTCCCAATATAAGCGGCTGAAGGGCTGGTCAACCATTGAATACTACATGAGCCTTGCGAATGACGATGATATCAAGGGATATTTCAATATCCTGAAGAAATATTCGCTACTTCGTGAGTACCAGAGAAACGGTTTTAACATTGAAGGAATCTTGAAGCATCGACAGTTTGAAATGTTTGGCGCTCAGGACATTTATAAATTGATTCGTGGCAAGGCCGACAAGATCAATACGGTTATCATCACAAACGATGATGCTGAGATTTTGAATAATGGTCTGCTGCCAATGGTCAATGAACGTCTGAGTGTTCCTGATATGGGTTTGCCGTTCCAGTATCCTATCATGAATGATTTGTTTCGAGGATTGAAGCTGGGCACTGTGATGTTCAATGGTATGCCATCTAACGCTGGTAAGACTAGATACATGATGGCGATTGTTGCATACGTCACATTGGTTCAAAAGCAAAAAGCACTCCTGCTGCTGAACGAGATGGATCTTGAGTCAGTCCGGTATTGCTTACTGGTCACCGCCATCAATAATCCTGAGTTTCAAGAGTTGCATGGTCATCGCTTCCACAAGGATGAGCGAGAAATCACCCTTGGAATGTATCGGGATGTAAATGGAAACTTCATTTTCCGAAAGCAAAACGAAGACGGAGAATACATAGAAAGCATTGATGAGTTCACCGCTCGTGTCTACGAGGAAAGCGAGGAGTATCGCAATGTACTTGATGTCTGCCAGTGGATCGAGAGCGAATCACAAGGCTTGATTATCGCAAAGGATGTCTCCGCTGATTACAGTGACAAGTCTTTGCGATTTGAAATCCAGAAGGCAGCTCTCACTCAGGGAGTTAAGTATGTGTTCTACGATACTCTAAAGAATGACATTGCTTCGATTGGTGAATGGGCAGCGTTCAAGGTGACGGCCACCGAACTTGAAGAGATTGCGAAAAATCTGAAGATCTTTATCTACGGCAGTATCCAGCTGGCTGAAAACACTGAAACGTATCTTCCTGACGAACTGAACTCAAACAACATTGCTGAGTCAAAAATGATTAAACACGTTGCTTGGACGATGGTGTTATTCAAGGAGATTCCAAAAGATAAGTTCGTGAAGTATCAATATATCTCTCATGACCCTGAGTGGGGCGGTGATTGTGCTCATCGGCTAAATCCAGATAAACGGTATTATGTTGGAAACATCGACAAGAACCGCTTTGGCGAGAAGAAAAAAATCATGTTTGAAGTGAATTTGAACCAGAATGTCTGGAAAGAGGTCGGTGTCTGCACCAGAAAGTAAGGAACTACAATGGTAAATATCGCAGATCTGAAAAATTACATTCTTGAAGAACAGCAGATTGAACCGATTTTAGAGGAACTTGGTTGTCATCACATCAGTCACAAGACTGGTTATTACCAGTGTGCAAATCCAGATGGTGACAATAGAACAGCACTCTGCATTTACGAGAATGAAAATCTTACTGCGGTAGATTACACACGAGATATTGCCAATGGAAAGACCAGTTATGATTTGATTTCTGTCGTCCAGTTCTTTCTGGAACTGTCTTTCCCAAAAGCCATTAAGCAAATCTGCGAATGGGTTGGTCTTGACTACTATCACAACTTCGAGGAAGACCTTCCTAAAAGTATGTTGATTCTAAAAGAACTCATCGCCATGCAAAATGAAGGTGAAGAACACGAGGATGACCGTCCGATAGTCCCTATCCCCGAAGCCATCCTCGGTTATTATAAACCTTATGTGAACCAGATCTTTGCTGACGATGGGATATCTTATGAGACACAGCAGGAATTTGAGATTGGCTTTGACGAACTAACAAATAGAATCACGATTCCAATCAGAGATGAAATTGGTACTCTGGTTGGTGTAAAGGGAAGATATTTTGGTAAGCCGCCTGAAGGTGAATTGAAGTATCTGTATCTTGAGCCGTGTGCCAGAAACCGTATTCTGTATGGTCTTTATAAGACAGAGCCATACATTAAGAATGAAGGTCTAGTATATGTTGGTGAAGCTGAAAAGTCTGTCATGCAGATGTGGAATATGAACGTCTGCAACTGCGTGGCGACTGGCGGCAAGAAGGTTTCACAGAATCAAATTGAAATTTTAACACGTCTTTGCGTTGATATTTGTTTTGTTTTTGATAAAGACGTTCAGCTTAGTGAGCTTATGGTTCTCGCCAATCGATTTGTTGATGGCGTAAGTGTGTATGCTGTAGTAGATGATAAAGGAATTCTGGATGAAAAGGAAGCCCCGACTGATAATCCTGAAAAATTTAAGGCATTGATTGAGAACTGTGTTAGGAGAATTAAATGAATGTAAAACTCTGGAAGGGGAGTAGGAACGACCTATCAGACCCGATTGGAACGATTATGGAGAATAGAGGGGTCGAGGATTATAAGACCTACATGAATCTGGATGATTCTTGCTTAAATTCTCCGTGGGAACTGGACAACATGGAAGATGCTGTCAGGCTGTTGAACAAACATATCTGGAATAAGTCTATTATCTCTATCCTTGTAGACTGTGATGTGGATGGATTCACAAGTGCTTCAATGATGTTTCAGTATTTGAAGACGATTGGTTGTTTTGGAAAGATCAATGTTCTGCATCATAGTGGTAAGGAACATGGACTCTCTAAAGAAATCGAAGTTCCACCTAAAACCACTCTGCTGATTATTCCTGATGCTGGCAGCAACGATGTTGAGCAGTGTAAGGAACTCCGCGAAAATGGCATCGATATTCTGATTCTTGACCATCACATCTGCGACAGAGAGAATCCTTACGCAGTAATCGTCAATAACCAGAATGGTACATATCCTAACAAGGAACTGTCTGGTGCTGGCGTGGTATATAAGTTCCTTCAAGCTGTTGATGAAGATAATTGGACTGATGTTGCAGACCGGTATCTTGATCTGGTAGCAGTCGGAAATATCGGTGATGTCATGGATATGCACTCGCATGAGACGAAACGTCTTTGTACAAAAGGTCTGGCACGAATTGTAAATCCGATGATTTGTGCTTTGGTTGAGGCGAATAGCTTCAACATCAAAGGTGACCCGACTATCAATGATGTTCAGTTCTACATCGTTCCGATGATGAACGCACTGATTCGTGTTGGGTCATCCGAGCAAAAGAAGAGGATGTTCCGTGCGATGGTCGGAGAGGAACAGACCTTCCAGTATACTCCGACTCGTGGCAAGAATGCCGGTGTCACGATTGATGAGACTCTGGCGCAGCATGTAGCTCGTGAGTGTTCTTCTTGTAAATATCAGCAGAACAAGACCAAAGACAAGGCTGTCGCAGAACTTCAAAACTGGATTTCTAAGTATGGAGCGGATAGAAGTAAAGTATTATTTTGTAATTCCACTGGCATTCTGGACAGTAATTTGACTGGCGTTGTAGCAATCAAGCTGGCTGAAATGTATGGTAAACCTTGCGTACTACTTCGAGAGATGGCCTGCCCTGAAGAACCAGACGAAAATCAAGAGTATTTTGGTGGTTCAATGAGAAATCCTGATGGTTCTCCGATTGAAAGTCTAAAGGAGTTTTTGATGAGTACCGGAGATTTTGAGTCGGTTCTTGGTCATGATAATGCCGCTGGCGTAAAAATCAAGAAAAAAAACGTACCAAAGGCTATTGCGGATTGTAATGAGCTACTTAAAGATGTCGCAATGAGTAAGGCAATCGTAGTTGATTTTGATTTTGACTACGACAAATTGACTGTTGCATTGCCGAAGACCATGTACGAGATGCATAAAATCTGGGCACAGGGAATCTCCGAGCCGTATTTCTACATTAAAAACGTTCCGCTGATTCATAGTGGATGTGCTCTGATGGGAAAGAACGGCAATATGTGGAAGTATTCTGATGAAGAAAAAGGCATTGATTTTGTGTGCTTTGCTGATAATGGCCGGATGATTGGCTGGATCAACAATGACTTCTATGGTGGTCAGGAAGAAAAATATATCAATGCCGTGTGCCGGTTGTCTTTGAATCAGTATGGAAATAAGGTAACTCCGCAGGCACAGATTGTTGATTTTGAGGTGATTTGATATGGGAAATTGGAAACGTGCTATCGCCATCGACTTTGATGGCACTCTCTGTGAGAATAATTATCCTGATATCGGTGAGCCAAACTGGAATGTCATTTATCAAGCAATTCAGGAACAGAAACACGGTGCTGGTCTGATTCTCTGGACTTGTCGTGAAGGAAAGCTTTTGTATGATGCAATGGAGGCTTGCTTTGATTGGGGCATTCAGTTTGATGCAATCAATGAGAGCCTTCCTGAGTGGAAAGAGCATTTTGGCACTGCTCCTAGAAAGGTTGGGGCTGATGAATATTGGGATGATAAGGCTAAGGTTGTAAAAAATGGAGAGCTGATTGACAATGCTGATGCCTGAACAGTTTGAAGCAGACGTTAAAGAATTTATCGCAGAATGCCAAAGCCATCCAGTAATAGATTTATCAAAAGATGATCCATGCGAAGGATGTCGCTTTGAGGACTTTTGCGATAGGTTTTATCCGGGCGATGGTAGCACATGGCATTGGCGAGTTTATGAGAGGGGTGAATGAATGGTTTACATTACAGGCGATATTCATGGTGATTACAATCGGTTTTTAGAATTGGAAAAGTTTTGCCATAAACACAATCTTGGAATGAATGACTGGATTGTCTGCCTTGGCGATGTCGGTTTGAACTACTACGGCAAGGATGACCCTCGTGAATGGAGTATCAAGACTATCGCCGCAGATATTCCTGCAAATCTGTTTTGTATTCATGGCAACCACGAGCGCCGCCCGTCTCGTAAGGATGGTTATAGGACAAAGGAAATCAGTGGAGATATTTGTGGTAAGGTGTGGTATGACTCACATTATCAAAATCAGTATTTCGCTATTGATGGTGAGGTTTACCAGATTCTTTCCGGTGAGGAAATGCTTGATTGTCTTGTTTGTGGCGGAGCTTATTCCGTAGATAAATGTTATCGGTTGGAGCGTGGATGGAACTGGTGGCCGGATGAACAACCTAATGAGAAGACTAAGAAAAAGATCTGGAATATTACACATGACCCTCAAATCGATGATATTGATGTTATGCTCACGCATACCTGTCCATTCCGGTTCATTCCAACTGAATTGTTTATCGGTGGTATTGATCAAAGCACAGTAGACCAGTCAACTGAAATATTCTTTGATAATATATACGAATGCTATCCTAATGATTGTAAACCATTCTGGTACTTCGGCCATTTCCATGGTAACAAGTACACCGATGACTATGTGATGCTTTTTGATGACATTATTAAGTTTGGAGATAAGGTGAAGAGTGATGGTTAAAGATAAAAATTTACGAGTGCTTGATTATATTGATGGCAAGGAAATCCTAATTCAGATGGGTGAGGAAGGTTCTGAGTTGTCGAAAGCTGCGATAAAGTTTTATCGTGCAATCGACATGAAGAACCCAACGCCTGTAAGCATTAACGAGGCTTATGAAAACCTCGTAGAAGAATTCGGAGATGTGCTGAACTGTATCTACGCATACTATGATGATGACGAGGATTGCATCTTGGCGTTTACATCGAAAGCAAATGAGATTGCCAACGAGAAGCGCAAGCGCTGGATTAAGCGTCTGAAGGAACGCGACCAGTTTTAATGGCGGAAGGAGAATAGAATGCCAAGTAGTCTACATACGCATAGTTATATGTCACTTTTGGACGGATTCTCTTCTCCTGAAGAAAATCTAAAAAGAGCATCGGAACTTGGCTTAAAAGCCATTGCCATTACAGAGCATGGTGAGGTAACGAGCTGGCCGTACTATTCAGAATTAAAAGACAAGTATCCGAACGTCAAACTTCTTTATGGTATCGAGGCATACGAGTGTGAAGATAGGGAAGTCAAGGATAAGAACAGCAAATATTGGCATTTAATCATTATTGCCAAGAACGAAGCTGGCCGTCAGGCAGTTAATCGCTTGTCTACGCTTGGTCATCTTCATGGCTTTTACAGCCGTCCTCGCATTACAAAAGAGGACATCGCCAAAGAAGATACGAATAATCTGATTATTTTATCTGCTTGTTTGGCGAGTAGGTTGTCCAGAACGGATGATTATGACACTTGTGTCAAGCTGGTTCAAGAGTATAAGAGCTTATTCCCTCACTATTATCTTGAGGTTCAAGCTCACGCAAACGGTGAACAAGCAAAATATAATCAGAAAATCATGCGGTTAGCAAACGACACTCATACAAAAGTAGTCGTCACAAACGATGTTCATGCAGCTACCAAAGAGGATCTTTATTATCAAGACTATTTCCTTCGTATCGCACATGATACGGAAACTGCTGCAGAAATCTATGAAGGATGTTATTTCATGTCTCGTAAAGAGCAACATGAAGTTCTTGATAGTCAGATTGGGTATGATGCAGTAGAATGGTGTATCAACAATACCGACGAGGTTGCCGACCTGTGTGATTATGTGGATATGCCTTGGCACGAACCTGAGCTTCCAAAGATTGAGATTCCGCCACAGTATTCCAACTCAGCAGCTTACCTGAAAGACCTTGTAAAAGAGGGATGGAAGAAGCGCGGTATTGAAAAGTTTGATGTAGAAAAACAGAAAATCTATCACAAACGTGTTGATGACGAGTTGTTTGTTATTGAGAAGAAAGACTTCTGTGACTATTTTTTGATTCTGGTTGATTACATCAACTGGTGCAAGCAAAACGATGTCATTGTTGGCCCTGGGCGTGGGTCTGCCGCTGGCTCACTTGTATGTTACCTGATTGGTATTACACAACTTGATTCCATCAAGTATGAACTTGATTTCGGACGATTCCTTACCATTGAGCGAAAAGACCTTCCTGACGTTGACGTGGATGTCAGTGACCGTGCCAAGGTTGTCGAATATCTGACACAGAAGTATGGTGAGGATCGAGTAGTTCAGGTTATGAATATCGTGTACACTACTCCGGTCACTTCGATTCAGGATGTTGGTAAGGTGCTCGGTTTCCCGTATGCTGAGATTAGAAAAATCAGTGAGAAGTTCGTTCAAAAAACATGGAAAGATTGCCTTGAAGCTAATCCAGAAATAGCTGAGAATCCGAAGTATAAGGAACTACTTGATATCGCAAGTCATATCAATGGTCGTCCACGAGGATATGGCATCCATGCTGGTGGCGTTATCGTCTGCCGACATCCTTATTACGAGTATATCGGCATTCGGCATGGTACTGACGGAGAACACGTTATTTCCGTTGACAAGGTGATGGACGAGAAAATTGGACTTGTTAAGTTTGATATTCTTGGCGTTGCGTCGCTGGTGGCTATCGATGAGGCAAAGCGTGAGGACAATATTCCAGACTGGGAAATTGACATTAACAATCCTGAGTTTGAAAATGACAAGGCATCCTATGATTTGATTTGTTCTGGCCGGACAGACAATCTATTCCAGATTGAGTCGTCTGGTATGAAGGATCTGGTTGCACAGCTCCAACCGAGGTCGATTGAAGAACTATCCGCTTTGATTGCTCTTTATCGCCCTGATGCAATGCCGTCCATTCCTACATACGTTGACTGCAAGTATCATCCCGAACACATTCATTATTTCCATCCTGATATGGAACCAATTTTCCGCAGCACCTATGGCGTGAACATCTATCAGGAACAGAGTATGAAGCTCACAAAGGTCTTTGGTGGCCGAAGCGATGCTGGTGCTGATAGAATGCGTAAGTGCTTGGCAAAGAAAAAACCTGAGAAGGTCAAGGAAGAGGTAGAACTTCTTCACGATGAAATTCTTGCAAATGGATACGATAAAGCAACCGCTGAGTATATTTGTAACGAGTTGTCAACGAAGGGCGGCTATGGTTTCAACGCCAGCCATTCTCAGGCATATGCCGTCATCTGCCTCCAGACTGCATATTTAAAAGCTCATCATCCACTTGCGTTCTTTAAGGCTATGCTGAACTTAAATAAAGCAAAGGTCGGCAAGGTCAACAAGATTATGGTGGACGCACGCAGCTTTGATATTCAGATTCTTCCGCCGAGTATAAATCGTTCCGGTATGGATTTCACTGTGTCAAATGGCAAAATTCTGTTTGGCTTATCTGCTATCGGTGGTATTGGCAATACACTTGCTGAGGCTATCATTGCAGAGCGAGATAAGAATGGAAAATTTAAGGGGCTTGAAGACTTCACGAGTCGTGTCCGTACAACGAAAGCGCAGATTATTGCATTAGTTAAATCCGGTGCGATTCCTACGAAGAACAAACGAGTATTCTTGGAAAAGTACATTACAAGCGGTCTGGAACAATCTGAATTTAAGCCAGTCAGTACACTTCCTACCAAGGCAGTTTTGCTGAGTAAGTGGGATATTGATACGGAGCATTATAAGGTTGGTAAGAAGGTTGACAAAGAAACCGTCCTACGAATCTATAATGAAAAGCGTCGTGTCGTACATGAAATCGAGAAGCTGAAAAAGAAAGAAGCATATATAGCCGAGCAGACCACGAAATATCTACAAGATGAAGAACTTTGGGAGTTCCAGACTTTGCAGACCTTTATCAGTGACCCGAATCCTTTCGAGAAGGCATTTGCTTACATCAAGGATTTCTCTGAAATTGAGGAAGGTGATTCTTGTGTGCTTGTTGGTATTATCGCAAAGATCCAAAAGAAGAAAACAAAGACTGGTACGCAGTTTGCATTTGTAAATCTGTATTCCGGCGATGGTATCATTGAGCTGACCGTATGGCCGAGAATCTTGTCAGATTATCAGGATTTGATTGTAAAGGGAAGTCAGGTAGCTGTGCTTGGAAAGAAGGAAGATGAGTCGCATGTTATTGCAAGCAACTTCAAACCTTACAAGCAGTGGTTGCATGATAGAGAGATTGCGTAATGAAAGGTGTATTATTTACTACTGACGGAAAGGTTCTTTGTGAATTTCCTGAGTTTGAAATTGGAAATCATTATAAAGACAAAACTGTAATCAAAATACATTGTACGAATTGTTGCGTCGTGAGAAAAGTTCAGAAGTGGAAGTTTGACTGCGCAGAACAATGCGAGCGTACCACAAAATGGTTTTATTGCAGAGTGTGCGGAGGACTGACAGAATTTAGATTAGGTGCATAATAAGAGGGTTGTAAAGTGGCAGATAAGAAATTTAATGAAAATATGATCCGTTGCTATATCAGGATAAAACGAGTCTTTTATCCGAAAGATGGGAGGGAGGTGGAGCCCGGCGGCTTTGCCACTTTCTCTGCCGAGGTGGTAAAAGTCAAGCAGGGAAATCCTATCATGAGCCGATACAGCGACCTCCGGCTAAAAGGAAACGTTCCTAGTCTCGATATGAATAAAACTTATTCGTTCTGTGGTGAGTACGTTCATCATGAAAAGTTCGGTGATCAGTATAAAATTATCTACATGAATGAGTTTCAAGAGATTACTGACCCGGAAGAACAAAAAAGCTTTCTCCGTTTTATCTTGACTGACCATCAGTTTGAGATGCTCTATGAAGCATTCGACAATCCGTATGAGATTATCAAGAATGGTGATATCAAGTCTCTTTGTACTGTTAGTGGTATTACGGAAGGTCGAGCCAAGAAAATCATTGATGCCTATGAAAACAACATTGATAACAGTGAAGCATACACAAAGCTGATTGAGTATGGCTTGACTTCTAGTGCTATTGAAAAGCTTGTCCGTCAATATCATGGTGCAGACACTCTAGTGAGAAAGATTGAAGAGAATCCTTATGTTCTGATCGATGATGCGTATGGCATCGGCTGGAAAAAAGCTGACGCTCTTGCTTTGAATATGGGCTTAAAGCACAATTCGCAATTCAGAATCGAAGCTTATGTCATGCATTTTCTTGCCGCCCGTGCCGAAGAAGGTAACTCTATTATCCAGGCAAACCAGACAATCAATAGCTGTATTAAGGAACTTGATTTGAACGAGGGTGACCAAGAAGTCATCAAAATGGCACTTTTCTATCTGCATGATGTCCGTAAAACACTTTGGTGGAGTGATGACCGTCAGGAATTTGCTTTAACTAGAGTGTGGAATCTTGAAGATGAAATTGCAAAAGAGATCAAGCGACTGGCGGATGCACCTATTGAGCCGATTGGTCGAAACATGGATGTAGCAATCAATGAGGCAGAAGATGCACTTGGCATCGAGTATACAGAAGAGCAGAGAGATGCTATTAAAAAGGTATGCTCTAGCAACGTCTGTATCTTAACAGGCTATGGCGGAACTGGTAAAAGTACCGTTGTCGCTGGTGTTCTAAAGGTTCTTCGTGGTAAGTCTTTCGCTCAGACTGCGCTTTCTGGTCGTGCCGCAGCTCGTATGCAGGAGATTACTGGTCAGGACGGTAAGACCATTCATCGTCTTCTTGGTTATGATATTGAGAATGGTGGTTTTATCCATAACAAGGACAATCCTCTTGAAGAAGATATTATTATTCTGGATGAGACCTCTATGGTTGGAGCTCAGTTATTTTATGACTTGATTCAGGCAATTGAGACCGGCAAGCGATTCATCATGATTGGTGATGACGGCCAGCTTGAGAGTATCGGTATGTGTAACATTTTCAAGGATATGCTTGCATCTAAGGTTGTTCCTGTGGCTCGTTTGACTAAGATCCATCGTCAGGCAGCTAAGTCTGCAATTATTACGGAGAGCATCAAGGTTCGTAATGCTACACAGTTGGTTTCTTATGGCTGGGCTGGCAATGAGGTTCGTGGTGAACTTCGTGATCTGGAACTTGATATCTATAAGGACGCAAGTGAGTCATTCAACCACATCATCAATCAATATCGTACCTTATATAATAAGGTAGGGAATGATAGTGCGAAGATTCAGATTGTACTTCCACAGAAGCTGCGTGGCAGTATCTGCACCTATGAAGTCAATAATGCTATTCAGGAAATTGTGAATCCGAGTCGTGGTCAAGCAGAAGCAAAGGTCACAATCTATGGTGATGGCAAGGATAGAGCGTATACTCTGCGTGAGGGCGATCAGGTCATTATCAACAAGAACAACTATGAGCTTCACACATACAATCTCAAGACAAAGAAAAAGGAAGAGAAGTGCCCTGTGTTCAACGGGAACCGTGGCATTATCCGAAAGATTGAGAGTAGTTTTATTCTGGTTGATTTTGACCAGTGGGGAACGATCTTCATTCCACATTACTTTGGTGGGAATAACATCTGGGCAACGCTTGAACTTGCTTATGCTCTGAGTTGTCATAAACTGCAGGGCAGTGAGGCTCCGTATGTGATTGTTGGCATGGACAACTCTGCGTATCTGATGTTGACGAGAGAATGGCTCTATACGGCCATTACTCGTGCCAAGAAGTATTGCGTAATTTGCGCCGAAACTCATGCTCTTGATCGGGCTGTAAAGACTTCGAGAGTGCCATATAAGCGGACGTTCCTGAAGGAATTTTTACGGAAAGAATTTTCAGAAAATCATTGACAAAACAAATGGTATCCTGTATAATGTAGCTATAAGAAGTCTCTATCCCAGAGGCTTAAAATTTTCCATATAGCTACGTGACACAGGATGCAATAAAAAGACGGCTTGCTCATAACGACAAGCCTTTCTTTATTAGATATAGCTAAGTAACACAGGATACTAAAAGGAGGCTTTATGACAGATAAAGAGCTCATAGGTGAGCTTGATGCAATGGTTAATGCATTGCAGAAAGCAAAGAAGAAGACGGACAAGACCCGCATTTTGCTAGATGCACGTAAGGATTTTGGAGATGAAGCTGATGAACTGATGGCGTTTTTCCGATTCCTGCTCGACCCGGCAATTGTTACTGGTCTGTCTGACGCAAAGATCAATAAGAAGGTAACTGCAAAGCCGGATATCGAAATTCAGTATCTCAGCTGCGGATACCTTTATATTATGGGTGCTGGGCACAATACCGGCTCTGATGCATCCATCGCAACAATCCAGAATTATTTACATAAAAATCCTGAGTATGAAGAGTTTCTGAAGCGACTGTTCACTAAGAACTTACCGATCGGAGTCGAGGCAGCTACCGTCAATAAGGTGTACGGCGAAGAGATTATTCCTGTTTGGGAGGTTCAGCAGGGATACCCGATTGACAAGGTTAAGCTGAAGGATGGTATCTGGTTCAGTTTGAGCCAGAAGATGAATGGAAATAGGGGAACTCTATATCGTGGAGATTTAATTTCTCGTCAGGCACAGAAATTTGAAGGTCTTGACCATATTAAGAATGACCTACTCTCTCTGTATGACGGCGATGCAACAAGGCGAGATGCTTGGGTGTTTGACGGAGAACTTATCTATAAGAATCCCGAAGGAATGTCAGACGGAGAAGCTTTTCGTTATGGCACTGGCCTACTTAATTCTGACAACAAGGACAAGACTGGAATCAAATTTGTGATTTTTGATGTGATTCCTGTTGTAGAGTTCGACCGTGGAAAGTGTACTATCCCATATAAAATTCGCCGTATTGGGTTAAATTGTCTTCGCGCAGAGATTACTCGCAAGCACCTTGAGAATATTGAGATTGTTCCAATGGTCTATGAAGGAAAAGACCAAAACGTGATTCCAAAGTGGCTTGATTATGCTGTCGAGCACGATTGGGAAGGTCTTATGTTGAACACGGACGTCCCTTATCGCCGGGCTCGTCACAACGGATGTCTTAAAATCAAGCGATTCTACACTGTTGATCTTCGTGTCACTGCAATTGAAGAGGGTCAAAACCGGCTGACTGGTACGATGGGCGCTCTTGTTGTTGACTACAAGGGCAACGAGCTTCGTGTCGGCTCTGGTTTTGATGATGCTACGAGAGCTACTGTGTGGGCAAATCCTGATGAATACATCGGAAAGATTGTGGAGTGTAAATATAAAGAGGTCAGCTGTGATAAGAAAACTGGTGCTGAATCTCTGCAATTCCCGACCTTTGTGCGATTCCGAAACGATAAGAACGAAGTGAGTTACGGATAAGGAGAAAGCTATGAATCTTTCCAAGAATACTCGAAAGAGGATTTATAGAACTGTTCTTGCTAATTGTCATATGAAAAATGGCGTAATGGTTCCGTTTGAAAGTAGTAGGCTGTCAACTATTTGGAGTTTCTTTGCTGTATCTAATAAGCGATATCCTGGTCAGCTATATGGGGTGCTTCGAGACGATAGAATTTGGAAAGACAAGTCGATTCATGCAATTGAGCAAGATATCTTGTCGCCGAAACAATTATTCAACCCGCATTGTCCTATCGAAATTGGAAAACAGATTGTTAAACGATGGACTGAATTAGGATATTCATGGAAGGAGTTTAGACTATGAATCTTTCTAAGAAGTCTATTAAACATATTCTTCGGATTCTTGATAATAAATGTATCGAGGTTCCTACAAAAACATCCGCTTATAGCAGCGGCGGACGTATAATTTTGACTCGTGATTTTGAGCCAAAGGAGTCACACGGAATGAATGGCTGGCAACGGATCGTCTATGTGCCGTCCGAAGGATATTTCTACGGAATTTATAACGGAAAATCTGAAGAAGATTGGGACATTCCAGATATCTGGTCTCCTGCACAGCTTGCTGATTTGTGAGGTTTTATAATGTTTATTTTGACGCAAAATAGAACAGGAGTTGTTGATACAAGTAAATGCCTTTCCATTCGTATAGTGGAAGACGCAAAGACAATTAGAGCTTATGGGTTTAACTCAGATACATGGTTTCGACTTGGCCATTATCGAACTACAAAGAGGGCAAAGGATGTAATTCAAGAGATTAACACTGCTCTTTGTGAAAACCGTATTAGCTTCGATATGCCGGAGGATTAAAATGCTACTTTTAACGCAAGGCGGAGAAATTATAAATCTTGACCGTATGGCAATCATTGATACCGCAAGCCTTAATGTTTATGCAAGACAGGGCATGGGTGAGCGTGGAATTATTCTTGGTAGTTATAACTCCGAGAGTAGATGCTATGACGTTATTGCAGAAATTTATGACGAATATGCACATGGACAGGATATGTATTCCATGCCGAAGGATTAACGATGAATGATTTTCAGAAAATCTCCATCCCAAAGAAAGAACGACTCGAAGTTCAACTTACCGATGGCACAGAAGAACACAATATATTGTACATAATTACATCTCTAGCCACTATTAAAGGTGCTGAGATTTTTAAAAATTTTCGTTTGTATTCTGTAGGCTCCGCCGGGGAGCTCAACTTATTAGAGAAGCGAGACGGCGATCCCTACTTTGATAAGCTGAAAGGAACAGAATATGAGTAATTCGATGAATCGAGAAGACCGACGCAGAGAACAGCGTAAGGCACGAATCCTTGCCCGGCGAATCAAGAAGGCCGGTGGTCCCGACTTTCTGGTCGGAATGCCAGCAGAGGAATGGGAGCCAAAGATTGGTGATGAAGTCACTATCAAGGTAAAGAGAATTCAAGGAAAGAAGGATTTCTTTAAGATGAGTCCTCAATATCAGGACTTTATCAATAGCCTTGAGGACGGAAAACCTTACAAAATCACCAGTACCGGCATGAAGGGTCAGGTTTACGGTATTGACGCACATCCTTATTTTCAGATTTGGAAGGGTGATATGGAACCCTACAAGGAGCCCTAATGAGGATGTACTTCAGAACGGACTATTATGCCGATGTTGGCTTAGATGAAGTCGTTCGGCTTCAAAGAGAAACTACATACGAAGTAGTTTCAGAAACTGAATTTTTTTATTTTATCGTAACTGATAATGAATCATTCAGAAAAATGCTAAACATTGTCATGATTCCAAAAGAAGATCTCGAAGATGACGTATATGTCGTGACTGGCAAGAGTGAAAACTTGAGGAAGGAGGTGGGGCGATATGATTGGTATTGACCATCGTGAGCAGGGTCGTAAGGAACGAGCCCTTGCAGAATATTATAGAACCTTGGCTCGATATCCAACTGAATGTGGAGAACCGATTACATATCAGTTGTCAGAAAAGCAGCTTAAACAGGTTCTCTGTGGAGAGGTTACTGTTGATGAATTGATTGGAAGAGGTGAGGTAAATGAGAGACAGGATTAAGATGTGGATCGCTTTCATTAAAATTTTTAAGGATTATCTTGTTGCGGTCGGAATTATGATTACGTTGTGGTTATTGTCTTTCCTTATCAAATATGGGATTTCAGTATCCAATTTTCCAGATTGGTTTAAGTTTGCACTTCTAAAGTGAAGGAGGATTAAATGGTAACCGATATTCTTAACAGGGAAATTCATGTTGGTGATACAGTCCTTAGAGCCAGAACTGAAAAGAGTCGCGGGGTTCTTTGGAGTATTCATAAAGTTATCGCGATCATGAACGTGATGATTAAGATTCAAGATGGAAAGTATATATCGAATGTTGCGCCAAAGAACTGTATCGTAATTGACGAGAGTGACATTCCTGAAAACTGGCAGGACGAATATTAAGGAGAGTTGAATGGTAGTTAAACTGATTACACATACTCCTGATCCTGAAAAGGTGGTAGCTGCCGCCGCAAAGTTGTGCTACTCCAATTCGAGTATTCAGGATTTGATGGATGGACTGACCGATGAGAAGGTTGATGAGTTTCTGAATCGGCTTTCTAGCCTTGGTCACGCTAGTCCTACGGAGCATGTGACTTTTACTTTTGGGATTGAAGGTGTGAGCCGGGCTTTGCTTGCCCAGATTACCCGGCATCGCATTGCATCATTCAGTGTACAAAGTCAGCGCTATGTGCGAATGAATAATGCGGAAATCATCATTCCTGATGTTATCGACGATGATAGCGAAGCAAGAGAGGTATTTAAACAGGCAATTCAGACTGCTGAATACTCCTATAAGCACCTGTGCCAGATTCTTGAGGACAAGATTACTGAGGAACTGATGGTTGCTGACTCTCGCCTGACTGAGAAAAAGGCACGCGCAAAAGCATCCAAGATTGCAAACGAGAATGCACGTTCTGTTCTTCCAAATGCTTGTTCTACAAAGATGATTGTTACAATGAACGCTCGTTCGTTGAATAATTTTTTTAACCTGCGTTGTTGTGAGCGAGCGCAGCCGGAAATCAGGGAGCTTGCAACTGAGATGCTGAAACTGGTTTATCCAATTGCTCCTCATCTGTTTAAGTGTGCTGGCCCAAACTGCTGTGGTAATGGTTGTACTGAAGGTATGATGTCTTGTGGTAAGTTCCATGAGATTCGTGATAAATACGACAAACTGAAACAGGAGGCATTAAATGCAAACACTTGATGAAATTAAGAAGAACGTAGATCATCCAGCCCATTACGGCGGTGCAGACAATCCCTATGAGGCTATTAAGGTGCTGCGAGAGTGGCAGCTGGACAAAGATGCTTATCTTTGGAACGTTGGTAAGTATTTGAGCCGGGCAGGACACAAAGATGGTAATTCTCAGCTTCAAGATTTGACGAAGGCACGTTGGTATTTGGACTATAAAATCCGGCTTTTAGAGGAACAGCAGAAGGTTGCTGAAAGTGTCGCAGATACGCTCAAGAAGATTCCTGATAAGGTTAATGATAAGCTGGCTACGATTCCAAAGAAGGACATTAACGATTATCTTCCTAATTTGGTTTGTCGCCCTGATGATTCATTCAAAGAAAAGCTGGCAGAAGCAGAGCCGATGTGCAACATCGAAACTGCCGTAGTTCCTGATTGTGCCGATGAGGTCAAGTTTTAAGAGGTTTACATAAATGAGATACAACTGGAAGTTACCTATTATCGTTATTTGTGTCGTGTTGATTTCCATTCTTGGCATGACCTTTATGGTGCAGGGGCCTAAGAACACGGCCATCTCTTATGAAGAGCAGATTCAGGAAGCTAAGTCTGGCATTGGAAATCAGGAGAAGCGCAGAGCTGATCTGATTCCAAATCTGGTTGAAACCGTCAAGGCTTATGATCAACATGAGTATCAGACTTTGATGGACGTTGTGAATGCTCGTGGCACTTCCGGCCAGACCGCTCAAGAAATTACGACTCAGATTGCAGCTATTGCGGAAGCATATCCTGAACTGAAGTCAAGTGATAACTACAAAGAGCTTATGAATGAGCTATCCGTCACTGAAAATTTGATTGCAAACTATCGTGGCGATTACAATCGTGTCGTGAAAGAATATAAGCAGAGCGTTCGTAAGTTTCCGAACTCCTTTCTGCTGGGTCTGACTGGATATGAGGTTCAGAATTATGAGTATCTGTCCTATGAGGGGAATGAGGCGGCACCGGCAGTCGGTGACCTTTTTGGAAATCGGTAATGCCGAAATTACTTATCGTGAATTGATCGTCAGTGTTGGTATTGTGTTTATTATGTTGATACTTGGTAGCGTTATCGCTGGAAATATCACCAGAGATTCGCTTGAGCAGAAAAAAGAATATAATACAGCAATTTCGATTGAGTCCGAAAATATGTTCGATTATGGAATGAGAACCAACGTAGGTAATGCGTTTTGCCAAGGCGCACTAGAAGCAGTAGATACTGTAAGCGATCCACGTATCGACGGTCAGTGGATGTATATCTATTGCGAAGAAAAGCATTACACGATGCATACACGAACTGTCACTACTACGGATAGCAAAGGCCATACAAAAACAAGAGTCGAAACGTACTGGACTTGGGATTATTACAGTTCTGAAGAACACAATTCTAAGAATATTACGTTTCTTGGCAAAGAATTTGAGTATGGTGACATTAAGATGCCATCCAGCAAGTACCTGACTACGGTACAAGTCAGTTCTCATGTAAAGTTCGAGTTTTATGTCAAAGATGTTCGTTATGATGGTACATTATACGCGAATTTGAGCGATAAAAGTATACATAATGCGCAGTTCATTAAGGATAAAAACATCGAAGAAGCACGAGACTATATGATTTCTGCAGCTGGTACACGAGTGATTTGGTTTTATGTATTCTGGATCGTATTGATTGTAGCTATGGTCGGAGTTTTTTATGTGGCCGAAAATCGTTGGTTGGAAGATTAAGAGGTGATTGCATGGAATATGTGATTAAACGCGATGGAACGAAAGTTACTTTTGACAAAAGTAAGATTGTAAATGCGATTGAGAAGGCGATGACCTGTACGCCGGGTGGTATCGACGCTCGTGTGTCGAATGCGATTGCTGACTATGTCGCAGACATGCCGGACATTCTTTCTGTTGAGCAGATTCAGGATATCGTAGTGGACAGTCTAGCAAATAGCCCGTTCATTGATGTTGCAGATGCATATAGTCAGTGGCGGCAGTATCGTCAGGAAATTCGAGATAAAGAGAAAACCAACGCAAGTATTCTTGAAATTCTTGATGCTCAGAACGACGCAATCAATCAGGAAAACAGTAATAAGAACGCAACCATCAATAGCACGCAACGTGATTACATGGCCGGAGAGGTATCTAAGGAACTAACTGACAGACTTCTACTTCCAAAGGATATCCGAGATGCACACAAAAATGGTTTAATTCATGTGCATGATAAAGATTATTTTGTGATGCATTGCCATAATTGCGATCTGGTCAATCTGGAAGATATGCTCCAGAACGGCACCGTCATCTCCGGCACCTATATCGAGAAGCCACACAGCTTTTCCACCGCCTGCAACATTGCCACCCAGATCATTGCACAGGTGGCTTCGATGCAATTTGGAGGTCAGAGTATTACACTTTCACATCTGGCTCCATTCGTAGATGTTTCCCGCAAGAAGATCACAAGTGAAGTACACCAAGAATTTTACGAGATGGTTCAGAGTAATGAAATCGATAAGATGCCGGAGTCTGAAACTATCAATCGAATTGTAGAAGAGCGTTTACATAAAGAAATTGCTCGTGGCGTGCAGACCATCCAGTATCAGGTTGTCACTTTGATGACGACAAACGGTCAGGCCCCTTTTATCACCGTGTTTATGTACCTCGATGAAGTTCCAGAAGGTCAGACTCGTGATGATTTGGCTCTAATTGTTGAAGAAGTGTTAAAACAGCGCATTCAGGGTGTAAAGAATGAAGTTGGTGTATGGGTCACTCCGGCCTTCCCAAAGCTCATTTATGCTCTTGATGAGGATAACATTCATCCTGATTCTAAGTATTATTACCTGACTGAGCTGGCAGCTAAGTGTACTGCCAAGCGAATGGTTCCTGATTATATTTCCGCAAAGGTTATGAAGGAGCTTAAAGGCGGTGTGTGGCCTAGCATGGGCTGTAGATCCTTCCTTACTCCTGACCGCACCACTGAGAACGTAGCTAATGCCAAGAATTGGGTTAAGGGGCATAAGTATTATGGCCGCTTTAACCAGGGTGTGGTCACTATCAATCTGGTAGATGTGGCTTGCAGTTCAGAAGGGGACAAGGATAAATTCTGGAAAATCTTTGATGAACGACTCGAATTGTGTCATCGAGCTCTACAGATTCGTCACAAGCGTCTACTCGGCACTCCTTCTGATATGGCCCCTATCCTGTGGCAGTACGGTGCATTAGCTCGTCTAAAGAAGGGCGAGAAGATCGATAAGCTGCTGTTCGGCGGTTACTCCACCATCAGTCTGGGCTATGCCGGCCTGTATGAGTGCGTGAAGTATATGACCGGCAAGAGCCATACCGATCCTGATGCTAAACCTTTTGCTCTCGAAATTATGCAGCACATGAATGATAAGTGTAACGAGTGGAAGGCCGCTGAAAACATCGATTACTCCCTGTATGGTACTCCTTTGGAGTCCACTACATATGAATTTGCACGTTGCTTGCAGAAGCGGTTTGGTATGATTCCAGATGTTACTGACCATGACTACGTAACAAATTCTTATCATGTCGTTGTCCGTGAACATATCGATGCTTTTACTAAGCTAAAGTTTGAGAGCGAGTTCCAGAAGCTTTCTCCCGGAGGGGCGATTAGCTATATCGAGGTGCCAAATCTGCAGCAGAACATTCCTGCGGTGCTTAGTGTTATGCAGTTCATTTACGACAACATCATGTATGCGGAGCTGAACACCAAGTCCGACTACTGCCAGTGCTGTGGTTACGACGGCGAAATTAAAATTGTAGAAGATGAGAAAAACCACAAGCTTGTATGGGAGTGCCCGAATTGTGGTAATCGTGACCAGAACAAAATGAATGTCGTAAGACGTACATGCGGATACCTGGGGACTAATTATTGGAATCAGGGACGCACTCAGGAGATTCGCGACCGAGTAGTTCACCTGAGCGACAATTAAATAACGTGTAAGTGGTGGGTCGGTGGGATTACATATGAAAGAAATCATTGTTTTCTTTGTGATTGTATGGGTTATCGCCTATTACATTTTAAAAGATAACTACAAAGATTGAGGAGATACTTATGAAGAAATTTATGGCAATTTTTGTTGCATTCCTCGTTGCAGTTGGCGCGGTGATTTGTACCGAGCGAGTGCATACTGGTTATGTTGGTGTTGTTTATTCCGCGAAGGGAGTCGAGCAGCAAACTATTTCTCAGGGTTGGCATTTTATGAGTCCTCTGAAGCATGTGTCTGAGTTTCCGATTACTCAGCAGCGAGTGGTATTTTCTAATGCTCCGTCCGATTATGGCGCAAAGGAACACGCAGACTGGCATATCGACGCTCCTGCAAATGGCGGTACGATTGCAATCAACCTGACCGTCAATTATAACTTCCTGCCGGAGCATGTTGTTGAACTGTACACCAAGTTTGGCGGCATGGATGGCGAGAGCCTGATGGAGAGCAAGATTCAAAACGATATTATTGCTTATGTTAAGGAGGTCACTCCTCAGTTCAGCGTCATGCAGATTTATTCTGATGATCGCGCAGGTGTTAATACTGCAATCACCAACTATTTGAATGAGAAGCTGACCGCAGAATATGGAATCAATGTCTCTTCCGCGCTGATTGTTGACGCACAGCCTGACGATACCCTGATGCAGAAGATTCGCGCAAAGGAGCAGGCAAAGCAGGACGCAGAGATTGCAGAGCTGAATAAGCAGACCGCTCTGGCTCAGGCGGAGACTGATAAGGTTAAGGCACAGACGGAAGCTGACGTTAAGATGATTGAAGCACAGGCCGAGGCTGATGCAAATAAGGTGCTTTCCGAGTCTATCACTCCTGAGCTGATTCAGATGAAGGAAGCAGAAGCTCGTCTGAAGCATGGTTGGATCACCGTTCAGGGTGCAGATGCAGTCGTTACCAAGGGTGAGTAAATAAGAATTACGATAAAGATTGGAGTCTATAAAATGAAACGAATGTTTGGCATGATGCCCAGTAGTGAAGTTGAATTACGTGAAAGTTACAAAGATAATTTTGGACTGACCGTAAGAATTGAAGCTGGCAAGCATGGATGGACTATTATGTGGGCAGATGGTGGTTCTGATTACAAGGATGTCGATGCAGAATCCGCTATTGAAAATTTTAATGAAGCATTTGAGACTGCACAGAATAGGATTGGAAAACTCGTAAAAGTGCGTTGTTGTGGTGAATGTTGCGGTGAGTGCTAAGAGGTCTTGTAAAATGAAAATTTTTGAAAGAAGGTGATTAACATAGAAGCATGGAATAAATTCTTCAAAGCACTTGGTCCTTTTCTCGGAATCATTCTGATTCTGGTGGCTACATATTTTACCTCGTGGATTATCACGATTGGTATCATCTGGCTAATTTTCAAGCTGCTGAATATCACTTTTACCGTTAAAGTGGCGACAGGCATCTGGCTGGCTCTAGTTCTTATGGAACGATTCATTAAGGGTAGCCAAGGCAAGTAAATAACAAGCAGGGTGGGTGTGGTGGCATGAAAGGGTGTGATATACATAGACATTCAAAGACAGTAGGCGATGCCAAACAAGAATACATTTGATATAAAGCCCATTAAGGAACTGATCCAGTCAGAACTAACCAATGGGATATGGATCGACCCGTTTGCTAATCAAAATAAGCTGGCAACAGTTACGAATGATCTAAATCCTGTGTTTGATACGGACTATCATATGGACGCTCTCGATTTTCTGAAGATTTTTGATGATAGTTCTGTGGATGGCGTCCTATATGATCCTCCGTATTCTCCACGACAAGTAATAGAGTGCTATCAAGGCATCGGTATGAATGTCACGAATGAAACAACTCGTGCATCGTTCTGGGGAAACCAAAAGAAGGAAATATCCAGAATTGTAAAGTCCGGCGGTAATGTTATCACGTTTGGTTGGAACTCCGGTGGTATCGGACGTAAATATGGATTTGAGATTACTCGCATTCTTTTAGTCCCACATGGCGGATGGCACAACGATACAATTTGCACAGTTGAAATAAAAGTAGCATAAGGAGGGCTCCTGTTTGAGTGAACATTATGCAATTGTTTTTGATTTTATGTGGCTTATATTCAAATATTTTAATGTTACTAAAGAGGATATAAAGATGATTGTAGAAGATATTGAATCTTTTAAATAAGGGGAATTATATGGATTATTGGTATGTTGAAGTAATGTACTACGATGATGGACATCAGGAACTCAATACATATATGGTCAAAGCACAGAATCAAAACGATGCTATGAATAAAGCACATTATCGTTTTGAAAAATCTCATCCTGGTATGAGCTGCATGGTTCAGAACACAGAAAAGGTAGGTGGTTAAGATGGAAGACGAAAATATCGTTTATGAAAACATCAATCCTGAAGATGACAACGAAAGATATTTTCTGACTCCTTGGGTTGCCTTTGCTGTGCATTTGGAGATTTTAGCTTAAAACCTCCAGAAATCTCTGGAAAGATGGCTGATGCTCTCATGGATGATTTCTTTGAGATTATGGAAGCAGCGGGTATTTTAGAGAAGAAGGGAAACGATGATTGTTAAGTTCTTAAAACATCTTCTCTGTTGGTTCCTTCCAGAGTGCAGTAGATGTGGCGGTGTTATGCTTTACGATAACACTCATAGCTGGCATGATAAATGGCACTTTGTATATGATACATGTGGTAGAGAAAAGTGGGGTACATTATGAAAAAAATCACAGGAGTTCTAAAAGCAAAAGGATTTGAAGACTATAATTTTGAATTCTATGTTGATGACAATATGACAGAAAAACAAATTGAGATGGAAGTCTACCAACGTGCTGGTTTTAGTTTGGACTGGACGGAAGAAAATGGTTATGAACCGTATACTGTTACAATGTATCGTAAAAAGAGGGACGAGTAATGAATTACGGGCAAACACGTGTATATGGCGTAAGCCTATCGTACTTGATGGCTAATGATTGCCGTAGTTTTTCATACTATGAGGTGCCCGCCGACAGTGAGTATGAAGCAATCCAATATGTGCGTGGCCAATGGCACAGGGAGCATCTATTTGCTCCTTACGAGCCAGATGTAAGCGCTCGACTTTTGTACACTAACTATTGGAGCTGTTTGAAGGCTTGATAAAAGTGCAGTTTTGTGAGGTGAATATATGAAAAAGTGGACTAAAGACCTTCTTGAGGCTAATGGATATGAGCCGAGAAACGCATACATTAAAAATGTATCTTTTGGAATAAAAGATTACGGATTTCTTTTTCTTGCACTCACTTTAAAAGGTGATGGATGGGAAGTAAATTACATGGGCCCTTCTGTCGGTAGAAAATACTACATCAACGGAGAGTCTATTAAAGATGGTAATGCCGCAAATTTTGAAGGTTATGAAGGCGGAGCTGAAGCTATCGTAAGAATTTTAGATGTTGTTGATTGTTCTGAACTTGAATCACTAAAAGGAAAATATATCCGTGCAGCTATCAAAAGAGGAGAGTCTGTGAAAATCATCGGTAATATCATCAAAGATCAGTGGTTTGATTATGGATCTTTCTTTGATGACAAAGAGAAAGAGAAAGAGGAGGCTGGCTAATATGAATGCGGATGAGTTCATTATTAACGTAATTGCAAAGAAAAACAACGGAACAATTGAACTTTCTGTTCCTGATGATGTATTCAATCAGGCTGAACGTATTCTTTTGAAAAACGAGCAAGGCGTATTCTGCAAGACTCTCCCAGCGGAAGCCTTTGGCGGTGATTCGTGGATTAGCGTAAAAGAAGATTTACCCAAAACTAATCCAAAGACTTGTGAAAGTGAGCCTGTTCTTGCTTATGACCCAGAAATGGGGAAGGCGGTAGTATTTTATCACGAGGATGGGCACTGGTATGATATTGTTGACCGTAATTGGTGTCGTGTAGAGCCAACTCATTGGATGCTTTTGCCAGATGACCCACAGGAGTAATTGACATGGAAAAGAAATACGTAAAAATCTTTAAATGCCGTGGATGCAATCGCAATATCATTAAGAATGATGTTGATTTATCTATTGCTGAGAAATGGACTCTTTCAGGAATGTTTCAAGATGGGTGTAAACCCGTTGAAGTGTCTGGCGGGTCTAGGCTTTCTGGACAGAACAAATTCCTGCTTCATCGGTGTGATCCAGAAAAGCTTTGTATTTGTGATTTCATTGGATGGAAAGAAATCGAGGCTAAAAATGATTAACGATCCTTTTGCAGAAGATGGTATCGTCTCCTGTCAGTGCTGTGGCAGTGGTGAGTACCTTTATAACGAAGATGGAAACCAGAACGGCTACTGCGGAAATTGCGGAGCTAGAATCGACTGGCCGGAGGACGACAATAAACGCTGGCGTAAAGTTTCGAGCGAAACTCCGTATGTGAGTCCATCTGTGATGTGTTCTGATGATGTTGAAGTAAAATTCAAAGACGGTCATACATCAGTCGGATTTATCTCGTTTGATGGTCGATGGTTTGACCATGATTGCGATGAGATTAAAAGACCAGATTGTTGGAGACCATTAGAAGATAATAACTAAAATTCCGCTTTTAACAGAAAGGAAAGGTATGTTTAAGACTTTCAAAAATACTGCCGTATGCGTACTTCTAGCAACGATTATACTGACTGGATGCAGTGCAAGTGTGAAAGACTCAGTAGGGAATGTAGCTGTAGAGAATGGCTGGTTCTATCATATCAGTGATACCCCTATGGTATACGACAAGGATACACGCATTATGTATTACTTATTCTCTAAATGTACAGGCAATCAAGGCTACGGCTATATGTCTCCTTATTATAATGAGTACGGTCAGATGTGCTACTATGTTGATGGTCAGGTTATTCCAATCGAGGAGGCGCTAATCGATGTGGATTGATTTTACGATTGCTGTCTTAGCAACTCTAATTATGATGGGTTGTTGCATCCGATGTGAGCAGCTTATCGTTGAAGTGTCCAAGGCAAGTTTTGATGACGAAAGAATACAGAAGTTCTTTTGTGGAGTTGTGAACATTGCCATTGTCGTGTTTGCAGCATTACAGACGTTTAAGCATTGAGGTGACTTAATGGGATACTTTGAAGATTATAGCTGGTGCGAGCCAGAGGCAGAGTCTCAGGTTGACCAAATTGTATCTAGTGCAATCGAGCAACTAAAAGATCTTGTTTCTGATAGCACTAAGGCTAGTATGAAAGAATATCAAGACCTAGAAACGAGAAAAAACAAGCTTAAACGTGAAGTCAATGAGCTTGAATACAAAAAACATAAGTCCGAAGAAGAACTCAAAGACCAGATTGCTCTATACGAGCAAATGGATGAGCGTGATCTACCAAAAGGCTTTGTAAATAAAATTGTTGGTGCGTTGATTGGTGACTTCAAAATTGGAGATGATGCTTGGACGATAGAAGCCAAGTATAAGAGTTCCGAGTGTCCATTATGTCATGGAAAAGGAGTTGTTTCTGCAAAAATCAATGAAAGCATAGACTGTGATATCCAATGTCCTAAATGTAACGGATATAAAACAGTCTCAAATCTTTTTTATTATGCACAAAAAAGAAAGATAGTAAGATTTGATATAAAGCTTAATTTTAATAATCTTAACCAAATGTGGGTGACTGACGAAGATCACATTGTCTTTTATGACGGATATTATCACAGATGTAAAAACGGCCTTTACAAAACTGAACAGGATGCTATTGACGCAGCTGCCAAGAAGAATGCAGAGGTGGTCAAATGAACTACGCTAAAATCGTTCCATGTGATATAGCGAATGGCGAAGGAGTGCGCGTCACACTTTTCGTGCAGGGTTGTACACATCATTGCCCCGGCTGTCAGAATCCTACTACATGGGACCCGAATGGTGGTCAGCCATTTACAGATGAAACGCTTGATAAAATTGTAAATTTACTTCGACCTGATTATATTCAGGGGCTTACGCTTACTGGTGGAGATCCACTGTATCCAGAGAACAGGGAGATGATTTGCAAAATTCTAATAAGAGTCAGACACGAGTTTGAAGGAAGCAAAGACATTTGGATGTGGACTGGATATACATGGGAAGAATTGATTCAACAGGCGGCAGAAGAATTGAAATATCAAACTATTCCGACAACGGTAACAATTATTCGAAACATAAACGTGCTAGTCGATGGCCCATATATCGAATCTAAACGAGATATCTCTTTGCCGTACATGGGGAGTTCCAATCAACGTGTAATCGGCTGTAATAAGAGTTTTGCTTTACGAAGACCAGTCCTTTGGTGGACTCCAGAAGAGAAAGGAAAATAATATGGATTTAGGAAACGCAACTAAGTATTTTTATGGGCGTCACGGGGCCGTAGAGTCTGTCACTCCAGTTTATCGCCCCAACATTAAAATCAACAAATTACACGACGATGCTCATCTGCCGACTTATGGCTCTAAAAACGCTGCTTGTGCAGACCTGTATGCATACATCGATTTTGATGACGCAACGATTGTAAATAAGAATGGTGACCGTTGTATTATGATTCAGCCGCATGAGACCGTTAAGGTACATACTGGTTTGCGGATGGCTCCGCCGGAAGGTTGGTATGTCGCTATCTATGCTCGCAGCGGTTTAGCAACTAAGCTTGGACTTGCTCCTGCAAACAAAACAGGAATTTGCGATCAGGACTACCGTGGAGAGTACATCGTAGCACTACATAATCATTCTAATACTCCCCAAATGATTACTCATGGCGACCGCATTGCTCAGATGGCAGTTGTTCCGTTTTGGCAGGCTGATTTTGAAGAAGTTTCCGAATTGGACGAAACTGAGCGCGGAGCAGGTGGCTTTGGATCTACTGGCAAGCGGTAAACACAAGGAGAATACATAATGAAGTATTACACCATAGAATCTCATGCCGAGAAGGAAGCTCCGTTTGGAATTGTTTGGCAAGTAAAGCTGTTTGATGAACACACTCTTCTCGAAGGATATGACCATATCTTCTATAACGAGATTGCTGGCTACTGCAAGTGCCTTGAGGATATGGGTTTTGTAGACGAACGATGGACCTTTAAAAAGCCAATAGACGAAGAAACCCATGACTTTGTTGAAATGTGTATGAAAGAAAATGAGAAGGCGCTTCAGATGGCGTGGTACGAGATGACAGGAAATTGGCCTAGTGGCACAATAGAACTTGATTAAAAGGTAAATTTTACGGAGGAAGTTTCTATGGCATACGCAGGCAAAAATGGATACGATAAAGACACTGATATTTTATTTCCGATAGCTACTAATATTATTGGGTGGGTAGGTAAAGCAGATAGAGAAGAGATTCTTGATCTCAGTTTTGAACGAATTTCCCTTTATCAAGTAGGGAAGATCCTTGAAAAACTTGGCTATCAGAATATTGATATGAGCGAAAACGGATGGGAAATGGATTACTGGTGGGAGTACGAACTTGCCAATAACGCCAATGATATTCCAAACCTTCCTTATCGAGTTCAAATTAAAGGAAGTTGCGCAGATGGCACAATGATGCTTAATGTTTTAGATAACGAATAACTCTAATAGTAGTGGTGGGTGGGAGGAATAAATAATATGAAACGAAACATCACAATAAATCAAACTTGCACTTGTAATGGTGATAACTGTACTCAAATTGGAATCATTCGCAACGATGAAGTGTATGTCATGCAAACAAGTTCTCCGAAAAGAGAGGGCCCAGCGGAATTTACATGCAGTATGTCTGAGCCAAAACCTCATTTGAAGGATTCCCTTTATAAGATTGTAGAAAAACTAAATAGTCTTATTGGATTGATTATAGATGTGTTTAACGATATCTGATCAAGGAGATAGTATGAAAGCACATATTCGAGAAGAAAAGAAAACAGCTCCATTAAAACTTGGTAAAGGAACGCTGTTTCAAAATAAAGACGGCAAAATGTATAAGGTCTGCGACACAGCAGAATATGATGAGACACATACCGACGATGAAGTTATTAAAGTTGCTCTATCTGAAGAAAATAAGGTTCAAGAAAAAAATCTTAAAGATATTTTTAATAGGTCGTTTGTGTTTGCGGCGAATAATATTTGAGGAATAAAATATGGTTTACGACATTAAAACAGTTCCAGAAGATACTCCTATATGGTGTACTGGATTTAGATTTGACGATACAAAGGCTGGCATCAAATGTGAGCCTGTCTTTGGTACTTTTGAAGAAAGAAGTTGCTATTCTAAGTTCCATACCTTGAGTAACAAAACGAGATCAAAAACTTTTAGCGTTGGGGCAAATCCTGATTGTTATCGTTTCGCAGACACTTATGAAGAAGCGGCAACTGAATATAATGGTATGATTTTTGCTGCCAAATACGAGCTTATTAAAAAACAAGAATATCTAGAGCAGTGCTTGCTGGCTGATAAGAATGGGTCAGTATATAATCGTGTAAGTATGCAGTAAAATGTATGTTTTAGAGAGGTGAGAAAAACGGAACTCTGGGAACTAAATCTTCTGCATAATGGGGATATAGAACGAATATGTATGTGCTCTGACGAGCAACCACTATTTGAAATGGCGGTCGATAGGGCATTTAATTTATTTGCAGAAATAAATGAATGGCCGCTTAAACAAGAACATTGCCATGCTTCCGTAAGTGTAAATGACAAGCTTCGTTCTATTTTTGTGAAGATTAGCACACAAGACGATAATACAGTTGAACTTTGGGAGTATAAATGGGAATGTATTTATAAAGAACCTCATGAAGACAAGTCTAGTGACACCTTACTTCAGGAAGTTGTTTCTCGTGTACGAGACATTCCAAAACTATTTTATGATTGGGCAGAGAATTTCTGCTGGAAAGCGAGAAAAAATGGCTATTTGCAGTAAATGTCTACATAAAGAAGTATGCGCTTTTAGGAAGCAAACAAAAGATAGTTGCGCCGAATCTTGCGAAGACTTCCTAGGTTGGGTCAAGGTCTGTGATGAACGTCCGATCCTTTTAAAATACAACGTTGTAATAAGCGATTACGGTATGTCGTTTATTGGATATTACGATTACAATAAGAGAGATCGAGAACACTTTTGCGATTCAAACACCCTCGAAAAAATTTATGAATGTCCATCTTACTGGCTGAAAGGACTTGCTTTACATGAGCAGGAAAAAATCGCTAACAAAGAATATAAACAACGATTGGTGGCTCGCAAAGAATCGGAGAGCGTACTTCAAACTGTTCCTGATGCAGACGATAGTTGACTTTTTTGACGCAATTTGCAGAGCGTGTGAGAGAATCGAAGGATGGTGTAAGAGATGAGAAAGATGTCACTAAAAGAGATGAACAGAATGTACCATCTTCGAGAGCATGGCCGTTCTAAAAAGGTTCGTAAAAAGAATCATCATCGGGCGCAAAAATATCTTAATAGATTTGGTGCCATTCCTTACGATTACGAAAAATACATTTAAGAACTAGACTTTTATAAAGGAGAACGCTAATGAAGGATTTTGACTTTTATAGAGCGAAATATGTCCGTGACGGAAAATGGCAAATTGAGTTTTTCGATAAAAACGAAAAATACATTGGCTCTATTTATAAAGTGGGGTCAGATGTCGTCCGTGGCTACTGTGAGTGTCTAAGAGACCTTGGTTACAAAACAATTTTATAAAACTTTGATTCTTATAAAGGAGGTTCACAATGATTATTGATTGCAAATCTATCGCACAAGATATCAAAAATAAAATCAAGAATATTATCGCAGAAGCCGACTACGCTCCTGTTTTATATATTTATCAAGTAGGGGACAACCCTGCATCTAATGCTTATATTAGAGGTAAATTGCGTGACTGTGAAAAGGTGGGAATCGAAGCGGAGCTTATCAAGTTGTCAGAAAATATTACTGAAGATGAATTGAACAACAAGATTTTAGAAGATTATAATTATAATTGGGAATATATGGACGGTATCATTGTTCAGCTTCCGTTGCCAAAACATATCGATCCTAAAAATATTTGTATTCCAGATGAACTTGATGTTGATGGCTTTAATTCCACATCCAAATTTCAGCCATGTACTCCACTGGGCGTTATGAAGATTTTTGACTCCATAGGTTACGATCTGGATGGTAAGAATGTGCTTGTATGTGGTCAGTCTGATATTGTTGGTCGTCCACTGGTTGATATGCTGATTAAGCGCCATTGTAATGTGATCTCTGTGAATAGTACAGGGAGCTACATGAAGAATACTGCTTACGTTACAAAACTAGCAAATGTTGTCATCTCTGCGGTTGGAAAACGCAATTTTATTTCTCGTATAGATCTATTCAACACAGATGTCTGCATTGACGTTGGCATCAATTACGACGAGAATGGCAAGCAACATGGAGACTGCGCTGATGAAGTCTATAAGATGAACAATATCAAAGTGACCCCTCGTATCGGAGGTGTCGGACTGATGACCAGGGCGATGCTCTTATATAATGTATGTGTGGCTAAATATGGTGAGCATAAGATGGAGAACATCCTATAATATAGATGATAAGAAGTGGAGAACATCATGGAAAGTAAAGAAACAAAGTTGGTGTACACACCAAAAGACATCCAGAAGATGCTGTCACTCAGCAAGAGTGCGGTATACAATCTCATTCGAGACGGCTCTATTCCGTCTGTTAAAATCGGACATTCCTATAGAGTCGGTGTAACCCAGTTTAATCAATGGTGTAAAGACAATGCAATTGACAAAATTTGCTGATGCGACATGGGTTCTTTGCCGTGGCTAGGTTACATCTGGGTTACATTTTAGGTTACATAATGCCAAAAAGACAATATGGACTATATGGACAATATGCACTATATGCACCGATTTTCAACAAAGATTTACTGAATTATCTGCACTATATGGACAATATGCACTAAAAAGACCGATTTGATGGCAGTTCGACTCCCATCGCCTCCACCACAAAAAGCACCTAGAAACGTTAGTTTCCGGGTGCTTTTCTTTTTGCTGAAACTGGTTTATAAAGCACTCTATAGCACAGAACGATTCGCTATTAGGGCGGCTTTTGTCACAATTTGTACGTATTTCCAGCAAAACAGAATGATTGTATAAAATTTATACACCCGCTAAAGTTTGTTTGTTGTCTGCTGCGGCGGCGCGGGGTATACTGTTGCCATAAGGACGGCGCAAGGATGCCGAAAAAAGCAATAAAAAGCAGGGAGGCTTTTCTATGTACTATTCCAGTGGCAACTATGAAGCATTTGCAACTCCTAAAAAGCCGGAGGGTGTCGATCATAAATCTGCATATATCATTGGTTCCGGTCTGGCCGCACTGACGGCTGCATGTTATCTGGTGCGTGACGGCCAGATGAAGGGCGAGCATGTGCATGTGTTTGAGAAAGACCCCATCCCCGGCGGTGCCTGCGACGGCTACAAATACGATATCGGTTACGTGATGCGCGGTGGCCGCGAGATGGATAACCACTTCGAGGTCATGTGGGATCTGCTGCGCTCCATTCCGTCTCTGGAGACCGAGGGTGCCAGTGTGCTGGATGAGTACTACTGGCTGAACAAGGAAGACCCCAACTATTCACTGTGCCGTGCTACCGTCAACCGCGGCGAGGATGCCCACACCGATGGCAAGTTCGGCCTGTCTGATAAGGGTGCTATGGAGATCATGAAGCTCTTCTTCACCCCCAACGAGCAGCTGCAGGATAAGAAGATCACCGATTTCTTTGATGATGAAGTGCTGAACTCCAACTTCTGGCTGTACTGGCGCACCATGTTTGCCTTTGAAAACTGGCACAGTGCTCTGGAAATGAAGCTCTACCTCAAGCGCTATATCCACCATATCGGCGGCCTGCCGGATTTCACCGCCCTGCGCTTTACCCGCTATAACCAGTATGAATCTATCATCCTGCCCATGGTCACTTACCTGAAGGACCACGGCGTGCAGTTCCACTATGAGACCAAGGTCGTGGACGTGAAATTTGAGATCAATGGTAAGCGCAAGCAGGCAAGCAGCGTGGTTGTGGAGCACGCAGGTGAGATCAGCACCATTGATCTGACCGAAAACGATCTGCTGTTCATCACCAACGGCGGCTGCGTGGAAAGCTGCACGATGGGTGCACAGGACAAGGCAGCAGGCTTTGATCCCACCATCAAGCCGGGCAACGGCTGGGATCTGTGGAAGAAGATCGCTGCACAGGACCCTGCATTCGGCAATCCTGAAAAGTTCTGCTCCGACCCCGAACATTCCAACTGGGAAAGCGCCACCATCACTACGCTGGACGACAAGATCCCACAGTATATCCAGAAGATCTGCAAGCGTGACCCGTTCAGTGGCCACACCGTCACCGGCGGCATCGTCACCGTTAAGGACTCCAACTGGCTGCTCAGCTGGACGCTGAACCGTCAGCAGCAGTTCCGAGACCAGCCCAAGAACCAGCTGTGCGTCTGGGTCTACGGCCTGTTCAGTGATAAGCCCGGCAACTACGTCAAAAAGGCCATGCGCGACTGCACCGGCAAGGAACTGTGCATGGAATGGCTGTACCACATTGGTGTGCCCGAGGATCAGATCGAAGAGTTGGCCGAGCACAGTGCCAACACCATCCCGGTCATGATGCCGTATATCGATGCATTCTTTATGCCGCGTGCGATGGGCGACCGTCCTGATATCGTGCCGGAGGGTGCTGTCAACTTTGCCTTCCTGGGTCAGTTCGCCGAGACCGGCCGTGACACCATCTTCACCACCGAATACTCCATGCGCACCGGTATGGAAGCTGTGTACACCCTGCTGGACATCGACCGCGGTGTGCCCGAGGTCTGGGGCAGCACCTATGATGTACGTGCCCTGATCGATGCAACGGTCAAGCTGCGCGACGGCAAGAAGATCACCGACATGGATCTGCCGCTCATCCCGCGCCTTGCCATGAAGGAAGCTTTGAAAAAGATCGAGGGTACCGACCTTGAGAAATTCCTCAAGGAATACAATGCGATTTGAGCTCGTTGCTCTGATCCATTTTTAAATCCCCTTTGAAAACAGCCCGCTTTTGCAGTCAACGACTGGCTGCAGATGCGGGCTGTTTTTTGCCCCGAAAAGGAATAATGTTGCACAAAAAGTGTGACTTAGTACCGTGAATTATGAACAAATTGTGCGATTCCGGGTTGTTCTTGGGTGTTTTGTGTGTTATGCTTAATATAACAAGCATCGGGCTGGTTCTGTGCGCCCGATAAAAACAAAAGAGAGTTTTAAGAGGAGGTCGTTTTTCCATGAAACAGCTTATCTCCCGCCGCAGCTTCCTGAAAGCCGCAGGTGTCACTACGGCCGTTGCTGCCGTGAGTCTGGGCGCACCCGCTGCGTCTGCATGTTACCCCGGCAGCTTTAAGGACATTACGATCCTGTACACCAACGATGTTCATACTTATATCGACAAAAAATCGCCGGAACTGACCTATGCTGCCATCGCAGCTTTGAAAAAGAGCTATCAGGATGCAGGCAAAAATGTCCTGCTGGTAGATGCGGGCGACCATATTCAGGGTACCGCATATGGCTCCATGGACGAAGGTGCCTCTATCATCCAGCTGATGAACGCCGCTGGCTACGATGTTGCAACTCCCGGCAACCATGAATTCGACTACGGCATGGCCCGTGCAAAAGAGGTAATGGCTGAGGCAGATTTCCCGTACCTCTCCAGCAACTGGGTCAATCTGCCGCTGGGCAACCGCGTTCTGCCGGATGTCAAATACTTCACCATCGGCGGCCGCGTGATCGCATTTGTGGGCATCACCACGCCCGAGACCTTCACCAAGTCTACTCCGGCTTACTTCATGGATAAGAGCCAGAGCCGCTATATCTATGATATTCTGGGCGGTGACGACGGCCAGAAGCTGTACAAGGCTGTGCAGAAGTCCATTGATAAGGCCAAGGTTCTGGCTGACTACGTGATCGGTCTGGGCCATCTGGGCGTTGATCCTTCCTCTTCGCCCTGGACCAGCAAGGAAGTCATCGAGCACACCTCCGGCTTCGATGCATTCATCGACGGCCATTCTCACACCAAGATGGAGTGTGAGTGGGTGAAGGATCTGTCCGGCAAGGCTGTCGCCCTGACCCAGACCGGCTCTTATTTTGCAAATGTTGGCGAAATGACCATCAAGGCCGACGGCTCCATTGCCACCCGTCTGATCTCCTCTTACGAAGGCTCCGACAGTGCCGTTGCCGATATCCAGAACGCATGGGTCGCTTCTGTGGACGACATGCTGGGTGAGAAGATCGCTGTTGCCGATACGAACTTCTACATCTCCGACCCCGAGACTGGCAAGCGCCGCATCCGCATGGCAGAGACGAATCTCGGCGACTTCGTGGCCGACGGCATTTACTCCTACTTCAATGAGGTGGAACAGCTGCATTGTGACATCGCTATCATGAACGGCGGCGGCATCCGCGCCGATGAGAAAGCCGGCTACTGGACCTTCAAGACCTGCAAGCAGGTCAGCCCGTTTGGCAATGTGGCCTGTCTGATGTCTGTCACCGGCAAGCAGATCCAGGATGCACTGGAGTTTGCAGCCCGCTTTGCCGGAACGGAAAAGGAGAACGGCGGCTTCCTGCATGTGGCAGGCGCTTCCTACGAGATCCACGCCGATATCCCCAACACCGTGCAGACCGACGAGAAGAATGTCTGGATTGGCAGTGCCACCGGCACGCCGCGCGTGCAGAACGTGAAGATCTACAACAAGGCTTCCGGTACTTATGAACCGCTGGACGAGAGCAAGACCTACGCTCTGGCTGGCATGAATTACACTCTGCGCAATCTGGGCGATGGCTTTGCCATGTTTGATGGCGCAGAGCTGATCAAGGACTATGTGTCTGAGGATTACCTTGTGATGTCTACCTATGCCATGACCTTTGGCGGTGTAGATGCAGAGGGTCTGCCGCATCTGACCACCGCAAACAGCCCGCTGGCCGATTACCCGGGCTATCTGCTGGATTACGAGAATCCCTACGGCGCAGGCCGCATCAGCATTCTGTAATAACTGCATAAAAATGGGCGTACCGTCGCAAAGACGGTACGCTGTTTTTGTATAGCAATATAGAACGAAAAAAGCCATCCGGTGTAAACCAGATGGCTTTTTGGTTGGGGATGAGAGAATCGAACTCCCACAAGTAGAGTCAGAGTCTACCGCACTACCACTATGCAAATCCCCAATATTCGATTGCGTTTCGCAGTGTGAGCCGCTCAACGTGTGCCATTATACGCGGAAAAGTGATACTTGTCAAGCGTGATTTTGAAAAAATTGCAAACTTTTTTAAAATGCGCGCACCAGCGGAGAAGTTTCTGCTTTACCATAAACTGGCATATTCTGCACCGGTCTCTTCATATACTAAAATGTACAAACCTTCAAGATACACAAAGAAGAGGAGGACGGCCTATGCTGGAACGAACCCATGCCCAGAACACCCAAACTTTGCTTTCGAGCCGCATCCCGCGGGATACCGAGCACGAACGCTATCACCCAGAACTGGAAGAAGAGCTGAAGGAATGTCTGTTCTGCCTGCGGCGCAATGAGATGATGTTTGATCTGGAGGTAGATACAGACCTGATTGAGCAGCGCATTTACGAGCGGCAGGCGCTTTTGTGCCGCTACCGGTACTTACTGGCCAGGGCGCGGGAGCTGGGGCTGCACACCGTCCTGACGAAGTATCAGCCTGCTGGACAGGTTTGAACAGGTTGGCAGCATAAAAATCTTGACAGAAAGCCCCTTGCGTGTTATCATAAGCAAAGATAAATGCGTACTGGGCTTTGTCCGGCGCGATGAAATTTTGAGAGTTAGAGAGGTTTTCTATTATGGAACGTATTAAGACCATTGCTACTCGTGACCTGACCAAGAGCGTTAAGACCGGCGGCTGCGGCGAGTGCCAGACTTCCTGCCAGTCCGCTTGCAAGACCTCCTGCGGCGTGGCTAACCAGCAGTGCGAGAACAGCAACAAGTAATTTTTGCAACCCCCTGCCGCCTTTGCCGGGCGGCATTTTTTTGTATAATTGGAATGGAGAGTAAAATGGTACACCAGTATCAATTGAACGGCTATAACATCGTGCTGGACACCTGCAGCGGCTCGGTGCATGTGGTGGACGATGTTGCATACGATATCATTGCCATGTACCCGGAGCATACTGCTGACGAGATCGTTTCGGCTATGATGGCAAAGTATGGAGACCGCGAGGATGTCACGGAGGAAGATCTGCGTCAGTGCATCGATGATGTGACCAGCCTGAAGGAAGCAGGCAAGCTGTGGACCCCGGATACCTATGAGAATATGGCTTTCGACTTTAAAAACCGCAACACCGTGGTCAAGGCCTTGTGCCTGCATGTTGCACACACCTGCAACCTGAACTGCTCCTACTGCTTTGCTTCGCAGGGCCGCTATCAGGGCGACCGTGCGCTGATGAGCTTTGAAGTGGGCAAGCGTGCCATGGACTTCCTGATCGAAAACTCCGGCACCCGCCGCAACCTTGAGGTGGACTTCTTTGGCGGCGAACCGCTGATGAATTTTGACATGGTCAAAAAGCTGGTGGCCTACTGCCGTGAGCAGGAGAAGATCCACAACAAGAACTTCCGCTTTACCATGACCACCAACGGTATGCTGATCGATGACGATGTGATCGATTTTTGCAACAAGGAGTGCCACAATGTGGTGCTGAGTCTGGATGGCCGCAAAGAGGTCAACGACCGCTTCCGCAAGGACTATGCAGGCCATGGCAGCTACGATACCATCGTGCCCAAGTTCCAGGAGTTCGTGAAGAAGCGCGGCGACAAGAACTACTACATGCGCGGCACCTACACCCACTACAACACCGACTTCACCAACGATATCTTCCACATGGCCGACCTCGGCTTTACTGAGCTGAGCATGGAGCCTGTGGTGTCTAAGCCCGGCGATCCCAGTGCCCTGACCGAGGAAGATCTGCCCATCCTGAAGGAACAGTACGAGATCCTTGCCAAGGAAATGATCAAGCGCAACCGCGAGGGCCGTGGCTTTACCTTCTACCACTACATGATCGACCTCACCGGCGGTCCCTGCATCTACAAGCGCATCTCCGGCTGCGGTTCCGGTACCGAGTATATGGCCGTCACTCCCTGGGGTGATTTGTATCCCTGCCACCAGTTCGTGGGCGACCCCAAGTATCTGATGGGTGACATCTGGAAGGGCGTTACCAACACCGCTGTGCGGGATGAGTTCAAGCACTGCAACGCCTATGCCCGCAAGGAGTGTCAGGACTGCTGGGCAAAGCTGTACTGCTCCGGCGGCTGTGCAGCAAACTCCTACCACGCTACCGGCAACATTACCGGTGTGTATGAGTACGGCTGCGAGCTGTTCAAAAAGCGAATGGAATGCGCTATCATGATCAAGGTCGCTGAGAATCAGGAACTTGCCGCCAAGGGCATCGAGGTGCCTATTGAGCTTGGCTCTACCTGTAACACCTGTGCTGATGGCGAAGCCTGCGAATGAGCACGACCACGCCTATTGTGGATTTTGTGCGCCGTTACGCACAGTCCGGCACCTCGCGGCTGCATATGCCCGGCCACAAGGGCCAGAGCCTTTTGGGCTTTGAGCCGTGGGACATTACCGAAATAAAGGGTGCGGATGAACTGTATGGGGCTGACGGCATCATTGCCCAGAGCGAAGCCAACGCTACCCGGCTGTTCGGCACGGTGCATACCTATTACAGCACAGAGGGCTCGTCCCAGTGCATCCGTGCAATGCTGTGCCTTGCACTGCAGGCTGCGCCCGCAGCCGGACAGCGCCCGGTCCTGCTGGCAGCGCGCAACGCTCACAAAGCGCTGTTGTATGCGGCGGCGCTGCTGGATTTTGATATCCAGTGGCTCTGGCCTGCGCCGCAGGATGCCGGTGCACTTTGCAGCTGCCCGGTGTCAGCTGCAAAGCTGACAGGTGCTCTGCAGGGTTTGGCACAGCAGGGCAGGAAGCCTTTTGGCGTCTACATCACCAGCCCGGATTATCTGGGCGGCGTGCAGGATATTGCAGCGCTGGCCGGAGTGTGCAAGGATTTTGGCGTTCCGCTTCTGGTGGATAATGCCCACGGTGCTTACCTGCGTTTTCTGCCGCAGGGCGGTCAGCATCCTATTGCGCTGGGCGCGGCCATGTGCTGCGACTCCGGCCATAAAACGCTGCCCGTTGTCACTGGCGGCGCATACCTGCATCTGGGCAAAAATGCCCCCATTCAGGACGAAGCCGCTGTGCGCAATGCACTGGCATTGTTTGGTTCCACCAGTCCGTCTTACCTGATCTTGCAGTCGCTGGACAAATGCAATCAGGTTCTGTCGGAAGGCTATCCGCTGCGGCTTTTGCAGTGCTGCGGATATTTGACCCGCCTGCGCCGGGAGCTGAACGAAGCCGCTGCGGCAAAACACTGCCCGGGGCCGCTGGCACTGGAAAGCGAACCTCTCAAGGTCACGCTGGATGCTGCTACACTGGGCATGACCGGCACAGAGCTTGCAGAAGCGCTGCGCAGCGCAAAGGTCGAGTGCGAGTATGCCGACCCGCGCTATGTTGTGCTGATGTTCACCCCGGCAAATCCGCCGCAGGACTTTGAACGGCTGACTTCTGCCGTTCTCCACATTGTGGAAAACCTTCCGGGACCGTTCCCGCTCTCGGAAAAAAACGATCGTGAGCTTTTGGAGCTGGAACACGAATTGCACACCTGCTGCAGCATCCGGCAGGCCGTGTTTGCCCCGCAGGAGCAGGTGCCCACAGAGCAGGCGGTGGGGCGTATCTGCGCTATGCCGACGGTTTCCTGCCCGCCTGCGATCCCCATTGTGGTCAGCGGCGAGAAGATCACATCGGCTGCCGTCCGGCTGATGCAGAAATACCATGTAATGCAGGCGGCTGTCCTGCGCAAAACGATCTGATTGTTTCAAAAGGCCCAAAGGCATCGTGCGTTTTGCACGGTGCCTTTTTTGCGCGCATATCCTGCAAAGCATGTGCATACCTTTCCAGTAGAGACGGACAGGGAAAGGAGCACACTGCATGGAACTGAAGATCTTTCGGGATACGCTGCCGCAGGCAGGCACGAGCTGCACCGTCAAGGCAGAACTTCCGCTGGAAACCGAGATCCTGATTTCAGATTATCTTCCGCCGGTGTTCAAGCTGGTCAAATGCTTTGCAAAACCGGTGGTGCTGCAAAAGCAGCTGCAGCCCGGGCGGCTTACATTGGAAGGCTATCTGCGCTGCACTGTGTTTTATCAGGGCGAGGACGGGGCCGGGCTTTGCCAGACCGAGCAGAAGCTGCCGTTTACAAAGCAGCTGGAGGTGCCGGAATTTTCCTTCACCAGCTGGATGGCCATGGTAGAAGGGCAGACCGAATACCTCAACTGCCGGGCGGTAAACCCGCACCGCATCGAGGTGCGCGGAGCCTATGGTCTTGTGGTTACTATCCATACACAGGATAAACAGGAACTGATCACGGCGCTGGCCGATGGCGGCATTGAACAGAAATTGCAGACGCTGAACGGCGTGCGCAGCACCGCGGTGCTGGAAAAGCTGGTCACTGTGGAAGGGGAGCTTGTGTTTGCAAAGCCGCCCGCAGCCATTCTGGATATTACCGGCAGCGCCGCCGTGCGGGAGGTAAAGCTGCTGGCGGGCAAGGCAGTGGTCAAGGGCGAGGTACGTGCCCAATGCGCCTGGCGCGCGGAAGGCGAAAGCAGCCTTCAAAGTCAGGCGGCATCCCTGCCGTTCAATCAGGTGGTGGATCTGGAAGGCGTAGCAGAGGACTGCAGATGCATGTGCGTGCTGGAGCCGGTGGGCTTTGCCCTTGCGGAGGGCGAACAGGAAGCCAGCGGCCAACTGACAGCCAGCGTGATGATGCATTTGCACGCATGGCGGCCCTGCCAGCTGCAATACGTAGCGGATGCCTTTTCTACGCAGTTTGAAACCGCCGTCACGCCGCAGGAATTGGCAGCAGAAGATCTTGCCTGTATGCTGAATGAGACAGCATCTTCCACGGCCTCCGGGCCGCTGCCAGATGCGGATGCTCAGCTGCGCGCCTGCTTTGTGTCTTATGGACCGGCGCAGGTAACACCTTACCGCGACGGCTGGGCCTTTACGGTGCGTGCCGTTGCCACCGCCTTTGCCGAGAACAGTCTTGCTGAGCTGGAAAGCTACGAAAAAACACTGGAGCTTGTCTTTCCGCTTGCAGTAGAAGCCCCGCCGGGTGCACAGTTCAGCCCGGAATGCTGGCTGAGCACCGAGAACATCCAGTGCAGCTGCACTGGCGGCACATTGGAAGTGACGGTCACCGCCCGTGCCGAAGGAGCCATCCTCTGCCGGAGCACACATTCGGGCATCGGCAGCATTGAGCTGGGCGAACCGCTGACGACTCCGGACCCGGAGATCGCACTGCGCATCTACTATGCACAGGCAGGGGAGGAGTTGTTCGGCATTGCCAGACGGTTCCATGTGTCACCGGCACAGATCCTGACGGCAAATGGGCTGGAAGCCGGTACGCAGGTCCTGCCGCAGGCGATGCATTTTCTGGTGCCGGGCGCATAAATCGACGAAGAACGCTGCCTTTTCAGGCGGCGTTTTCCTTTTGTGCCGAAAAGAAAGTGAAAAAGCCCTTTCTTCTCTGTGTGCGGGAGAGTATAATAAAAAGCGGTGTTTGAAATAGGAAAGGAGTTAAAAACAAAGATGAATTCCAAAAGTAAGCTCCTTGCCCCGGAGCTTGTCAATGCAGAAAGGCCGGTTTGGGCTTTCAGCAAAAAGATTTTCTGTGAGGGCATGCGGGATGGCGTTCCCATTGCGCTGGGCTATTTTGCTGTTTCCTTCTCGCTGGGCATTGCGGCCCGCCGGGCAGGTTTTACCCCGTTTCAGGGCTTTCTGGTCAGCCTATTGAACAACGCTTCGGCAGGCGAGTACGCTGCATTTGCCATCATCATGGCCAATGCGACCTATCTGGAAGTGGCCATCATCACACTGATTGCCAATGCGCGCTATCTGCTCATGAGCTGCGCACTGGCCCAGCGCTTTGCGCCGGGCACACCCTTCTGGCACAGGCTGCTCATCGGTTATGATGTGACAGACGAGCTTTTTGGCATCACCATTGCACGGCCCGGCAGCCTGAACCCATATTATACCTACGGTGCCATTCTGCTGGCGGCACCGGCTTGGGCCATCGGTACGGCGTTGGGCATCATTGCGGGCAATCTGCTGCCGCTGCGGGCTGTCAGTGCGCTGAGCGTTGCCCTTTACGGCATGTTCCTTGCCATCATCATTCCTCCAGCGCGTAAGAGCAGGGTGGTAGCTGCACTTGTTGCCATCAGCTTTGCACTGAGCTTTGTGTGCAATTACCTGCCGGGTATCTCCGCTCTTTCGGAGGGCACGCGTACCATTTTGCTCACAGTGCTCATTTCCAGCGCTGCAGCAGTTCTTTTTCCGGTAAATCCAGACGAGCAGGAGGCAGAGCATGACGCATAATCATTACATTTACATTGCAGTGATGGCGCTGGTATCCTATGCCATCCGCATCCTTCCGCTCACACTGATCCGCAAGCCCATCAAAAATCGCTTCATTCAGTCGTTTCTGTATTATGTGCCCTATGTGACGCTGGCGGTCATGACCTTCCCGGCCATTGTCAACGCGACCCAGAGCCCGGCTGCCGGTGCCATGGCGCTGGTGGTAGGCATTGCAGCTGCTTGGTTCGGCGCAAGCCTGTTTCAGGTATCTGTGGCCTGCTGTGCCGTCGTGTTCGTGCTGGAACTGTTCCTTTAAAATTTCTGTGCCCGGCAGGCTGTCATGCTGCTGGGCACTTTTTCATTGCACTGCAGGAGGAAATTATCATGAAAAAAATTCTTATCACCGGTGCAGGCGGCTTTGTCGGCTCCCGCATTTTGCAGCAGTGGCAGGGAAAGTACGAGCTTTGCGCCCTTCCAAAAGGCTTTTTCTGTACAGCCGATGAAGCTCTCACCCGTGCACAGGTGGAAGCTTTGCATCCGGATGTGATCCTGCACACCGCCGCTCTTTCCGATACCAGTTACTGTGCGCAGCATCCGGCAGAAGCTTACCGTGCCAATGTGGAGCTGCCAGTCTGGCTGGCACGGGCTGCGCAGCAGACGAAGGCAAAGCTGGTGGCATTCAGCTCGGATCAGGTCTATGCTGGTGTGCAGCAGCAGGGGCCGCTGCCGGAAACACTGGCCCTGCATCCCGCAAACATTTACGGCCAATACAAGCTGAAAGCAGAGCAGCGTGTGCTGGAGCTCTGCCCGGACTCGGTCCATCTGCGTGCCAGCTGGATGTATGACCTGCCCGGCTATGGGCTGCCCATCCGCGGCAATCTGCCGCTGAATCTTCTGCGTGCCGCGCTGAAGGGAGAGGCTCTGCGCTTCTCCCGGAACGACCACCGCGGCGTGACCTATGTGCGGCAGGTGATCGAAAATCTGGAGCCTGCCATGACGCTGCCAGGCGGCGTATACAATTTTGGCAGCGGCAATGCTGAAAACATGGTATGCACCGCCCGGCAGTTTGCCGAAACGCTGGGAATCGCTGTGCAGATCGAGGAAGAAAGCTGGGGCCGGAACCTTGTGATGGACACCACAAAACTGGAACGCTTCGGCATCCGGTTCGACACCACTCAGCAGGGCATCCAGCGCTGTTTAAAAGATTACGGGCTGAGAACGCTGTAAAATTTCCATATCGCACAAAAATCAAATAAAACAAAACAAAAAAGCAGGAGTTCTGCGCGAAATTCTTCCGACCAAAGCGGAAAAAACGCACAAAGCGCCCTGCTTTTTGTGTTTCTCAGCGGGAAACAGCCGTTCACGAAAAAGTCATACTTAATTTACAAGGATACGCAGTTTTGCTATAATAAATCCGCTTTTTTGGTAAAGCAGTCGAAAAGAATGATTTTTGTCAAGATTTGAGGAGAGTGGAACATTTGAAGGAAGTCAAGCTCGAAGAGTCGGCGTATCAGTTCGACGCAAAAATGTCCCTGAAACAGGCCATCCCGCTGGGTCTGCAGCATGTCTGCGCCATGTTTGTGGGCAACCTGACCCCGCTGCTGATCATCACCAGTGCCTGCGGCATTGCGGGTGGTGAGTTCGCAGATCTGCAGGTCACGCTGCTGCAGAGTGCCATGTTCGTGGCCGGTGTGGTCACACTGGTGCAGCTGTTCACCATCGGCCCCGTGGGCGGCAGTGTGCCCATCATCATGGGCACCAGTTCCGGTTTTATCGGCGTGTTCAACAGTGTTGTCGGCAGCATGGGCGGCGGTGTGCTGGCCTATGGTGCCATTATGGGTGCATCCATCATCGGCGGCATCTTTGAAAGCGTGCTGGGCTTCTTCCTCAAGCCTCTGCGCAAGTTTTTCCCGCCGGTCGTCACCGGTACGGTTGTACTTTCCATCGGTCTTTCGCTGATCTCGGTGGGCATCAATTCCTTTGGCGGCGGCAACAGCGCAAAAGACTTTGGCTCCATGGAAAATCTTCTGCTTGCCCTGTTCGTATTGGTGGTCATTCTGATCTTCAAGCACTGGACCACGGGCTTCCTCAGCTCTTCCGCGATTCTGATCGGCATTCTGGCCGGTTACGTTGCGGCCTTTGTCATGGGTCTGGTGCTGCCCACCACCGGTGTCACTGCCGATGGTGTAGAGTTTACCAAGGCATGGGTGCTCAACTGGAATAAGGTGGCACAGGCCTCTTGGTTTGCCATTCCCAAGCTGATGCCGGTCAAGATCGTGTTTGATATGCGCGCTATTATGCCGGTGATGATCATGTTCGTTGTTACCGCTGTTGAGACCGTGGGTGATATCTCCGGTGTCATGGAGGGCGGCATGAATCGTGAGCCCACCGATAAAGAGCTGTCCGGCGGTGTGATCTGTGACGGTCTGGGCTCCTCCTTTGCGGCTCTGTTCGGTGTACTGCCCAACACTTCCTTCAGCCAGAACGTGGGTCTGGTGGCCATGACCAAAGTGGTCAACCGCATGGCTCTGGCCTCCGGTGCCATCTTCCTGATCCTGTGCGGCCTGATCCCCAAGCTCGGCGCACTGATTTCCATTATGCCGCAGGCCGTTCTGGGCGGTGCTGCCGTTATGATGTTCTCTTCCATCGTGGTCAGCGGCATCCAGCTCATCACCAAGGAAAAGATGACCCCGCGTCAGCTTACCATCGTCTCGGTGGCTCTGGGTGTTGGCTACGGCATGGGTGCCAACAGCGGCATTCTGGCACAGGCTCCGCACGCTTTACAGCTGATCTGCGGCGAGTCCGGCATCGTTCCGGCTGCGTTCGTGGCGATCCTGCTGAATGTGCTGCTGCCGAAGGATGACAAGGCAGTATAAAGCTCAAAGCTTCTGCCGGGCCAGTGCTTCCAATTGCGCCAGTGCTTCGGGCGTGTCGGCGTCGGCCAATTCATTCCGATCCGCAATGTAAACGGTGTGAACATGCGCGGGATATTTCCGAAGCAGAACACTTCCGCCCATGCCCTGCGGCAAGGTGAGCAGTTCCTGAAAAAGTCCTTTTTCAAACAGAACGGGACTTCCGGTAAGGGGAGACGGGTCGTTACGGACCCGGAATCCCAGACGGAAGATCTCCCGTTCTGTTTCTTTTTGCCGTTCCAGCCGAGTCCTTTGATCCCATCCGGAGATGCCTGCCATGGCTTCCACTGTCTCGCGGCACAAAAGCGGTTGGTCTCCCGGCAGGAACATGCAGCCAAAAAGCTCCGGAACCTGTTCCAGCAGCGCAGAAAGACCCAGCCGCACCGTATCGTTTCGACCGGGCAGATCGTGCAGCAGCACCGGAACATTGCGGGAGCGGCAAAGCTGCGCAACTTCGTCCGAACGTGTCACCACGATGCGGGCCGAAAGCTTTGGAGTATCGGTCGCTGCAAATGCGCGGCATAGCATCGGTTCCCCGCAGAACGGCGCAAGGAGTTTGTTGGAGCCGAAGCGCTGGCTCAGACCGGATGCCATGATGACACAGCCCACCGGAAGAAGTTCTTTCATATAGTACCACTCTTTCTGAAACGAATTCACAATAGTATTATATCGAAATCTGTGTTAAAATAAAAGAACAGAGAAAAAAAGAGAGAGGAACCTGCATCTATGATGACGATCCGAGAATATAAGCAGGCCGAAAGTCTGGAAGAAGCGTGGCAGCTGAACCAGAAAAAGGCCAACCGTGTGCTGGGCGGCATGATCTGGCTCAAAATGGAGAACATCAATGTCGGTACAGCCATCGACCTGTCCGGTCTGGGACTGGACACCATAGAGGAGACCGAGGGCAGCTTTTCCATTGGTGCCATGGTTACACTGCGCCAGCTGGAAGAGCACGCCGGTCTTGCTGCGTATACCCATGGCGCAGTAAAGGAAGCGCTGCGGCATATCGTGGGCGTGCAGCTGCGCAATCTGGCAACTGTGGGTGGCAGCATCTACAGCCGGTTCGGCTTTTCTGATGTGCTCACGCTGTTTATGGCCATGGACTGTTCGGTAGAGTTGTACAAGGGTGGGATCATATCCCTGCAGGAGTATGCTGAACGCCCTTATGACCGGGACATCCTTGTGCGGCTGATCGTTAAAAAGGAAGAAGCAGAATTTTTCTATCAGTCCGTGCGCAACAGCCAGACTGATATCCCGGTGCTTACCTGCGCTGCCGCCCGTCTGGAAAACGGCAGCTATCGCATTACGATCGGTGCGCGGCCGCTCAAGGCTGTGCTGTTTGAGCTGCCGGCAAAGGCGGGTGTTTCTGCGCAGGAACTGGCGCAGAACTTTGCCGATGAAGTAAAGCAAAAAATTGTCACTGGCTCCAATATGCGCGGCAATGCCGAGTACCGCCGCCATCTGGCAGGCGTTCTGACAAAGCGTGCTGTTCTGGAACTGGAAGCACGCACGGCACAGGAGGAAAATTAAATGCAGATCACTCTTACATTGAACGGCATCAAGGTCACAGAGGATGTGGCTGCAGATATGCTGCTGATCGATTTTGTACGTGCCCACGGCTGCAAGAGCGTCAAGCGCGGCTGTGAGACCTCCAACTGCGGTCTGTGCACGGTGTTTCTGGATGAGAAACCGGTGCTGTCCTGTTCGGTACTGGCAGCGCGTGCCAGCGGCCACAGCATTACCACACTGGAAGGCCTGCAGGAAGAAGCCGCGGAGTTCGGCGGCTTTATCGCGGATCAGGGTGCAGAGCAGTGCGGCTTCTGCAACCCGGGCTTTATCATGAACGCGCTGGCCCTCTTCCGCGAGAATCCGTACCCCAGTGAGGAAGAAGTGAAGGAATATCTCTCCGGCAACCTCTGCCGCTGCTCTGGCTATGAGGGCCAGCTGCGCGGCATCATGAACTTTCTGGCATGGAAAAAGCAGAAGGAGGCCGCAGAATGAGTACCATCAACAAGCCTTTCCGTAAAAAGGATGCCATGCAGCTGGTCACCGGCCAGCCCGTCTATATGGACGATGTGATCCCGCAGGACTGCCTGATTGTAAAGCTGCTGCGCTCTCCGCACGCAAATGCCATCGTCAAAACGATCAATACGGCTGTAGCAAAAAAGGTGCCCGGCATCGAGGCAATCTTTACATGGGAGGATGTGCCGCAGGATGCGCCGCGCTACACGCAGGCTGGCCAGACCTATCCGGAAGCCAGTCCGCGTGACCGCCTGCTCATTGACCGCCATGTGCGTTTTGTGGGCGATGTGGTGGCCATTGTGGCCGGTAAGGACGAAAAGTGCGTGGATAAGGCTCTCAAGCTCATCAAGGTGGAGTATGAGGTTTTGGAAGCAGTGCTGGACTATCACACTGCCAAGGACAACCCCATTCTGGTGCATCCGGAGGACAACTGGGCCAGTCTGTGCCCGGTGGGAGCCGACAACAAACGCAACCTCTGCGCCCACGATGAGAGTGGTTCCGGCGATATCGATGCTGTATTGGCGGCCAGCGATGTAGTCATTGACCATGTGTACCACACCAAGGCCTGCCAGCAGGCCATGATGGAGACCTTCCGCACCTACTGCTCCATTGATACCTATGGGCGGCTGAATGTGCTCAGCTCCACGCAGATCGTGTTCCATGCACGGCGCAATATTGCGAACGCACTGCATATTCCCAAATCAATGGTGCGCGTGGCAAAGCCCCGCATCGGCGGCGGATTTGGTGCCAAGCAGACGGCGGTCAGTGAGGTATATCCGGCTTTTGTGACTTGGAAGACCAAAAAGCCCTCCAAGATCATTTTCAGTCGTGTGGAAAGCCAGATCGCATCCTCGCCGCGTCACGAAATGGAGATTCATGTGCGGCTGGGTGCCACGAAGGACGGCGTTGTGAAGGGCATTGATCTGTACACCCTTTCCAATACCGGTGCTTATGGTGAGCATGGCCCTACGACCGTGGGCCTTTCTGGCCACAAATCCATCCCGCTGTACGGCAAGGCAGAAGCCTTCCGCTTTATCAGTGATGTGGTGTATACGAACCACATGTCTGCCGGTGCTTACCGCGGTTACGGCGCAACGCAGGGCCTGTTTGCGGTAGAATCTGCCGTCAATGAGCTGGCCCACAAGCTGAACATGGATCCCTTTGAGCTGCGTTTGAAAAACACCGTGCAGGAGGGCGATGTGATGCCCGCCTACTATGGGGCTGTCAACACCAGCTGCGCGCTGGACCGCTGCCTTGTCAAGGTGCGGGATATGATCGACTGGGAGCACAAATACCCTGCCCGTGATATGGGCAACAGCAAGGTGCGCGCTGTCGGTATGGGCATGGCGATGCAGGGCTCCGGCATTTCCGGCATGGATGTGGGCAGTGCCACCCTGAAACTGAATGACGACGGCTTCTATACCCTGATGATCGGTGCGGCCGACATGGGCACCGGCTGTGACACTACACTGGCGCAGATTGCCGCCGAAGTGCTGGACTGCCCGCTGGACAATATCACGGTCTTCGGAGCTGATACGGATACCTCGCCCTATGACTCCGGCTCCTATGCGTCCAGTACCACTTACGTTACCGGCAAGGCCACCGAAAAGTGTGCCATGAAGCTGCGCGGCCAGATCTGCAAGCTGGGCGCAGAGCTGCTGGAATGCACCGAGGACGAGGTGGAATTTGATGGAAAAGATGTTTTCAAGAGCAAAGATCCCACACAGAAAAAGTCTCTGAGCGAGATCGCGTATGCTTCTCAGTTCGGCCACATGGTTCCGCTGGAAGCCACCGAAACACATACTTCGCCTTTGTCGCCGCCGCCGTTCATGGTTGGTGCTGCTGAGGTGGAAGTGGATACTGAGACCGGCGAGGTAAAGCTGCTGGAGTTTGATGCCTGTGTGGACTGCGGCACGCCCATCAACCCGAACCTGACCCGTGTGCAGGCTGAGGGCGGTCTGCTGCAGGGCATCGGCATGACTCTGACCGAAAACATCACCTACGATAAAAATGGCTACCCGGAAGAGAATTCTCTGTTCCAGTACAAAATTCCGGCCCGCACCGATGTGGGCAAGATCAAGGTTGAATTCGAGAGCAGCTATGAACCCAACGGACCCTTTGGCGCAAAGTCCATCGGCGAGGTGGTCATCAACACACCGCTGCCTGCCATTTCCGATGCCATCTATAACGCTATCGGCACCCGGTTCTATGAGCTGCCCATCACACCGGAAAAAATCGCCATGGCAGTTGCAGAAAAGCAGAAATGATCGACGAAAAAATTTTTCCGTTTCTTGCGGAGAAGGGACATGTTATTTCTCTGGTGGGCGGCGGCGGAAAGACCACGCTGATGTACAATCTGGCTGCGCACTGCGCCCGCAAGGGCTGGCGGGTATTGGCCGCTACCACCACCCATATTATGCAGCCGCCCGGCGGGGTCTGGGCACAGACGGATGCAGAGCTTTTCCGTCTGTGGAAGTGCGGCAGTTATGCCGTGGCTGGAACCGCTGCACACAGCGGCAAATTGACGGCCCCGCCGCAGGCACAGCTGGAGCGCTGGATGACCCTTGCAGATATCGTGCTCATTGAAGCGGACGGCGCAAAACGGATGCCCTGCAAGGCACCCGCTGCGCACGAGCCGGTACTTTTACCGCAGTGCGATACGGTTCTGGCCGTAGCAGGGCTTTCTGCGTTGAGGCATCCGCTCCGGGAGGTCTGTTTCCGGGCAGGGCTTGCCGCAGAGCTGCTTTGTGTTCCGCAGGATGCGCAGTTGACACCGGAACTTCTGGCAAAGCTGCTTGCAAGTGAAGCCGGTGGAAGGAAGGCTGTAGGGGATCGCAGCTTTTATGTTGTACTCAATCAGGTCGATACAAAAGAGCAGGCTGCTCTGGCCCGGCAGGTGGCTGATATTCTGAAAAAAATTTATCGGATTTCCTGCGCTACGTCTCATTTCGAGAAAGGAGAACGTGCATGAGCAAAGAAGGTAAGATCGTGTTCTGCACCGGCGGCGGATGTACCGCAAAGCTGGGAGCAGGTGTGCTGAGCCGTATTCTGGAAAAACTGCCGCGCGGAGAAAAAGACCCGAACCTGCTGGTGGGCTACGACAGCCGGGATGATGCCGCCGTGTACCGCATAACAGATGATATTGCGCTGGTGCAGACGGTGGACTTTTTTCCGCCAATGGTGGACGACCCCTATACCTTCGGCCAGATCGCAGCGGCCAACGCCCTGAGTGATGTCTATGCCATGGGCGGCGAGGTGAAGACTGCACTGAACCTTGTCTGCTTCCCGGAGAGCATGGATCTGAACATTCTGGGCGAAATTCTGCGCGGCGGAGCCAAGAAGGTGGCCGAAGCGGGCGGAAGCCTTGCAGGCGGGCATTCCATTGCCGATACCGGTGTGAAATACGGACTTTCGGTGACTGGCCTTGTGGACCCGAAAAAAATGTATACGAATGATTCCGGCAGGCCCGGCGACAAGCTGATTTTAACAAAAGCTCTGGGCGTGGGCCTGATCTGCACGGCAAACCGTGTGGGCGAAGCGGCACCGGAAGATATGGCCGGTGCCATTGCGTCCATGACAACGCTGAACAAAAACGCTGCCGAGATCAGCCGAAAGTATACGGTCCACGCGGCAACCGATGTGACCGGTTTCAGTTTTCTGGGCCATCTGCACGAGATGATGGGCGGAAAGCTTTCCTGTATCATTGATGCACGGATGGTGCCGGTTCTACCGGGAGCCGAAAAAGCGGCAGATGATTTTTTGTATACCGCTGCTGGACAGCGCAACCGCAACCATACCGGCTCATATGTCACTTTTGAAAATGTGCCGTTTGCAATGGAAGAGGTGCTGTTTGACCCACAGACTTCCGGCGGACTATTGCTGGCCGTGTTGCCAGAAGAAGCAAATGCGCTGGAAGCAGAGCTGCAGGCTGCTGGCCTGCCCGCAAAGATCGTGGGTGAGATCATACCAAAAACCGAACAGGAAATCACTGTAAAATACTGATGGAGACCTACAATTATGATGCTGAAAGTTGATGCCCGTGGTGACGCATGCCCGCTGCCCGTTGTAAAAGCCAAAAAGGCGATCTCTGAACTGAAGGGTGCCGGTGAGGTGGAAGTGCTGGTGGATAATGAGATCGCCGTGCAGAACCTTACCAAAATGGCCCAGCAGAAAGGTTATCAGTACAGCGCCGAAAAGCTGGCCGAGCGGGAATACCGCGTGCTGTTCACGGTCGGCGAAGCGTCCGAAACACCCACTGAAGAAGCACCGGCCTGTGCACCGGACACCCGCACGGACACAGTGGTTGCCATCAGCTCTGATAAAATGGGCATTGGCGCAGATGACCTTGGCAAGTCCCTGCTCAAGGCCTTTGTGTTCGCACTTACCCAGCAGGATCAGCTGCCCAAAACAGTGCTGTTCTATAACGGCGGCGCGTCCCTGACCTGTGAGGGTTCGCCCATGCTGGATGACCTGAAGGCACTGGAAGCACAGGGCGTGGAGATCATGACCTGCGGCACCTGCCTGAATTTCTATGGCCTGACCGAAAAGCTTGCTGTTGGCAGTGTGACCAACATGTACACCATCGTGGAAAAGCTGACGCAGGCAGGCAACGTGGTGAAACCGTGATCTATCTGGATAACGCTGCCACGACCCTGCGCAAGCCGCCGCAGGTAGAGCAGGCTGTGCTGGACGCAATGCGCACGGCAGGCAATCCGGGACGGGGTGCCCATGAGCCCACGCTGCACGCAAGCCGTCTTGTTTATGCTGCACGGTGCGCAATGGCAAAGCTCCTCCACGCACCAGACCCGTCCTGTATTGCCTTTGCGGCAAATGCAACGGAGGCCTTGAACATTGCATTGGGGGGCCTTTTTGCACCGGGCGATCATATCATCACAACGGTATGTGAGCATAACTCTGTTCTGCGGCCGCTCTACCGGCTGCGGGAACAGGGCTTGCAGTTCAGTTTTGCAGGCGTGGATGAGCGCGGACGGCTGCAATATGATGACTGGGATAAGCTGGTTCAGCCCAATACAAAGGCGCTGGTCGTAACAGGTGCTTCCAATGTGACCGGCAACGGAACGGATCTTGCAAAAGCAGCGGGTTTTGCGCACCGGCACGGCCTGCTGCTGATCGTGGATGCGGCCCAGACGGCGGGTTCACAGGCCATTGACGTACAGGCACTGGGCATTGATGTGCTATGCTTCACCGGGCATAAGGCGCTGCTTGGCCCGCAGGGAACAGGCGGCTTGTATGTGCGCCCGGGGCTTTCCATCCAGCCATTGGTAGTGGGAGGCAGCGGCGTACACAGCTTTGATGAACAGCATCCCGCACAGATGCCCACCGCTCTGGAAGCCGGGACGCTCAATGTTCCGGGTCTGGCGGGCCTGTGTGCCGGTGTGGAATGGATTCTGGCTCAGGGCGTGGAAACACTGTGTGCAAAAGAAACTGCACTGGCGGCGCTCTTTTATAAAAACATTCGAGATCTGCCGAACGTGAAGATCTACGGCGACCCGGAAATGGCGCTGCACGCTCCCATTATCTCGCTCAACATCGGAGACGAAGATTCAGCCCGCATTGCAGATATTCTGTGGGAGGACTACAGCATCTGTGTGCGTGCCGGTGCGCACTGTGCACCGCTGATGCATAAAGCGCTGGGCACGGTGGAACAGGGCGTGGTACGGTTCAGCTTTTCGCATTTCAATACGGAAGCCGAAGTGCTGCAGACCGCAGCCGCTGTTCAGGAGCTTGCACAGGAGATCTGATATGCGCATCAAAAAAACTTATATTGTTCTTTCATTCCGCACAACGTTGGATGCCATGGAATGGGAAAAGCAGTGCCTTGCGGAGAAGGTTCCGGGCAGGCTTATCCCACTGCCGCGCGAGATCTCCGCAGGCTGCGGCCTTGCCTGGCGGATGCTGCCGGAAGAATTTGAGCAGTGGCAGAACCGGCTGGACCCGGCACGTTACGATCAGGCCGCAGCAGTAGAACAGTAATAAAGATAAAACAGGAGAATGACGCATGGGTAAAATGCCGCTTTATACAATGCTGCAAAAAGCCTGTTCTGCGGGCGGCTGGACGATGGTGGCCCAGTTAGAGGGCGATGCCGCGGGGAGCCAGCTGCTTTTGCTGGAGGGCAGGCCTGTGTGGCAGAGGGGAGACAGCACCGTACTGCTGCAGCACCTGACAGAACTGCAGGGCTGCACAGCAGCTGGTATCCACTCTGTTGCAGGCACAGACATCTTTGCGGAGCGCTTTGGCGCGGTGCCGCAGCTGGTAGTCTGCGGCGGTGGACATGTGGCTGCAGCCGTTGTGCAGCTTGCAAAGCTGCTGGGCCTGACGGTCCTTGCAATGGATGACCGCGAGGAATATGCACAGCAGCTGCGGCTGGCCGGAGCCGATAAAGTGCTCTGCCTGCCGTTTGATAAAGCGCTTGCGCAGGTACCTGACGGCGCAGAGACTTATTTTGTGGTCGTCACCCGGGCACATGCATTTGATGTGGACTGCCTGAAGGTGATATTAAAAAAGCCTGCAGCCTATGTTGGCATGATGGGCAGCCGCGGGCGTGCCGCACTGGTGCGCCGTCAACTTCTGGAAGCCGGTATCGATGCCGAAAGAGTGGAGGCGTTGTACGCCCCCATCGGGCTTTCCATCGGCTCACAGACGGCAGAGGAGATCGCACTTTCCATTCTGGCACAGATCGTATCGATCAAGAATGCGCGTCCGCAGACGGAGGGCTTTTCATCTGCCCTTCTGGAAGCCATGGCTCAGACAGATGCCGCCGGGCAGCAGGCGGTGCTTGCCGTGATTGCGGCGCGGCACGGCTCTACGCCGCGGGAAATCGGCGCAAAAATGCTGGTTCGCACAGACGGCTCTATTGTGGGCAGCGTGGGCGGCGGTATTATGGAGCACCGCACCATTCTGGCTGCACAGGAAATGCTGACGGGAGCTGCTCCGGCGTATCAACGGCTGCATTTTTCGGCAGACGGCAAAAATGATGATGCAGCAATTGCTGCCTGCGGTGGGTCTATGGAGATCGTATTGACTCGACTCCAGCCCGGAGAGGAGATCAAATGAAGAAGGATGCACTGATCCTTGTGCGCGGCGGTGGCGACCTTGCTACCGGCACCATTCACCGGCTGTGGAGCGCAGGCCTGCGTGTGCTGGTGTTGGAAGCGGAGCATCCGGCGGCGATCCGGCGGCAGGTTTCTCTGTGCGAAGCCGTTTATGAAGGTGAGACCGCCGTTGAAGGTCTGCGTGCGGTACGGATCGAAACTCTGGCGCAGGCAGAAGAAATCTGGAAACAGAATGCCGTTCCTGTTCTGGTAGACCCACAAGGCAAAAGCATTGCGCCCGCAAAGCCGGATGTCCTTGTGGATGCGATCCTTGCCAAAAAGAATCTTGGCACAACGCGGGATATGGCACCCCTGACCATTGCACTCGGCCCCGGTTTCACGGCCGGGCAGGATGTGGATGTGGTGGTGGAGACCAAACGCGGCCACCGGCTGGGACGCATCATTCGGGAAGGCAGTGCCATCCCTGATACCGGCATTCCCGGAATCATTGGCGGCTACGGCAAAGAGCGCGTGATCCATGCCGGCACGGCCGGTATATTTATGGATCTCCGCAAAATTGGAGATATCGTGGAAGCGGGTGAGACCATTGCGCAGATCCGCACGGCAGATGGTGCCATGATCTCTGTGACCACGCAGATCACGGGCATTCTGCGCGGACTTCTGCGCAGCAGTTATCCGGTAACGCCCGGTTTTAAGGTGGCCGATATAGACCCCCGCAAAGAGGAACTTTCCAACTGTTTTCTCATTTCGGATAAGGCCCGCTGCATCGCGGGCAGTGTGCTGGAACTTGTCTGCGCTCAACTGTGGAAATAAACCTGTAAAAAGCAAAAACCTCCGCTTCCCGGCGGCAGTACCGACAGGGAAGCGGAGGTTTCTATTTTTCATTTCAGTTGCGGTAGCAGCGGTCCTGACCTACCAGCCAGTCCTCACACAGGCGCTGGGCTTCCTCCAAACTGCGGCTCTCGCAGTCGAAGAATGCACCGTGCATCGAGCGATAGGAGTAGTGAACTCTCGGAATACCGTTGCCATCCTTGAAGCGTTCGCAGCGTTCTTCACCGGGCATCAGAAAAAGTTGTTCCATGGTTCCTTCTCCTTTGATTTCAGCATTCCGGAGCGGCCGGCCGGGTGCAAGCCGCACAACGCTTGCTATTGTAGCACGCAGGGGAGAAGTTTGCTATTGCCTTTTTGGCCAAAGATATGTTTTGTTTTTCTCTGTGGTTGTGGCACAAAAGGGCTTGACAAGATCATTCGTACAGGATGCATTCCTGTTCCTGCATTTTCTTTTTTGCCGCTGACGCTTTGCAGGGGCAGCTGCCTTGGCGTATGAAAAAACCGATGGAACGGATGAAAATATTTTGTGTACTTTTCACAGTTTTCTTCTCGAGATTTTGGTGGTACAATAGAAGCATTAAAATATATCCTTTCAGGAGGAGCACATGGCAGAAAAGAATATTGAACTGGATAGTGTAGAGGTCGCCGCAGCTGTTTTTGGCAACTGCGACCGGAACATCCGTCTGCTGGAGAACGAATTTTCTGTTACGGCGGTCTGCCGGGGCACGCAGCTGCGGCTTTCAGGCGAACCGGCCAATGTTGCCGCGGCCAGCCGCGCTGTGGAGGGAATGCTGCTTCTGATCGAGAATCATACACCGCTGGAAGACCAGACCGTGCGCTACTGCATCAGTCTGGCGCACGACGGAGCAGAAAAGCGGGTCAAGGAACTGACCGAAGATTTTGTTACCGTAACGGTCAAGGGGCGGCCGATCCGGCCCAAAACACTGGGCCAGAAGGAATATCTCAATGCCATCCGCACCAATGCCATCACCTTTGGCGTTGGCCCGGCGGGTACCGGCAAGACCTATCTGGCCGTTGCCATGGCGGTAAAGGCTTTTAAAGCCAAGGATGTTTCCCGCATCGTGCTCACCCGCCCGGCAGTGGAAGCAGGTGAAAAGCTGGGCTTTCTGCCCGGTGATCTGCAGCAGAAGGTAGACCCTTATCTGCGCCCACTGTATGACGGCCTGTTTGATATGCTGGGTGCTGAAACTTACGAGCGCCTTGTGGAAAAGCAGATCATTGAGGTTGCACCGCTTGCCTATATGCGCGGGCGCACGCTGGATGATTCCTTTATCATTTTGGACGAGGCACAGAACACCACACCGGAGCAGATGAAAATGTTCCTCACACGTATGGGTGTCGGCTCCAAGGTGGTGGTTACCGGTGATGTGACCCAGATCGATCTGCCGGAACGCACCCGCAGCGGTCTTGTGGATGCACTGCACGTGCTTAAAAATGTAAATGGGATTGCACAGTGCTATTTTACTGAGAAAGATGTTGTGCGCCACCGTCTTGTGCAGGAGATTATCAAGGCTTACGAAAAGGCTGCACACCCTGAAAAATAAAATCACCAGAATTCATATAAAGCCATCAAAAACAGAAAGGAGTGGACTGATTTATGTCCAATAAAGTTTTGATCACCAATTCACAGAAGGCCGTCAAGGTTCCTTCCGGTCTGCGCATTCTCATCCGCCGTGCCTGTAATGCCGTGCTGGAGTATGAGCATTTTGAAGCTCCTGCAGAGATCAGCGTGACCTTTGTGGATAACGCCGCCATTGCTGAGCTGAACAACCAGTACCGCAACAAGCCCATGCCCACCGACGTGCTGAGCTTCCCTCTGGGTGTAGACGGCAAATATGATGTTGACGAGAACAACGGCTGCAAAATGCTGGGTGACATCGTCATCAGTATGGAGCGTGCACAGGAGCAGGCAAACCTCTACGGCCATCCGCTGCAGCGTGAGGTGGCGTTCCTGACGGTGCACTCCATGCTGCACCTGCTGGGCTACGACCACGAAAATGGCGGTCTGGAAGCCATGCGGATGCGTGAGAAAGAGGAAGCTGTTCTGCTGCAGCTGGGCCTGCCGCGCACCGTAAGCTATACCGAGTAATTGATTCACCGTGCGGTTGCCGCACAATACAGACAGGAGCTAGATTTTGAGTAACGCTACACCCATTCAGGGGCATTATGATACTTCTTCCGTTTTTGTGGCTGTCATTGGCCGTCCCAATGTTGGCAAATCCAGTCTGACCAACCTTCTGGTTGGCGAAAAGGTAGCCATCGTCACTTCCAAGCCGCAGACCACCCGTACCCGCATTACCGGCGTGATCACCCGCGGGCCGCTGCAGTATGTGCTGCTGGATACACCCGGTGTGCACAAGGCACGCAACAAACTGGGTAAACGGATGGATAAGACTGCCAGCGATTCCATTGCAGATGTGGATGTTTCCATGATGCTGTTTGAGCCTTACGGCGCACTGAATGAATCGGAAATGGTGCTGGTGGATATGCTGCGCAGCAGCGGCGGCCCGGCAATTGCAGTCATCAACAAGACCGACCTTGTCAAGGAGCCTGCTGATCTGGAAGCCCGCAAAGAAGAGCTGAAGGCATTGGGTGTATTCGACGATATCTACACCATCAGCGTCCGTGATAACGACGGCTGCGAAGTGCTGTTCGATGCTTTGAGCCGCTATGCTGTGGAAGGCCCGCATTATTTTGATGATGATGCCTACACGGATATGCCGGAAAAGGAGCTTGTGGCGGAGGTCATCCGTGAAAAGGCCCTGCTGTTCATGCGCGACGAGATCCCCCATGGCATTGCTGTTGTGGTGGAGCGCTTCAAAGAGCGCCCGGGCACCGACCTGATCGATATTGATGTAAATATCTACTGCGAGCGCGAAAGCCACAAGGGCATGGTCATTGGAAAAGGCGGTGCAATGCTGAAAAAAATTGCCAGTGCTGCCCGTGCAGACTGCGAAGAGTTTTTGGGCTGCCGCGTCAATCTGCAGTGCTGGGTAAAGGTAAAATCCGATTGGCGCGATAACGAGTTCCTGCTGAACAACTTTGGCTTCAAGCAGAACACCAATAACCGCTGACACTTGCCAAAGCAGGACAGAATTCCCTTGGATGAACGGTTAAAATAAACCTGACACTATCCGTAACAGGGAAGAGGTGCTGCAAATGGATGCACAAGCAAGCTGGCAGGCGTTTGCCTGCACGGGAAACATTCTTCGTTATCTCGATTATAAACAACAGCGGCCGGAAGAAACCCCGGCAGAGGACCAAGAAAATGGAAGCCTTTGTAACCACGGGTCTGGTGCTGAAGGAGACCCGCTATAAGGAATCGGACCGCATTCTGACGATCCTGACACCGGAACTGGGCGTGATCTCGGCGGCAGCGCAGAGCAGTCTGCGGCTGAAGAGCAAGCTGTTCAGCGCGTGCGGGCTGTTCTGCTATTCCGAGTTCACACTGGTGCCGGGCCGCAACATGTACACTGTGCGGGAAGCAGAAGTGAAAAATGTCTTTCACGGCATCTCGTCCAGCATTGAGGGCATGAGCCTTGCCATGTATATGGCTGAAATGGCAATGACCCTTTCGCCCACCGGGCAGGAGGCACAGCGGGAGCTTCGGCTGCTGCTCAACTGTTTCTATATGATCAGCGAGAGCAAAACGGATCTGCGGGTGATCAAGGCCGTGTTTGAACTGCGCACCATGAGCGAGTGCGGCTTTATGCCGCAGATCGTGTGCTGCCGCGATTGCAGCGCCTATGATGGTGCTGCGTTCTATCTGGATGTGCAGGAAGGTCATCTGCTCTGTGCAGACTGCGCCGCAAAAGCAGGAAAGACCTGCAACCTTGATCAGGGCGCACTGTATGCGCTGCGGCACATCTGCCTTGTGGACGACAAAAAAATATTTGCATTCAAAATTTCTGTGGGCAGTCTGGAAAAGCTTTCCGCAGTGGCAGAGCGCTATGCACTGACCCACATGGATAAGCCTTTGAAAAGCTATGACTTTTTAAAGACCCTGCTGCCCTGAGCATAAAGGGAACCTATGGAAACAAGTTACTTAAAAACTCTGGAACTGGATAAGATCATCGCTCGCGCCGCAGAGGGCTGCGTGTGCAAGGAAGCGCGCGAAATGCTGCTTGCCACTCAGCCGCAGTGCGACCCGGACGAGGTGCGCTATGCGCTGGAACAGACCGATGCCATCAACACCCTGCTGATCAAAAACGGCTCCCCGCGCTTTGGCGGCGTGGAGAATGTCAGCCAGCTGGCGGCCCGCGCCGTAAAAGGCGGCGTACTTTCAATGGGCGAGCTGTTGATGGTGGCTGGTGCACTGCGCAATTTTCAGAATCTTTCAAGCTGGTATGGTGCTTCGGAGCACGACGTTCTGCCTACAGACGATCTGTTCTATGCGCTGGCACCGCAGCCGGGCCTGGAACAGCAGATCTCCAGCGCCATTTTGGCACCGGATGCCATGGCAGACACGGCCTCTTATACCCTGAACGACCTGCGCAAAAAGATCCGCGCAACGGAGAACAGCATCCGTGACCGTCTGGAGAGCATGGTCCGCAATATGGATACCTCCAAGTATCTACAGGAAAGCGTGGTTTCCATGCGCAATGGCCGGTATGTTGTGCCGGTCAAGAGCGAATACCGCGGTGAGGTGAGCGGCATTATTCATGATGTTTCGTCTACCGGAGCCACCGTCTTTGTGGAGCCGCAGGCCGTTGTGGAAGCCAATGCCCGCATTTTGCAGTACCGTGCGCAGGAAGCGCAGGAGATCGAGCGCATTCTGGTGGCCTTTACCGCACAGGTGGCCGCAATTGAGCCACAGTTCCAGTACAGCTACAAGGCTATGCTGGAGATCGATGTTCTGCTGGCAAAGGCACGGCTGGCTTTGGATCTCAAGGCATTCAAGCCTGCTGTCCGCACCGACGATTCCTTCTCGCTGATCCGTGCGCGCCACCCGCTGATCGATCCTAAAAAGTGCGTGCCTGTGGATATTGCTCTGGGCAGGGATTACGATTCGCTGATCATCACCGGACCGAACACCGGTGGCAAAACCGTCACCTTGAAAACAGCGGGCCTGCTGTGCGCCATGGCGCAGTGCGGCTTCCTGATCCCGGCTGACGAGCGCAGCGAGATCTGCGTATTTGACGAATTTCTGGTGGATATCGGCGATGAACAGAGCATTGAGCAGAGCCTTTCCACCTTCTCCGGTCATATGAAAAAGATTACCGGCATTCTGGAGCTTGCCATGCCGCACACACTGGTGCTGCTGGACGAGCTTGGTGCCGGTACCGACCCCGCCGAAGGTGCTGCGCTGGCTGTGGCCATCATTGAAGAGCTGCGCCGCCGCGGCGTGCTGCTGATGGCCACCACTCACTACGCTGAGCTGAAGGTGTTTGCTCTGGAAACCAAGGGCGTTGTCAATGCCAGCTGTGAGTTTGATCTGGAAACGCTGCGCCCGACCTATAAGCTGAGCGTCGGCGTGCCGGGCAAATCCAATGCGTTCCTCATCAGCGAAAAGTTGGGCATTCCGGAGCGCGTGATCGAAGCGGCACAGCAGCATCTTTCCGCAGAGGATAAGCGTCTGGATGCCGTTCTGGGACAGCTGGATGATCTGAAGCTGCAGCTGAAGGAAAGCCAGAACGAGGTGGAAGAGCTGAAAAATGAAGCTTCCCACCAGCTGGAAGCCGCGCAGAAAAAGCGTGATGAGCTGATCCGTCAGGGCGAAAATGAACTGGAAGCTGCCCGTGCCAAGGCTCGTGCGCTGGCACAGCAGGTGGAAAGTCAGGCTTACGCCCTGACCGATGAACTGCGTCAGTTGCAGAAGGACGAGCGCATGAGCACCCAGCAGAAAGCTCAGCGCGCCCGCGAGATTGCCAAAAAAGAATCGGAAAAGCTGTTTATCGGCTCCGAGGCGGTGCATAACCCCGTCAAGGAATTTGTGCCGCTGAAAGAGGTCAAGGTAGGGCAGGAGGTCTGCATTGCAGAGCTGAACCAGCTGGCCACCGTATTGGCCCTGCCGGATAAAAACGGCGATGTTCTGGTCCGTGCAGGCATCATCAAGACCAAAGTTCCGCTCAAGGGCTTGAAACAGCCGGAAAAGCTGGTCAAAGAAAAGAAACCGCAGACTAAAGCACAGCAGCGTTATTCCCGCCTGACCGGCGATGCCAACCGCCCGAACGGCAGGGTAGAGAGGGTACAGCGTTCCGCCAAGATGGAATGCAATCTGCTGGGCCTGACGGTGGACGAAGCGCTGCCGGAGGTGGATTCCTTTATCGACCGTGCCATCCTGAACGGACAGACAGTGGTTTATCTGATCCACGGCAATGGAACCGGTGCGCTGCGCACAGCTATCCACAAGCATCTGCGCGGCAACCGCATGGTCAAAAGCTTCCGTCTGGGCCGTTATGGCGAGGGTGAAAGCGGCGTGACCGTGGTAGAGCTGAAATAAAGAAAAAGCTATCCGAAGGATTTTTCGGGTAGCTTTTTCTCACATTGAAGGAATTTGCAGAGCAGGATCGTATTCTATAAAGAATGCTAATATAAGGATGTAAGCCAAAATGGCAAAACGATATTCCAAAGCCGCGCACTCAAAAAGACAAAAACAGACTTCTCATGTGCTCAAAAATACGGTCATTCTGCTTTTTTGTTCAGTGGGCATCTGGTTTGGCAGCTCACTCTGGCATGCAGCGCTGACCCTGCAGACAGCTCAGCCAGCGGAAAGCATCGCCGGTGAAGAATTCCGTCCGCAGGTCGGTGATCCTCCTTACCGCGTGGTGATCGATGCCGGGCACGGTGGAGCAGACCCGGGTGCAAGGGGAGTGATCGAAGAAAAAGATATGACCGCAGCAACCGCCTCGGAACTGATCCGGTTGCTGCAGCAGGACTCTAATTTTATTCCGCTGCAGACCCGTGACAGCTTTGATGAAACCACTACGCCCGCCCAGCGTGCCGCCAGAGCGGACGAACAGGCACCGCAGCTGCTGCTTTCCATCCACGGCAACTCAGCTGCAAATGGCTCCACTGCATCCGGCTTTGAGTGCTATCCGGCAGTGCCGGGCCGGACTTGGCATCAGGAAAGCTTTTACTTTGCGCAGCTGCTTGCCAAAGGAATGCAGGCTGCAGGAGCATCACTGCGTGGGCGCGGGGGAGTCCGATACATTTATTATCTGGAAAACGATCAGAAGCAACTGGTGGAAAGCACCCACACCGAGGTGCGTGCAGAGCGAAGCTTTACGTTGCTGGAAGATGTAAATTGTCCGGCAGTGCTGGCAGAGCAATGCTTTGTAACGAATGAAGCAGATGTTGCACAGTTCGGCAGTGAAGAAGGTTGTAAAAAAACAGCCCGTGTTTATTACGAAGCGATCTGTGCATACTTTGGCACACAGCCGCAGGCCGAGCAGCTTGCCGGGTTCACTTTAAATTAAAAAGTATCAGCATAGCATCACCAAGGGAGAAGAAGCGATAACATTCTGAACCCAACACCATACAGCCATCAGTATTTTAAGACCGCTGAACTCATAACCAGAAGAGAAGGGCGGTCTTATTTTTTTGATTGCATAATTTTCGTATAATGCACGTTATGCGAAACATAGGGGAGTGAAAAATCTCTATTTTCCTGAATCTGGCCTTTTTCCGCGACCTGCGGATCTGCAGCCATCTGTAATACCGTATGATTCAACTTTTGCGTTTTTTATATTTTTGTGTCTCATTAGTATTTTGGTGCTACAATCTTTTTATGGACTTACAAATTACAAAGCTGCACAGTCTGCCGCTGCCATGCGCGCTTGCATTTTATTTTTCCAGATTCTCTTTTTATGTTGCTATAAGTTCTGTGGTCATTCTGATCTTTTTATTTTTCTGCGCACGACCATTTGCTCGTGCGATTTCAAATCGCTGGCCAGATCACAGCTTATCATTCCATTATTTATATAAATATATCTATAAAAATACCGCCGATGACATGTCCGCACTTTGGACGCGTCACAGACGGTATCGTTTCATTTTATGGGTATTCTTATGTGGTTTCAGGAATTTCCGTTTCCAGCGTTCGCATCAGGCTTCATTGCAAGCACGGAAGCATCCAGCCCGATGCCATCCTGAGCCGCACCCTCAAAGGCTTTCATGGGCACAGACGAAAGTTCCTCATCCAGAGCTGAATCCTCTGCTGTCTCCCCTGTTTCCTTTTCTGTTGTATCCAAGATGCGAGAAGATGCTTTGGGCTTTTTGACCTTGCCCAGCGGGTTTTCTTCAATAGCCGCGCGCACCTGAAATTCCTGTAGGTGCGTATAAATTTGTGTGGTAGACACGTTGCTGTGGCCCAGCAGCTGCTTTAAAGTCAGAATGTCCACATTACCAGTCTGATACATCAGAGTTGCGGCAGTGTGGCGCAGCTTATGTGTGGAAAAGCCTTTTAATCCGGCTGCTTTCATTGCACCGGTCACTAGCTGTTCTACCCTGCGGTTCGAGATACGCTCTTTGCGCCGTCGGGTAATAAAGACCGCCTTTTCCTGCGGCAGAAGCCCCTCCATCGTATTGCGTTTGCCCAGATACAGCCGCAATGCTTCCATGCAGGCATCATTCAGATAAACCATGCGCTCCTTGTGGCCCTTGCCAAACAGGCGTATCTGGCGGTTTTCCAAATCAATGTCGTCCAGATTCATGCCGACAAGCTCTGCCAGACGCATTCCACAGTTCAAAAACAGCGTCACCATGCAATAATCCCGCTCCGGAAAATCGCTTTGGGTCTGCGTGCTTTCCAATAACTCCATGGACTGCTCCGCCGTCAGATATTTGGGCAGTACCTTATCCTGTTTGGGTGGGTGGATGGCCGCAGTCGGATCTGCATCCAGCCGGTTGACCTGATTGACCAGGTAATCATAAAAGCCGTGCAGGCTTGCCAGCCGCCGGGCCGTTGAAGACTTTTTGTTGCCGCACTCGCGGTTTAAAAAGTACAGATATTCGTAGATATCCTCCTTTGTTACGGAGGCCCAGAATGCGGTGTCCAGCCCTTTGGGGTCGATATCCTTCATCTCGCTGTCTTCGGGCACAAGCCCACGGCGGCGCTTCATAAAACGGCTGAATCCGCGCAGATCACAGTAGTAGCTGAACGCCGTGTTTGCGCTTTTGCCCGCGATCACTTCCAGATAGCGGACGTATTCTACAATGTCCGGCGCAGCATCATCGAAGGGCTTGTGCTTGCCGGGATTTTTCTCGTCCAGATAGATCGACATTGTTTTTCCTCTTATAAGCGGTCAGATTTCAGGGCATTGATCGCATCGGTGATATAAGCCGCGCCGATCAGCTGCATTCCAGGATAATCTGCCGGACTCAGATGATTCAGGCTGTGCTTCGGGATCACCGCACGTTCAAAGCCGATACGCTCTGCCTCATGCAGGCGCTGTTCCAGATTGGGTACGCTGCGCACTTCACCGCCAAGGCCGACCTCGCCAATGGCGATCAGCTTATCGCTGACGGGCCTGTCTAGCAGCGAGGAGACCATACTCAAGCAGACAGAAAGATCACAGGCAGTATCACGCAGCGCAATGCCGCCCACGATGTTGATATATACATCCAGGTTTCCAAAGAAATACCCTGCACGCTTTTCCAGCACAGCGATCAGCAGATTCATGCGGTTGTAGTCGTAGCCGCTGCAGGCACGGCGCGGTGCTGGAAAATTGGTTTTGGTTGCAAGGGCCTGAATTTCGCTCAAAATGGGACGGCTACCCTCCATGGTACAGGCCACACAGTTGCCGGAAACGCCAAGAGGACGGCCTTCCAGCAGCATCTGTGAAGGGTTTTCGATCTCAGCAAGGCCCTGCCCCGTCATATCAAACATGCCCAGCTCATTGGTGGAGCCATAACGGTTCTTGGCCGCACGCAGGATGCGGTACGGCAGCATTTTATCGCCCTCAAAGTAAAGCACCGTATCCACGATATGCTCCATGACTTTGGGGCCTGCAATGGCACCGTCCTTGTTCACATGGCCCACAATGAACATGGGGATCTCCTGCTTTTTGGCCACGGCCAGCAGGCGGGCCGCACTTTCCTTGACCTGACTTACCGTACCGGCGGAGGACGAGATATCCATGCAGCGCATCGTCTGGATGGAGTCGATGACCACGAGGTCCGGCTTTTCTTTTTCGATCAGGCCGCAAATCTCGTCCACATCATTCTCCGCTGCCAGAAAAATGTTATCCTGCGGCACTTTCAGCCGGGCAGCGCGCAGCTTGACCTGCCGCACCGATTCCTCGCCAGTGATATACAAAACGCTGTGCTGGTTGGAAATGGCACCGCACAGCTGCAGAAGCATAGTAGATTTGCCCACACCCGGCTCACCGCTCAAAAGCACAACGCCGCCCAGCACAATGCCGCCGCCAAGTACACGGTCCAGCTCCGAAATGCCGGTCAGAATACGGCTTTTTTCTTCGGTCATGCTGATCTCAGAAAGGCGTTTTGCGGTCAGGGTGGTCACCCCTTCCGGGCGGGCGGCTGCCGCCTGTTTGGCTGCGGCCGTACCTGCTTTGGGGGCTTCCGCTACAACGTCCTCGTTCATCGTGTTCCAGCTGCCGCAGCTTGGGCAGCGGCCCATCCAGCGGGGGCTTGTCTCGCCGCAGTTGGAACACACATATACAGTTTTCAGTTTTGGTTCCTTCATCAAAAAAGCTCCTGTTACATTGTCTTGGCTTTATTATTCTCTATTGTAGCATATAACAAGCAAACCCGCAAGAAAAGCCCTTGCTCAAAGCCTGCTTCCAATGCTTGCAAGCGCTGCAGAAATGCCGCACAGCGGCACAAATAACGTCAGCGTCAACAGATACTGCCGGATGAATCCATGTGGCCGGACGATCTCCCGGTCAGGCCCTGCTGCAAAAAAGGAACAGACGCGGATCTGGCTGCTCACCCGCAGAGAATCTGTGCCGAGCGTGCACAGCCCTGCAGAAGCAGCTGCCGCAGGCAGAAATGCAAGCAGCAGAAGCCACGTTCCCTTTTTCAGTGCCGTGTCGGAAAGCAGCTGCACAAACAGCGTCCCGTTTCCCAGCCCATAGAACATCGTAAACAAAAAGATCAAAACCGGCCCCAGTGCGGAAAAGCCCATCAGGAACAGAAGGGTCGCGGCCGCAGCCAGCGTAAGATATTCCGTTCCGAAAAGGCTGGCCGCAGTATGTGCATCTGCAGCGGCAAACAGGCCGCGCCAGCTTTGCAGGTAATATTGCAGCCAGTCCGGCTGCTGTTTTTCGCAGAAAGCCAGAAGCACGCCAGCTGAGCCAGAGCCGATCAGAAAGGCACAGACGAGCAGCCAGTAGGTTTTCTGCCGGGTTTCCGTGTGATGTCTCTGCAGCGGTGAAGGCACTTCCGGTGCGGATCGTTCTGGCGGCAGTGTTTTCTGCGGCTGCGGCAGAAGCGCAGCTTCACCTGTGGGAAGCGGCTGCGCGGCTTCTGGCAAATGCGCTGGCGTTCCTGTTTGCTGATAGACCCACATGATCGAACCTCCTTGTTTTATTTGTTCAGCTGCGGCGCTTTTTCTCCCGGGTCACCATGCCCAGCAATCCGCCAATACTGCCGCACAGGATCAGCACAGCAAACCGCAGCAGCGGCGGCTCTTCCGTAAGCGTACCGGAAGGAACGCTGAGCACCACGAGCAATGCCGCATAAAACAGGCCCTGTACAAGCCCGCACAGCAGGCCGCGTTCCTTCTTGCAAAATGCAGCGATCCAACCGCTGCAAAGGCTCCCTGCACCAACGGCTGCTGTTGCCAGCGGCGGTGCGGCGGCACCAGAATAACCCTGTGCTGTCATCAGCGCTGCCATTGCGGCCAGCCCGCCCGCTGTGACCATAACGCCGACTGCCCCAGCCAGCAGAAGAACCCGGAGTTCCGCCGGGAAAAGATTTTTCTCAGACATAAAAACGCGCCTCCCTGCCAGTAATCTATGCAGGAAGACGCGTTTGATATGCTCTTAATTGTTTGAAAAAAGCTTACTTCTTGTCAGCTTTGTCCATGTTCAGCTTTTCAACAGCGGAAATTGCAGTCTTGGTGAAGCGAATCTTCACACGGTCAGCACCGGTCTCCAGAACAAAGGTATCGTCCTTGATTGCAACAACACGGCCAATGACACCGCCAATGGTGGTGACCTGATCGCCGATCTCCAGGCTGCTGCGCATTGCGGCATCCTTCTTCTCCTGCTTCTTCTGGGGACGATAGATCATGAAGTACAGCAGAACCAGCATCAGAGCCAGTGTGAAGAACAGGCTGATGTAGCCTTCGGAAGTGGTAGTCAGAAATTGCATGGGGCAAAATCTCCTCTCAAAATTCAGATAAGCTTATTATACCTTTTTAAACGACCTGTTGCAAGGCTTATTCTCAAATTCGGGTATCCAGAAGCTTTACATATTTATCGTGGAAAGCCGTGAAGGTGCCTGCATCCAGCTCATCCCGGATGCGCTCCATCAGATGGTTATAGAACCACAGGTTGTGCATGACGGCAAGGCGCATTCCCAAGATCTCCTCCGCTTTGAACAGGTGGCGGATATAGGCGCGGGAATAGCTGCGGCAGACCGGACAGCCACAGGCAGGATCAATAGGGCGTTCATCGCGCTCATACTTTGCATTCTTGATGTTGATGATACCGCCCCAGGTGTTCAAGTGGCCGTGGCGTGCATTACGGCTGGGCATCACGCAGTCAAACAGATCCACGCCGCGGGCAACGGCCTCAATGATATTGCCGGGGGTGCCAACGCCCATCAGGTAGCGGATCTTATCCTTGGGCATGTGGGGCTCCACCTGACTGATCATTTCATACATCACCTCGGTGGGCTCGCCCACAGCCAGACCGCCGATGGCGTAACCGTCCAGATCAAGGTCTGCGATCTGCTTCATGTGCTCCACACGCAGATCCGCAAAGGTGCAGCCCTGATTGATGCCAAACAGCAGCTGATCGGGATTCACGGAAATGCCCTCGTGCTTCAGGCGGGCCATTTCAATCTTACAGCGTTTCAGCCAACGGGTCGTTCGTTCACAGCTGGCTTTGGAGTAATCGTGCTGGGCGGGGTTCTCTACGCATTCATCAAAGGCCATGGCGATGGTAGAACCAAGGTTTGCCTGGATCTGCATACTCTCTTCCGGGCCCATAAAGATGCGGTGGCCGTCCAGATGGGAGGCAAAGGTCACGCCCTCTTCGGTGATCTTGCGCAGCTTTGCCAGACTGAATACCTGAAATCCACCGCTGTCGGTCAGAATGGGGCCGTTCCAGCGGGTAAATTTGTGCAGACCGCCCATATCGGCTACCAGCTTGTCGCCGGGGCGCAGATGCAGGTGGTAGGTGTTGCACAGCATGACCTGTGCGCCAATGTCTTTCAGGTCCTGAGCAGACAACCCGCCCTTGATGGCACCGGCGGTAGCTACGTTCTGAAAAGCGGGCGTCTGCACCGTGCCGTGCACGGTCTTGAACTCGCCCCGCCGGGCGTCGTGTTCCTGCTTGAGCAGCTTATAGGTCGTCAAAGAAGGCATAGTTTTTGTTCCTTTCTGTGCACGGAAAACAGCCGTGCGATCTTCATGAAAAAGCCCGGGATCAGGCTCATCAACAACAGAATAGCGGGAAAAATAATCAAAGAATCAGCATCGCATCGCCAAAAGAGAAGAATCTATAACGTTCCTCCACAGCCACCTTATAGGCTGCCATGGTCTTTTCGTAGCCATACAGGGCCGACACCAGCATGATAAGGGTGCTTTCCGGCAGGTGGAAGTTGGTGATCAGGCCGTCGATGCAGTTGAACTTCACGCCTGGATACAGGAAGATAGAAGTGTTGCCGCTGCAGGCGCGAATCTCGCCGTACTTTGCGGCAACGGCTTCCAGCGTGCGGCAGCTGGTAGTGCCCACTGCGATCACACGGTGACCGGCAGCCTTGGTATCGCGGATCATCTGCGCGGTTTTTTCATCGATGCAGTACCATTCGCTGTGCATTTTGTGATCCGAGATCTCATCCTCCTGCACAGGGCGGAAGGTGCCCAGACCCACATGCAGGGTCACTTCGGCAATGTTCACGCCCTTGGCGCGGATGGTATCCATCAGTTCCGGGGTGAAGTGCAGGCCGGCCGTAGGGGCTGCAGCACTGCCAAGCTCCTTTGCGTAAACAGTCTGATACTGGCTCTGATCCTCCAGCTGCTTTGTGATGTAGGGCGGCAGAGGCATTTTGCCAAATTCGTCCAGCTTTTCATAAAGGGTCTCGGTATCGTAATAGAATGTAACGTACTTGTTGCCGTCCTCCATGGTCTCGTCTACCACGGCGGTCAGGCTGCCATCGCCAAAGCTCACTTTGGTGCCGGGCTGCATCCGCTTGCCAGGCTTTGCAAGGCACTCCCACTGGTCGCCCTTGACCTGACGCAGCAAAAGCAGCTCACACACAGCACCGGTGGGCTGCTTGACGCCCACGATGCGGGCAGGCAGGACCTTGGAATTGTTTACCACCAGCAGGTCGCCCGGCTCTAAAAATTCCGGTAGATCGTGGAAGATCTTGTGCTGGATGCTGTCGTCTTTCTGGCTCAGCACCATCAGCCGTGCAGAGTCTCTGGGGTCAGCCGGCTCCTGTGCAATGAGTTCTTTGGGTAAATCATACCAAAAATCTTTTTTTAACATAGCGTGCAATTTGCCTTTCCGATGATTGACACGGACACCGTATCAATGATATCATAAAATCTGTATAAACAGTATCTATTATATTGCATCGCTGTCCGGTTTGCAAGCCGTGAATCTATGTAATAGAAATATTTATTGAGTTCGCTTTCACGAAAGGAAAGGTGCTGGAAATGGAAAAACAGTATAAAGTGGGTATCGTAGGTGCGACTGGTATGGTCGGTCAGCGTTTTGTGACGCTGCTGGAAAATCACCCCTGGTTCAAGCTGACCGTTCTGGCTGCATCCGGCCGCAGCGCCGGCAAGACCTATGAGGAAGCTGTCGGTCCCCGCTGGGCCATGACCTCCCCCATGCCGGAAAGTGTCAAGAAGATGGTAGTTTTGGATGCATCCAAGGTGGAAGAGGTTGCTTCTCAGGTGGATTTTATCTTCTGTGCAGTCAACATGCCCAAGGATGAGATCAAGGCTCTGGAAGAGGCCTATGCAAAGGCTGAGTGCCCGGTGGTGTCCAACAACAGTGCAAACCGCTTTACCCCGGATGTGCCCATGGTGGTGCCCGAGATCAACGCCGACCACATCGAGATCATCCCCGCACAGCGCAAGCGTCTGGGCACCAAGCGCGGCTTTATTGCCGTCAAGTCCAACTGCAGCCTGCAGAGCTATGTTCCCGCCCTGCACCCGTTGATGAAGGATTTTGGTGTCAGCAAGGCTCTGGTGTGCACCTATCAGGCCATTTCCGGTGCAGGCAAGACCTTTGACCGTATGCCCGAGATCGTGGACAATGTGATCCCCTACATTGGCGGCGAGGAAGAAAAGAGCGAGCGCGAGCCGCTCAAGCTGTGGGGCCACATTGAGGGCGACCACATCGTCAACGCCGAGAAGCCCACCATCACTGCACAGTGCTTCCGCGTGCCTGTCTCCGACGGCCACACCGCTGCCGTGTTTGTAAGCTTTGAGAAGAAGCCCACCAAGGAGCAGATTTTGGAGGCATGGGCAAACTTCCGCGGCCCCGCACAGGAGCTTGACCTGCCCAGCGCACCCAAGCAGTTCCTGCATTACTTCACCGAGCCGGATCGTCCGCAGCCCAAGCTGGACCGCAACACCGAGAACGGCATGGCTGTGTGCATCGGCCGTCTGCGCGAGGACACCCTGTTTGATTACAAGTTCGCCTGCATGAGCCACAATACTCTGCGCGGTGCCGCCGGCGGCGGTGTTCTGCTGGCCGAGCTGCTGGCCGCAAAGGGCTATTTCGACTAAGTATATTTTGCGCAAAAGCGCATACAAAGGAGTTTTAGGCTATGAAGAATCCTGTCTTTACCGGCGCGGGTGTTGCCATTATCACCCCGATGTACGAGGACGGAAGCATCAACTTTGACGAGCTGGGCCGCATTATTGAGGATCAGATCGCGCACCATACCGATGCCATCATCATCTGCGGCACCACCGGCGAGTGCTCTACTATGACCGATGAGGAGCAGCTTGCCGCCATCAAGTATACGGTGGATGTTGTCAACCACCGCGTGCCCGTCATTGCAGGCGCTGGCTCCAACGATACCGACCACGGCTGCGCACTGGCCGCAAAGTCTGCCGAATGCGGCGCAGACGCTCTGCTGATGGTGACTCCCTATTACAACAAGACCTCTCAGGCTGGTCTGGTGGCTCACTTCACCGCCATGGCTGAGGCTGGCGGCATCCCGGTGATCATGTACAACGTGCCTTCCCGCACCGGCCTGAACATTGCCCCGGAGACTGCTCTGGAACTGAGCAAGCATCCTCTGATCAACGGCATCAAGGAGGCTTCCGGCAACATCTCTCAGGTAGCCAAGATCGCACAGCTGTGCGGCGACGAGCTGAACATTTATTCCGGCAACGACGATCAGGTGGTTCCCCTGCTGGCTCTGGGCGGCAAGGGCGTCATCAGCGTCGTGTCCAATGTCAAGCCGGAGCTGGTGCACAACTGCTGCAAGGCATTCTTTGACGGCGATACCGCAAAGGCCCGTGAGCTGCAGCTGGAAATGCTGCCGCTGGCAGATGCTTTGTTCTGTGAAGTGAACCCCATTCCGGTGAAGTACGCCATGAATGTGCTGGGCTGGGAAGCTGGCGAGTGCCGTCTACCTCTGGTAGAGCCGAGCGAGGCCCACAAGGAGCAGATTGAAAAGGCTCTGCGTGCAGAGGGTCTTATTACAGAATAAGTTTTTGGCTGCAAAATGCCCGGCGGAGCGCTCTGTCCGGGCATTTTGCGATATGCCGATATGCAAAACGGGCAGGAAAGGATAAAAATTATGACGGATATTGTGATTCAGGGCATCGGCGGCCGCATGGGCCATGTGCTGTGTGATATGATCGCACAGCGCGAGGACTGCCGCGTGATTGCAGGCATCGACATAAAGGATGGCGAACAGAACGGCATCCCTGTGTATGACAGCCTGGAAAAGCTGGACGGCAAGGGCGATGTGATCATCGATTTCAGCTCTCCGGCCGCTGTGGAAAAGGCTCTGCCCTACTGTGAAGCTCACAAGCTGCCCATCGTGGTGTGCACCACCGGCCTTTCGGAAGAGCTGCAGCTCAAGGTGGTGCAGCTATCCCGCACGGTGCCGGTGTTCAAGAGCGCTAATATGTCCATGGGCATCAATGTGCTGTCGGAGCTGTGCAAGCGCGCTTCGGCTATTCTGGGTGTGAACTACGATGTTGAGATCGTGGAGCAGCACCACCACAACAAGCTGGATGCACCCAGCGGCACCGCTCTGATGCTGGCCGATGCCATCAATGAGCAAAACAATGGCGAATATCATTATGTTTATGACCGTTCTTCTGTCCGCCAGAAGCGCGACCCGAAGGAAATTGGTATCAGTTCCGTGCGCGGCGGCAGCATCGTGGGTGATCACGAAGTGCTGTTCTGCGGCCCGGATGAAGTAATCACCCTCAAGCACACCGCTTACTCCCGCAATATTTTTGCAAACGGCGCTGTGAATGCAGCAGTTTACCTTGCAAAAAAGGAGCCGGGCCTGTACAATATGGGTGATATGATCGCTGCACTTTAAAAAGCCTGATTGCTCTGCTTTTGGCAGAAACATGGTGGAAGGATGTGGACGCGGATGAGCAAACAATCCCCGCAACAGCACCGGCGCAGACCGACTGCAAAACGCCGCGCCAGAAGGCAGGCTTTCTGGACAGCCGGAGCGATGCTGATCGTATTTCTGTTCTGCCTGCCTTTGCTGCCAAAGTTCTTTCTGCAGGAAAGCATACCGACGGCAGAACCGGTGAGCACGGAAAGCTCTTCTGCAGGTTCTGCCACTGTATCACAGCCGGAAGAAGCAGAGCCTGCGCCAGAGCCGGAACCGCAGCCGCTGGTTCAGACTGTCCGCTTTTCTGCAACAGGGGATAATCTGATTCACGCTCCCATTTATAAGCAGGCGCAGCGCCGCGCTTCCGGGGAGGAAGCTTACAGTTTCGATTACTGTTACGAACATATTGCGCCTTTTTATGCACAGCATGATGTGAACTGGATCAATCAGGAAACGCTCTGCACGGATGAATTGGAGCCATCCTCCTACCCATGCTTTTCTACGCCGGGCGATTGCGCCCGTGCGCTTTACCGGGCGGGTGTGCGGGTGTTCAGCCTGTCCAATAACCACACCTACGATAAAGGCGCTTCCGGCATTGCCGCTACCCTGCACTTCTGGGGCAGTATGCCGGAGGATGTAGTGACCACCGGTTTGTGGAAGGGAAAAAGCGACTACGGTCATATCCCGCTGCAGACGGTCAATGGTGTAACGATCGCGTATCTTTCCTACACAGAGCATACCAATGGCATCCCGCAGAACAGCTCCATGCAGGCCAATGTGATCTATACCAGCCAGACCGATGTGATCGAGCAGCAGGTAAAAGCGGCACGTCAACTTGCAGATTTTGTGGTGGTGGGTGTGCACTGGGGCGTAGAAAACAGCCATGCCATCGCAGATCCGCAGCGAACTCTGGCGCAAAACCTTGCAGACTGGGGTGCAGACTTGATCATTGGCACCCACCCGCATGTGCTGCAAAATGCACAGTGGCTGACTGCAGCAGATGGCAGGCAGGTGTTCACGGCCTATTCTCTGGGCAATTTTATCAGCACGCAGGAAAAGCCCGATCAGCTGATCGGCGCAATTTTATCGGTTCAGCTTGAAAAAACGACCGAACCGGACGGCACTGTCCGTTGCAGCGTGCTCTCTCCCAGACTTCTGCCGACGGTGACCCACTATGATGCAGGCAAATCCAATGTGCGTACCTACCTGTTCCGCGATTATACCGAAGCCCTTACAAAGGCCCACGGAGTGCGACAGGCGTATCCAGATTTCAGCCTGGAAATGATTCAGTCCATTGCCCGGGAAAATATCGACCCGGAGTTTTTGCAGCTTACCTGAATGTTTTTGTATTGTTGAAGCCCGCCTTTCGGGCAGAACGGAGGATCCTTATGTACGGAGTATCAAAGATCAATATTGAGCCGAGCCTCATGATGATCAGTGTGCAGGATGTAGAGTTCAAGGGCAACAGCCTCGCACGTTACCTGCAGATCTTTGCAGATAACGGTGTGGTCGTAGATATGATCAGCCAGAGTGCACCCCATGGCACCACCATTGATTTCAGCTTTACCGCTTCCAGCAGTGATCTTCCGCTGGTGATGAAGGCTATTTCCGTTGCAAATCTGGACAAGGATGCCAAGGCTTCTCCGCTGATCAGCGTGGGTTATTCCAAGCTGAACCTGTTTGGTGAAGAAATGGTCACCAGCTGCGGCGTAGCTGCCCGTGCACTGAATTCTCTGGCAATGGCCGGCATTGAAGTACTGCTTATCACCACCAGCGATCTGGATATTTCCCTGCTGGTCCACGCAGAGAATGAGGATGCAGCTTACGAAGCATTGAAGAAGGCTTACGAGCTGTAAATTCTGCAAGCAAGCGAGCAATCCTCCATCAAGTGAAAAAATGCCGGTGCACTCCAAAACAGAGTACACCGGCATTTTCATGTTCAATATTTTTACAGAGTGACTTTGTGGTAGATCTTCTTGCCCTTCTTGATCACAATACCCTTTGCCAGCTGCTCAGCAGTGAAGCCAACGGTGGGAGCGGCTACCTTCTCGCCATCCACCAGAACACCGCCCTGCACGACCAGACGGCGTGCCTCGCCGTTGGATGCTGCCAGACCAGCCTTGACCATCAGGGTCAGGATGCCGATGGAGCCATCGGTCAGGTCGGCCTCGGTCAGCTGAGTAGAAGGCATGTGCTCGGTATCCATTGCGCTGCCGCTGAACAGTGCGCGGGCAGCATTCTGGGCCTTCTCGGCCTCTTCTTTGCCATGGACCATGCTGGTCAGCTCGTAAGCCAGAATTTCCTTAGCTTCGTTCAGGCGCTGATCCTTCCATGTGCTCATCTCGTCGATCT